>ERZ1673702.3783-NODE-3783-length-11419-cov-7.295759_pt1 | contig 11419 bp, 10 predicted proteins | sample MGYA00580232_ERZ1673702 | MGnify/ENA primary metagenome ERZ1673702 (study PRJEB41218, sample SAMN15661792) | gut metagenome | host: Homo sapiens | place: Canada: London | collected 2015-08-20/2019-03-30 | study: EMG produced TPA metagenomics assembly of... | reverse complement strand
GTCCAGTCATTGGCGGCGCGCAGCAGCCTGCGCAGGCGGCTGAAATAGGTCAGCTGCTTCGTGCCCACAACGGCCATAAAGAGAAAGCCCAGCGTGACCGGCGTGAATACCCCAAACAAAATCGGGATAGCCATAAATTCATCGTGGGTCAGCCCCAGCGGTCCCGCACCGACGGCGGTCAGGATGCCCATGACAAGCGCCGTGATGCCGAAGCAGCCTGTAAAGGTCCAGCCGACTGCCGTCAGCGCAATGCCGACAGTCTGGCCGCCGTTTTTCCATTTGCGCTCCAGACGGCGCTTCCATGCGGCGAAGCTGTCGGGCTGCGGCCTGCTCATGGCATCGCCCGCCTGTGCAAGGGCGTCTGCAATGCTGCCCAGCACCGACGAGCCGATTTTGCTGCCCGCCTCAACGGCGCTGTCCAGCATATCGCCGAAGTCGTAGTGATCGTATTGATATTTGGGAGTTTTGTTGTCAGGCATTTGGTTGTCCAATCTGTTGTTACTGCATTGTAGGGGCCGGACATGTCCGGCTCTCGGCTTTACGGTTATAGGGCGGTTTCCTGTAGGCTGCGGGCCGGGCATGCCCGGCCCCTGCGGACGCATCAGTCCGCCATCGGTCCCCAATTCTTCATCAGCTCGGCAGCGCAGCGCACACCGTCGACGGCGGCGGTCATAATGCCGCCCGCGTAGCCCGCACCCTCGCCGCAGGGGTAAAGCCCGGCCAGGCCGGTGCATTGCAGGTTTTCTTTATCGCGCAGCAGGCGCACGGGGCTGCTGGTGCGGGTCTCCAGACCCGTCAGCACGGCGTCGGGGGCGCGATAGGCCGCCAGCTTGCGGCCAAAGGCGGTCAATCCCTCGCGCAGGGCACCGCTCAAATCATCGGGCAGCAGGCTGCCGAGGTCGCAGGGCGTCACACCGCGCGGGTAGGTCGGCTGCACTGCCCCCAGCTCCAGCGCACCGCGCCCGGCCAGAAAGCTGCCGACGGTCTCCGCCGGGGCAAGATAATTCCCGCCGCCTGCGCGGTAAGCGGCCTGCTCCAGCCGACGTTGGAACGCGACGGCCTTCGCCGGGTCGTTGTCGAAGTCGCCGCCGTCCACACTGACGACCACCGCCGCGTTGGCGTTGCGGCCATCGCGGGCGTGCAGGCTCATGCCGTTGGTGACAACGCCGCCCGCCTCGCTGGCGGCGGCGCAGACCGTGCCGCCCGGGCACATGCAGAAGGTGTAAACGCACCGCCCGCCGGAGACGTGCTGGCTCAGCTGGTACTCCCCCTTCGGCAGCGCCGGGTGACCCGCCGCGCCGTGGTAGAGGCTTTTGTCGATCTCAGTTTGCAGGTGCTCGGCGCGGAAGCCGACGGAGAACGGCTTGCATTCCAGCGGCAAACCCAAGCCGTGCAGCATGGCAAACGTATCCCGTGCGCTGTGGCCGACGGCTAAGATCATCTGCTCGCAGGGCACGGGGCCCGCCGTCGTCTCGATGCCGGTCAACGCACCGTTTCGGGTGTGCAGGCCGGTCAGCGCCGTGTTGAACCGCACCTCGCCGCCCAGCGCCTCGATCTCGCCGCGAATGCTGCGGATGACGCCGCGCAGCAGGTCGGTGCCGACGTGGGGCTTCTGCCGCCACGCAATGTCGGCGGGCGCGCCGTGGTCAAGGAACGCCCCGGTCACGAATGCGCACAGCGGGTCACCGACGCGGGTCGTCAGCTTGCCGTCCGAGAAGGTGCCCGCGCCGCCCTCACCAAACTGAATGTTGGCGTTGGGGTCCAGTGTGCCGGTTTTCTCAAAATGCTCGACGGCCCGAATCCGTTCGTCCAGCGCGGGGCCGCGTTCGAGCACCAGCGGGCGGTAGCCTCTGCGAGCCAGCAGCAGCGCCGCGAACAGGCCCGCCGGGCCAAGACCGACGACCACCGGGCGATGGGTCAGCGGCGTTTTCCCCGTTGTAAAGTCGAATTTTGGCAGCTGTGTATAACAGACACAGGGCGAGGCCCCGGCCAATGCCGATTCCTCACCCTCGTCCTTGAGTGTGACTGCGATGGTGTAGACAAGCACCGGCGTACCGTGCCGGGCGTCCACGCTGAGTTTTGCCACACCGCAGTGCGCCGCCCGGCGGGCGGGCACGCGGAGAATGGCCAGTGCCTTCGCCGCTGCCTCGGCGTCCGGGTCGGGGCAGGTCAGCGGCAGGCGGATGTTGCGGACTAAAAGCATAGATAAGGTTCCTTAAACGATGGTATTTTGTATGCGCCATGTAGGGGCCGGACATGTCCGGCCCCTACTGCGTCGCGTTACTTCGACGTGACCTCGCACTGGACCGTATAGCTGCCGGTGGCAAAAATACGGCTGGACGACGGGATCTGGATGCTGACGGCAATCGTCTGCTGGCCGACGGTCAGGTTCAGGCTCTGGCAGTCGATCTGCGCGACGATGCTGTCGGCGGACAACTTCTCGATTTCATCCGCCGGGCCGTAGAGCGTCACACCGCTGACGATGCTGGACAAGACCTGCAGCTCGTAGTTGCTGGGCACGTTGATGGCGCGGATGTTCGAGACGTTCAGCTTTGTCGAGGTCATCTCCGACGTGTCAAAGTCCAGCGTGACGTTCGTGACGCCGTCCAGCGAGACGATGCCCGCGGGCAGCTCGATAAGGCGCTGGTAGTCGCGGCCCGGCTCAAACTCACGGGCCAGGTCAAAGTCCGTCACGGTCAGGGCCTCCAAGGCGCTGATCGTGCGGGCGGGACCGGCCACGCACAGAGTCTGCTGGCTCAGCGAATAGTGCAGGCTCTCGACGTCGAAGCCGTTCGGCGTGCCGATGAAGTCCACCTCCAACGGCAGCTCCCGCACCTGATAGACCGTCAGCGTGACGTTGGCGGAGTCGCTCTCCATCGAGATATACTGCGGCGTGAAGGCGTTGCCCTCCTCGTCGCGCAGCTCCAGCGTAGCAGGCACCGTCGTGGTGTCGGCCAGCTCGCCATCCATCTGGACCGGGGCGACGATGCTGGACACCTGATCCAGCTCGCTCGTCGGGCCGCGCAGCGTGATCTCGGCGGGCACGGCGGTGGTCTTGTTCAGCATATAGCCGCTGGAGATCGTCACCGCGGAGGCGTCCACCGTGACGGGAACGGTCTTTTCGCTGACCTCGTCAAAGACGACGTCGATGGTGCTCGGGCTTTCCACCGTACACTCAATGTCGCCGGGGAAGTCTGTTGTGTTCGTCACACGGGCCTGCAGGCGCAGCGTGACCTTGCCCGCGCCGCTGACACCGGCGTAGCTTGGATAGACCATGATGTCGGCGCTGCGGATGTTGCCGATGATCGTGCTGTTGCCCTCGACTTTTACGGTCACGCCCTCAATGTCGGGCTTTTCCACAATGTCCAGACCTTGGGCCGTGTAGGTAGACGCGCCGCTCGTGTAGTTGATCGGCACGCCGGTCACCGTCGTGGAGCCCTGGGGGTCGATGTAGACCGTAACGATGATCCACATGGCAAAGCCCATGATGCTTGCCAGAACAGCGGAAAAGACCGGGTTATTCCAGATCGTGCGCGGGCCCTTGGGCGCGGCGCCGTTCAGCCCCGGCGCGAGAGGGTTATTCGGGTTTGCCATGGTTCAGTGCGCCTCCCTTGCGCAGCAGCTTTTGCAGCGGCGAGATATCAGCCTCCTCGTCCTCGGCGGGGGGAACGATCTCCTCCTGCAGAAGGTTGAAGAGGTTCTGGCGGTCCAGGCGGCGGATGAGCACGCCGTTCTTCGCCATCGAGATGATGCCGGTCTCCTCGCTGACGATGACGACGATGGCGTCGGAGTTCTCGCTCATGCCGAGGCCCGCGCGGTGGCGGGTGCCCATGTCCTTGCCCATCTCGAGGTTGTTGGACAGCGGCAGCACGCAGCCCGCCGCCACAATGACGCCGTCGCGGATGACGACAGCGCCGTCGTGCAGGGGCGTGCCTTCATAGAAGATCGTGCCGAGCATTTCGGGGATGACATCGGCGTGCATCGGCGTACCGGTGCGGATGATCTCATCCAGATTATTGTTGCGCTCCAGCACCATCAGCGCGCCGGTGCGCGTGTCGGACAGCTGCTCCGCCGCGTCGCAGATGGCCACAACGGCGCTCTGCCACGCGCCGCGCAGCGACGGGTCACTGCGGCGGTTCCCGACCAGAAGGTTGGCCCACATTGTGGACTGACCCATGCGCTCGAGCGTGCGGCGCAGCTCCGGCTGGAAGATGACGACGGCGGCCATAAAGCCGATGGTGATGACGTTGTTGAGCACCCAGGTGACGGTTTTCAGGTTGAGCATGACGGCCAGACCGTAGAAAACCAGAATCAGGATGATGCCCTTGACCAGCTGGCCCGCGCGGGATTTGCGCGCGAATTGCAGCAACTGGTAAAAGACAAAGGAGATAATAAGGATGTCCAGCGTATCGGACAGCGGGTCAAATGTACGCAGGCTGCTTAAAACGGCATTGAACATCTGGTTGGGCAGCATGGGCACCGCAGCCCCCTTTCTGGGTCAAAATAGGCATTAGAACAAGCGTAGGAACCGGGCATGCCCGGCCCGCAGGTTTCCCGCAAACGGACGCACATGGCAAAGCCGCGGGCGGGAGATGTCCCACCCCTGCCGGGAGACTGACAAAATCACTCGATCAGCGCCACCGCATGGGCGGCAATGCCGAGGCCCTCGCCGGTGAAGCCGAGGTGTTCCTCCGTCGTGGCCTTGACGCTGACGGCGTCCACGGGCAGACCGAAGGCGTCGGCAATGTTCCGGCGCATGGCCGGGATATGCGGGGCCAGCTTCGGACGCTGGCAGAGGATCGTGGCGTCGATGTTGCCGACCTTATAGCCGTGCTCGGCAATGATGCGGGCGACCTCGCGGGTCAGGGCCAGCGAGTCCGCGCCCTTGTAGGCGGGGTCGTTATCCGGGAAGTGCTGGCCGATGTCGCCCAGCGCCGCCGCGCCCAGCACAGCGTCCATTACGGCGTGCAGCAGCACATCCGCGTCGGAGTGGCCGAGCAGGCCCTTCTCATACGGGATCTCCACGCCGCCCATAATGAGCTTGCGATCCTCCACTAAGCGGTGAACGTCGTATCCGTGACCAATGCGCATGGTTTTCTCCTTTTGCAGATCTTCTTTTGTAGTGATTTTATAGTTGGCGTAATTGCCCTCGGTTAGCCTGACGGGCAGACCGGCCAGCTCAAACAGGCTGCAATCATCGGTGACAAGGCGGGCTTTTTCCCCCGTGACGGCGGCAAGCGCCTGGGTGTAGAGTGCGCGGCGGAAGCACTGCGGCGTCTGCACGGCGTAAAGCGTGGCGCGGTCCGGCGTGTCCAGCACGCGGCCCGACGGGTCTGCGACCTTCACCGTATCCTTGACGGGCACTGCGGGCGCGGCTGCGCCGGTCTCGGCGGCAGCGGTCAGTGCGGCGGTGATGACGCTCTCGCTGACAAAGGGGCGGGCGGCGTCGTGGATGGCAACAAGCTCGCCCGTCGCCGCGGCCAGACCGTTGCGCACGCTGTCGGCGCGGGTCGCACCGCCCTGTACGACGGCGCAGGGCTTGGGACAGGCGGCGGCGATAGCCTCGCAGGCGGCGCGGTTGCCGCCGCAGACCAGCACAAGCTGGGTAATTGCCGGGTGCGCAGCCAGTGCGGCACAGCTTGTCTCCAGCACGGTGCGGCCATCCGGCAGACGGTAGCTCAATTTATCAAAACCCATACGGCGGGATGCCCCTGCCGCCACCACAATGGCGGTCACGGCGGGAAGATTCGGTTGTGCCATGGGCACACTGCCCCCTTTACCTATTTATAATAAACATTATACAGGGTTATGCCAAGAAAATCCACTAAAATCAGGATGATTTTTTTGTGAGAATAAAAAAATATCGCATTCTCCGCAGGGGCCGGGCACACCCGGCCCGCAGCCCTGCGGAAAACGCGATTTTGCGGAAAGGCCGCGGGCGGGACATCTCTCACCCCTACCGTGCGGCAGGATCTTCCGTCACCGGCAGCACCAGCACCGCCTTTGCCCCGCGCGGTGCGTTCCGGGCAAAGGCCGCCGTGCCGCCGTGGGCGCGGATGATCTGCTCGACGACGTGCAGACCCAGAATGTGGGGCGTATTCTCCCCCGCTTCACCGGTCTGCAGGGCGTGCAGCACGGCGGGCGGGTAGCCCGCGCCGTCGTCGGCTATCGTGATCCTCAGTGTTTTTCCTGTGCGCACCGCGGAAAGCTGCACCTGCACGGGGCCGGGGTTGTGGCAGGCCGCATTGTGCAGCAGATTTTCCACTGCGCGGGCCAGCAGCGCGGCGTCCGCGTCCAGAATCGCCTTGTCGGCGTCGGGTGCAATTTCCAACGCCACCGTGCAGCGGGCCGCCAGCGGGCTGTCACAGAACTCGGCGGCCAGCCTGCGCAGCAGCGGTCCGGCCTGGGTCGGCCGGCAGCGCAGCGGCTGCGCGCCGTATTGCAGCTTGCTGGTCAGGTTCAGATCCTCGATCAAAGCGCGCAGCTTCTCGCTCTGGGTGCGGATGCCGCACGCCTTCTGCCGCGCCGCGGCGGGCAGGGCGGTGTCCTGCTCGAGCTGCTCGGCCCAGCCCAGAATCAGCGCCAGCGGTGTGCGCACATCATGGCTGACCCCCGCGATCCAGCTTGTGCGGGCATCGTCCCGCCGGGCGATGATCTCATTGCGGCGGCGCAGCTGCTCACTCGTGCGGTTGACCGTGTCGGCCAGCTCCCCCGCAAAGCCGTCTGTCGGCAGCCGGATCGTACCGCCATCGGCTACGGTGTCCAGCCCTGCGGCAATCGTCTGCAAGCGCCGCGCACCGCGCCAGCTGAACAGCAGACAGCATGCAGCTGCCACACCCAGCAGCAGCGCCAGCGCGGGCAGCATACCCGCTGCCATAGCGTTCATAAGCTGCTCATTGTTGTAAATATTGTACTTCCAGACCGAACCGCGCGGCAGGGCGGCCACAAACAGGCCGTAGTCTGCCGTCCAGCAGAACACCGGCCAGTCGTCAAGATACCACCGCGAGAACGAGGCGATTTCCGACGCTGTGTAGTGTTTATTCAAGTTCTGCGGCAGGTCATGCTGCCAGATCACACTGCCGTCGTCGTCCAGCGCCATCGCCCAGGCATAGCCCTGCAGCCAGTCCGCGGGCGTGCGGGCGGGGTCCAGCTGCAGGCCGTCGGCGGTAGGGGTCAGGGCCTCTGCCAGCGTACCGATGCGGACGCGGCTGTCCGTGGCCTCGCCGTAGTGCAGCCCCAGATAGACCACCGCCCCCAGCAGCAGACCCACCACCAGCAGCACCACCGCCGCCGTGGCCAGCACATAGCGCCCGATCATTCGTGTAAAGGTTTTCAACTTCACACCTCCCCAGCCAGCCGGTAGCCGATGCCCCGCACCGTGTGAAGCCACTGCGGATGCCCGGGGTCAGGCTCGATTTTCTCCCGCAGATGGCGGATATGCACGTTCAGGCTGTTCTCGTACCCGTAGTAGTCCGCGCCCCAGACGGCCTCGCAAACGGCATCATAGGTTACGATGTGCCCGCGGTCATCGGCCAGCCTTTGCAGCAGGGCGCGCTCGGTGGCGGTCAGGGCCAGCGTTGTGCCGTCGGCGCGGCGGACGGCGGCGTCCTGCAAATTGACCGTGCAGTCCCCCAGCGTCAGCACCCGGCTGCGGCGCAGCTCGGTGCGGTAGGCGCGCTGTAAAAGGTGCTGCACGCGCAAAAGCAGTTCCTGCATCAGGAACGGCTTGGTCAGATAGTCGTCCGCGCCAAGCCCCAGCCCGAACAGCCTGTCCGCGTCGGCGTCCCGCGCCGAGAGAAACAGCGCCGGGACGTCCGATTCTGTCCGCAGGGTGCGGAACAACCCGAAGCCGTCGCCGTCCGGCAGGTTGATGTCCAGAATCATCAGGTCCGGGCGGTGCGCGGCGAAGGCCGCCCGTGCCGCGGCGCAGTCTGCGGCAGTGCATACGCTTTTGTAGCCTGCCGTGCGCAGATTGTCCGTGACTAGGGTAAGCAGGTCTGGGTTGTCATCGACCAGGAGGATGGCGGCGTCGTAGATGGTGGTCATAGCTTTTCCCCTTTTTTGAGCTTGTAGGGGCCGCCCATATACGGCCCCTGCCTATCATACTACGATTCACCCCCGCCCACCATGGCACGATCCCAAAATTAAGGCAAAATTAAGCTGCTCTTACAGTTCGTTTAAGGCGCAGGGTGTAGCATAGGGCCATACCGAAAGCAAAGGAGTGTGCATTATGCAAACCGTAATCGAGACAAAGGCCCTGTGCAAGCAGTACGGGCCGCATACAGCCGTGGACCATGTGGAGCTGCACGTACCGCAGGGGTGCGTGTACGGGTTCATCGGGCCGAACGGCGCGGGCAAGTCCACCACCATGAAGATGCTGCTGGGGCTCATCCACCCCACGGCGGGCCGGGTGCGCCTGCTCGGGCAGGAGCTGACCGAGAAAAGCCGCCTGCCGCTGCTGCGCCAGACCGGCAGCCTGATTGAGTCCCCCGCCGGTTATCTGCATCTGACCGCACAGGAGAATCTGGAGATCGTGGCCGACTTAAAGGGTGTGCCCCATAAGGACATCGGCCGCGTGCTGGACATTGTGCATCTGACGCAGGACCGCAACCGCAGGGTCGGGCAGTATTCGCTCGGCATGAAGCAGCGGCTCGGCATTGCCATGGCGCTGCTGGGCAGCCCGAAGCTGCTGATCCTGGATGAGCCGACGAACGGTCTGGACCCCGCGGGCATTCAGGAGATGCGCGCGCTCATCCGGAACATGCCCGCCGCCACGGGCGCGACGGTGCTGATCTCGAGCCATCTTTTGGGCGAGATGGAGCAGATGGTCGAGCAGGTCGGCATCATCGACCACGGCCATATACTGTTTGAGGGACCGCTGACCGAATTGCAGCGCCACAGCCGCGGCAATGTCACGCTGCGGCTGCTGGACCCGGCCAAGGCCGCGCCGATCCTGCGCGCCAACGGTTTGACCGTGCACAGCGACAGCTGCGTTGTGACGCTGCCGCCCCTGCAGGATGCCCTGCTGGCCGACCTCGTGCAAAAACTGGCTGCCTGCGGCGCGGGCGTTGTGGAGCTGACGCCCCGCACCAAGACGCTGGAGGAGATTTTCCTGAGCCTGACGAGCGAGGAGGCGGACTGAGATGGGCAAAGCACTGCATGCGGAGCTGCAAAAGGCCCGCCGCCGCCACGATTTGCTAATCTGCCTGGCCGTGCCGGTGGTCGTGTATCTCTGGGCCGGGGCGGAGGCCCCCACCGGCGCGGACGAGCTGGCCAACGCCTACAGCGCCCTTTTGTTCGCGCTGCCCGTTCTGAACGCCATTTTAATGCCCATTGTGATGGCACTGATCGCCAGCCGCCTGTGGGACATGGAGGTCAAGGGCAGCACCACAAAACTGCTGTACACGCTGCAAAGCCGCCGCAGTCTGTTTGCGGGCAAGGCGCTGCTGGGCACGGGCGAGGTCCTGCTGATGGTCACGCTGGAAATGGCCGTATCCATCCTGCTGGGGCGGGTGCAGGGCTACACCGAGGCGTTCCCTGCCGAGCCGTTTGTGTACACGGGCATTTGCACGCTGGCTGTCGATGTCATGCTATTTTTCTCGGAGCTTCTGCTGATGTTGATTTTTGACAACCCGCTGCCTGCGCTTTGTGTCGGCATTGTGGGGGCACTGATCGGGCTGTTTTCGGCGTTCATGCCGCCCCTCGTCAGTTATTTTGTGCCGTGGGGCTACTTTGTCCCGCTGTCCTGCTATGAGGTTTCCTACTGGGACCAGGCCACCCACACTGTGACCTACGGCCTGCGGCCCTACAACTGGGGACTGTTGGCGTTTACCGTGGTACTGGCTGCGGCTTTGTTCGCCGCCGCCTGGCGCATGATGCGCGATAAGGAGGTATAACGAATGCTGAAGCGTTGTATAATTGCCGAGAACCGCAAGCTGCATGCGTCGCCCATCTGGGTGATCTTCTTTGTGCTGCCGTTGATTTCCGCCGGGTACGGGACATTCAACTATCTGCAAAATCTGGAAATCCTGACCGAGCGGTGGTACAGCCTGTGGACGCAGCACACGCTGTTTTACTCGATGCTGTTCTTTCCCGCGATGGTGTCGGCGTATGCGGCCTACCTTTGGCGGCTTGAGCACCTTGGCCACAACTGGAACCTGATCATGGCAGCACCCGTGCGGCCCTTTGCGCTGTTTGCGGCAAAGCTCCTTGTTGTTGTAAAGCTGATGTGCTTTACACAATGTTTTGTTTTTGTGCTGTACGTGGCGTGCGGGCGGCTGTTTGTCGGATTCAGCGATTGGCCGCCGATGAGCATCGTTTTCTATCTGGTGCGCGGCATTTTCGGCGGTCTGGCTGTGGCGGCGGTGCAGCTTTTGCTGGCCATGCTGATTCGCAGCTTTGCGGTGCCGATTTTCTTAGGGCTGGTCGGCGGCATTGCGGGAATGCTGATCGGCAACAAGGGCTATGCCCTGCTGTGGCCCTACTGCCTGATGCAGCAGGGCATGAACGCCAACCGCAGCACCGACGTGCTGGCCGGGAATGTGCTGCCGTTTTTGCTGGCGTGTGCGGGCTGGCTGGCGGTGGTGCTTTTGACCGCAAAAGTGCTGCTGGAAAAAACGGATGTGAAAGCGTAATGTTTTACCGCGCAGCAGGGGCCGCATATAGGCGGCCCGGCGGTATATGGCAGGCGGGCATTTGCGGGAGAGCACCGGGCCGGGCATGCCCGACCCCTACCGCCGCGCCCTATATTTCTGCTTGCGAAACGCCCCACCCTGCTGTATAATAAAAGCATCAACAAACAGGAGGGCACGCCATGACTGCCAATGCTGCCGATTTTGCCGGGTCCGGGTGCGGGCGCCGTTATGAGAAAGAGCTGGAGACCCATTTTCGCGATTGTCTGCTGTTTTATCTGGATGGCCGCATCCGCTTTGAGCGCTACTGCTACGGCGAGGCCGCCTGTCTGGTGTTCAGCGTCTGGGCCCACGGCTTTGACGCTGACGGGAACATTTTATGGGACCGCGAACCGGAGTTTGAGAGCCAGAAAACCGCCATTCCCCGCGTGCTGACCGACATTCAGGAGGACGGGAACGCCCTGCAGTTTGACGGTGCCTTCAAGCGCTACGTCAAGACCGAGGAATTCGACGAGGACAAGCCCAACGGATACGGGAAGTTTAAGGTGTTCTGGCTGAAAAGGAAAAAGTAAAAAAGACTCCTGCAGCGTGAATTAAACGCTGCAGGAGCTTTTTTGTGTTTGCAGCACCCCTAAACAGCAGAACATTTCTCAAAGTTATAACGAAAAATTCCGATAAAAGGCCAGCGGCGGCTTTCTTTGCGAAAGCCGCCGCTGTTGTCAAAATGGATACTCTTAGAATTTTCCGCCGGAACTGCCGCCGAAGCCGTCGCTGTCGGTACTCGAGCC
>ERZ1673702.3769-NODE-3769-length-11460-cov-4.385445_pt1 | contig 11460 bp, 8 predicted proteins | sample MGYA00580232_ERZ1673702 | MGnify/ENA primary metagenome ERZ1673702 (study PRJEB41218, sample SAMN15661792) | gut metagenome | host: Homo sapiens | place: Canada: London | collected 2015-08-20/2019-03-30 | study: EMG produced TPA metagenomics assembly of... | reverse complement strand
GACGATCGACCGCATGACGGTGGACCAGAATATCGATTTCATCGTCGGCGAGTTGGACGCAATCAAGAACGACCTGCCGCTGCGGATGTCCGATATCGGAGAACCGGAGGCAAGTTTTGTCGGACGCGTTACGCGGGGAGCTGCACTGGCCCTGAAAGCACGCGTCCTGCTCTTCGCCGCATCGCCGCTCTACAACGGCTGCGACCTCTATGTCGGCAAGATGAAGAACATGCGCGGCGAATTCCTCTTTCCGCAGACCAAAGACGACACCAAATGGGAAGCTGCGGCACAGGCAGCATGGGATGTGATCGACCTGGGCATGTACAGCCTGTGCGAGGACAATACACAGACCGATCCGTTCAAGAAAGGCGTTGCATCGTATCAGAAAGTCATGTTCGACAACTGGAACAGCGAAACGATCTGGGGATGGTGGTTCCGGACGACCAAGGGTTACGAATACTTCGGCCCCACCGGCGGGCAGATCGGCCCGGCCATGCCGCCCAACGCACTGGAAACACTGGGTGTCCGCGGCGGATACGGCGGCATCGCCCCGTCGCTCAAGCTGATCGACACCTATCCCATGTGGGAAACCGGACGTTACCCGGTTACCGGCTACCAGGGCCAGAACGACCTGTCGAAACCGATCGTCGATCCCCAATCGGGATACCAGGCAACGGGATTCACCGAAAACTACAAGCAGCCGGCCGACGCCGACTGGGCCCCCGCTTTCAAGGCGCACAACAGTTGCGTCGGACGCGATCCGCGCTTCTACGCCTGCCTGGTCCCCAACGGATTCTACTGGCCTAACAAGACGTTCCCGAACCGGTTCACCTGCTATGACAACGCGGAGTGCACGTCGAGGTATTCCGCCACTTCGGACGCCAACCGCCTGGGTTATACCTGGCGCCGGCTGCTGAAACCCGACTATTCGCTCAACGACGAATACGACATGTACAAAGCAATCAAGTACGTGTATCCCGCATTCCGCCTGGCCGAGGTCTACCTGAACTACGCCGAGGCCTGCAACGAGAAACCGCAGCGCGACGAAACCGCAGCCCTCCTTTACCTGAACAAGGTACGCAACCGGGTCGGACTGAAGGATATCGAGGAGGCATACCCCGAAATCAAGGGCAACAAAGAATTGCTGCGCTGGTGTATCCAGAAAGAGCGCATGGTCGAATTCGGACTGGAAGCAAAACGTCACTACGACGCCTGCCGCTGGATGATCGCCAAGGACGAATACCCGGGCACTCCCTGGACGCTGCACCTGACTGCGACAAACTCCGAGGATTCTTACCAGCGCGTGAACAACGAGCTCAGAATCAGCACCTATGTTTTCCAGGACAAGGACTATCTGTATCCCATCGGTGCCGCTCAGTTGGCCGAGATGACCAATATGACCCAGAATTACGGATTTTAACTAACGCTTGATGTGATATGAAAATAAATATGTGGAAACTGTTGTTTGCAGCCCTGATCGCATCGACCGCCATGGTCGCCTGCAAGGATGAGCGCAACAACTACATGGTAGACGATACGATCTCATTTCTCGCGACAGACAACCAGCTTATCAATGTAGCCCTGTATAATGAAGAATGTGATCTGACCGTCATTAAGAGCGGCAAGGGACAAACCGGCGCTACGGCGCGGCTGGAGGTTTCGGAAGCTGCGCTCGAAGCGTACAATACGGCCAACGGCACGGACTACAAGGCCCTGCCGGCAAACTACGTGACATTCTCTCCGGCGATCAAGTTCTCCGAAAAGGATATCCGCAAGACGGTTAAGGTAACCTGGGACGACGAGAACATCAATTCGCTCGGAGAAGGAAACTATGCCGTCGCAATCGAATTATCCGTCGACAACAACGCGCTGGAGGTTCCCGAAGCCCGCAAGGTAATGATCGTCAGCATGGCATGGTCGCACCTGGGCATGGAAGCGGATGTAGCGCCCGTGTTCAGCCCGGCCGCTTCGCGCGAAACCGCGGTTTACGAAGGCCCCGTCACCATCGACAACCCGATCTCGGTGATGGATATTACCGTCGACTACGAAATCGACAACAGCCTGATCACCGCTTATAACGACGCGAACGGAACCGACTACAAGGCCGCTCCCGCAGACCTGGTTTCGCTGGCCGCGACATCGTCACAGCTCGAGGCCGGCAAATCTTCGACGGCGTTCAGCCTCCAGATTCTCTCCGAAAAATTGTTCAACGGCAACGAACTCAAGGCGGTCGACGATAATCAGTATCTCGTACCCGTACGCATCAAGTCGCTGTCGAACGAGGCCATCGGCATCAGCCGCTCCGTCATGTACGTGCCCGTATCTTTCAACAGAGATGTGAAAGGCCCATGGACGTTACTCGAGGGTGAAAACAACTGCTATGGCAAGGATCCTAACGCTCCTGCATGGGCATTAGGATATACTGCGAACAAATTGTTCGACGGCATATTGACCGCCGGCGGCGAATGGATCTCCTCGTGGGACAACGGCCCCATCTCATTCCCGATGACCTTTGTCGTAGATATGGGCAAGGCCCGCGTGTTTACCAAGTTCCTGATCAGCGACTATACGACTCACCAGGGCAACTACCGCGAATACGAAATCTACATAGCAGACAAGTATAACGGGGCAAGTACGCAGTGGACACTCGTCGCCGACGGGAAGCGCGATTTCAAAGGCTGGACCGGCACGATCGAGACTTATGATTATCCAGTTAAGACGATGATCGCCGGTCGTTACCTGAAGTTCATAATCCTAAAACCAGAGAATCCGCAAACGGGCGATTATCTGAATGGACGCGGTAAATTGGCCGACGTTCAGGGCATAGGCTTCTAACGACTGATTTTCAATAAATTAATCCCGTTGTGAGTCTGAAAAAATTTCACAGCGGGATTAATTCGTACAACATGAAACACGACTCATTTTGCGTAAGTTATATTTCGTTGCACTGGTATTGGCTGTGGCGATGGGGTTCCTGGCGACATCGTGCACCGGCACGCGCGTTGTTAAACGCTATCCGTGGGAAGAGGCTCGGAAAAGCCTTGCGACTACGACCGACGCCATTTTGTGTTATGGTGGCAGCCACCACCGGACTCCTTATTTATGGGATCAGGCCCGGTTGGCGCCGCTGGTCACCTACACCGATCCGGCAGGCCGGGAACACTGGCTTTTCGACGGATTCATTTTCCTGGAATTCCAGGACACCAACCGCCCCGACAATGCCCGATATGCGTTTGAAACAGGCCAACTTCGCGACACGGGCGTCTCAGCCGGAAAAGCGCAGTGGCAGGAACTGATCGATTACTATTTCAGGCCGGGAAACGGTGTGGATGCACTGGATAAAGCCGTAAAAGAGGCCACAGGACGGTTGGGCAATGCCCCGGCCAAACGCCGCGTGATCATGGTCCTCCCGGATCCGGTGATCTACGAACACTACATCGACACGACCTCTTCGACGACCTATTGGGGCGAACTGGACGGCCGCCGGCTCGATTTCAGCAAAAACGAGGACCGCCTCGCCGCCTGCAAATGGTATATCGACCGGGTGCGTGCCGCATTTGCAGCCGGAAATTACCGATATGTCGAACTGGCCGGTTTTTACTGGCTGCGCGAGATCGTAACCCGACCGCAGGATACGGCGTACAGTTACTTCCTGACACGTTCGGACATTCTGCTGCCGCACGTCGCCGACTACCTTCACCGCCTGAATTACAGTTTCAACTGGATTCCGTATTACGGTTCGCGCGGCTACGACGTGTGGCCGACATTCGGATTCGACCAGGCTTATCTGCAACCCAACTACTACTGGAAAGCAGAGCACGACATGGAGAAAATCTTCGACCAGATCGCGCAATACGACATGGCGATGGAGTTGGAGTTCGAGCCTACGCTGCTCCACGCCCGGGAGGGAAGCGAAGCCTTCCGGAAGCGGTTCCGCAGCTACATGGAATATGCAAAAAAGCGGAACATATACGGGACCAAGCCATTCGCCTATTACCACGGGACCAACGGATTCTACGACCTGTGGGCATCCCCAGACGAGGTAGACCGGGAACTCTACCACGAACTCTGCCGGTTCGTGATCGGGAATCCGCTGCGGCAACAACCGAAATACAAACCCAATAACGACAAAATACACAATGACGACCCAACGATTTTTAACGATGTTCCTGTGCTGCGTTTCATTCTTCTGTTGCAGCAAGAGCGCCTTCGGAGCGCAGCAAACCCGCCAAGCCACCACCGAAGCGGCGGACCCCGCGATGTATGCCTGGGAGCAGGACCGCAACGGGATACTCTCCTTTTCGGACCTGGTGCTGTGCTACGGAGGCAGTACGCACCGGACGCCTTACCGGTGGGATGAACAGCGGTTTGCGCCGTTCGTCGCCTATACCGACAAACAGGGAAAGGAACATTGGCTGTTCGACAGTTTCCTTTGTCTCGAATTCCAGTTGGGATATACCTATGCCTACGAAGTCGGACACCGGGGCTACACTTCGGCCGGGAAACCCCAATGGCAGGAGCTGATCGACTACTGGTTCGACAAGGACAACGGTATAAATGCGCTCGAAGAGGCCGTGAAAGAGGCTGCGCAACGCATGGGAACGCCGCCGTCCAAACGCAAAGTGATTTTCAGCTTCCCCAATCCGGTCATATACAGACTGTACGACAAGACGAACGAATCGACGGTCTACTGGGGCGAACTGAACGGCCGGGAGCTGGACTTTTCGGTCGGCAAAGACCGCGTAGACGCCTGCAAATGGTTCATCGACCAGGTACGCCGGAAATTCGACGAAGCGAACTACCAATACGTCGAACTGGCCGGGTTCTACATCATTTCGGAAGAGATCGTCGTATCGCCGGCGGTCGAGGACGGCTGGAACCACGAGCTGAAGCGGTCGGAGGAGGTTGTTCCTCCGGTTGCGGAGTACCTGCATGCCCTCAACGAATGCCTCTGCTGGATTCCCTACAACCGCGCCGGGGGATACAAACGGTGGAAACAGGTAGGCGTCGACTACGCCTATATGCAGCCCAACCATTTCTGGGACGACAAGGGCGAACGGCCTCTTCCCCGGTTCTTCTCCGATATCAAGGCGCACGACCTTGCAATGGAATTCGAATTCGACGAAGCGCTGCTGGAAGGGAAACCCAACTGCGACGTGTACAAAAAACGCTTCCGGGAATATATGTCCAACGCCAAATCGGAGGGAATCTACGGCAAACAGCCGCTGAGCTACTATCACGGGACCAACGGGTTCTACGACCTGTGGGCGTCCCCGGCAGAGAAGGACAAGGAACTCTACCACGAATTCTGTCAGTTCGTGACCGGGAATCCGCTGCGGAAATAAAATTCAACGTTCAATATTGTTATGAAAGCCTTTAAATACTTTGCATTTTCCGTGTGCTTGGTACTGTTTGCCGGAAGTTCCGGAACTGCCGCCGCACAAAACTACCAGACGACCGACATTCAGGACCTCGCGCTGATCTATCAGGGCGGGAAACACCGGCTGGACTGGACGGTCGACGAATTCCGCCCCTACGTCGTACACCGATTCCTCGACGGTTCGAAACATTGGCTTTTCGACGGATTCCTGTTCCTCGAATTCAAAAACGGCACGGGCCGCTGCTACACCGTCGGGTATGAGAAAGAATTTGCCCGCAAACCCGAATGGGAGTGGCTCCTGGACCGCATCTTCGACGAGGGCAAGTCGCTTTCCGCGCTGGACCGATGCATCGGCGAGCAGATCGCAGAGATCGGCAAACCGGCGTTCAGGCATAAGGTCGTGCTGGGACTTCCCGAAGCCGTGCGCGACCAGAAAGACTGGGGCGAACTGGATGGCCGCAGGATGGACTTCTCGAAAGACGAAGACCAGATCGCCGCAACCAAATGGTATATCGACCAACTGATCGCGCGGTTCAAAAAAGCCGGGTACAAACACCTGGAACTCTCGGGCTTCTATTGGGTCGCCGAAGACACCAACCATTGCGGCGACCTGACCGTCCCGCTCAGCGAATATATCCACGCGCAGAAGAAACTTTTTTACTGGATTCCCTACTGGCAGGCCAAAGGCCACGAGGACTGGAAACGCCTGGGATTCGACGTGGCTTATCAGCAGCCCAACCACTTCTTCAACAAGTCGATCCCCGACAGCCGCCTGGACGAAGCCTGCGCCGTCGCCCGCAAAAACGGCATGGCGATGGAGTTCGAATTCGACGAGCGGGCTACCATTGCCGCCCCCGATACGTTCTATGACCGGATGCTGGCCTATATCGACCGGTTCGAAAAGAACGATGTCTTCAACGCATCGGCCGTAGCCTACTACTGCGGCAACCGCGGCGTACTGACGCTTTTCGAGTCGAACGAACACAAAGACAAGGTCATCATGGACCGGCTGGCCCGTATCATCTATACGCGCCAGGTAATGAAATACGGATTGCCCGTCAAAAACAAAACCCGCGTGGTGGCCCACCGCGGATTCTGGCATACCGACGGTTCGGCGGAGAACTCCGTTTCCTCGCTGTTAAACGCCGACAAACTGGGCGCCTACGGTGCGGAGTTCGATGTCTGGATGGCTGCGGACGGCAAACTGGTAATCCGCCACGACGACAAACACGGCAGCTATGAGATGGAGAAAAATCCCTCGACCGTACTGACGACGCTCGAATTGGCGAACGGCGAGAAAATCCCCACGCTGGAACAGTACCTGCAGGCCGCCCGGAAAACGAAACTCGAACTGGTACTGGAGGTCAAGCCCCACGCTACGCCCGAAGCCGACGCCGAAGCGGTCCGCAAGATCGTGGAGATGATCGGCAAATACGGACTTACAAAGCGCGTAACCTATATTTCGTTCTCGTTCCATGCGCTGAAAGAGTTGGTGCGCGTGGCCCCGGCCAAAACCCCGATCATGTACCTGGGCGGCGGCACGCTGCCCGAAGACCTGAAAAAAATGGGGATGACGGGATGCGATTTCAACTACTGGGTTTTCCAGAACAATCCGACATGGCTCCATTCGATCAAATGGCTGAAAATGGCTTCGAACGTCTGGACGGTGAACAATCCTGTCGAAATGTTGTGGGTGATCGAAAACGGGTTCGATTTCATCACCACCGACCGTCCCGACCTGTTCCTCAGGCTCGTCCGGTGACACCACGCCAAAAACGAAAAAAAATGAGACACCGAATTTTACGCCGCCTGCTGATCTGCTGTCTGCTCCTGCCTGCGTCCGCCTGCGCCGACAAAGGTTCCGGCGAAGAGAACGGCGGCAACGGCGGCAATGCCGACGACGGCAAACGCCCCTATTCCGAGATGATGTACGTCAAGCGCCAGGGCGACAACCTCTACATTTCGGCCAAAATGGACGCTTCGACGGATATCCTCTACTGGTTCAAGCGCTGCCTGTTCAACGAAGTCTATACCTTCTACCGCGTGGGAACCCTTCCCAATACGGACCGGACGCCCACGACCCGCCCGGAAAGCGAACCCGCCGAGGTGCTCAACCTGGCTTACAGCGACAATATCGGCCCGTTCAATATCCAGGGCGGCGGCTGGTGCGGAGCGAACCACAAATACATGGAGCGTACGGCCCGGACGGCCTACAACAAGAGTTTCAGCGTAACGGTGGACGGGCAGCCCCTCGAAGGCGACAAGGCCGTATGGAGCCGGCAGGGAATAACGATCGAGGCGGAAAACGTGATTCTCGACCCGACGCATCCGTACAAAAACGCCGATAACGAGGAGGAACTGCGCGATGAGCTGTGCCACGAGTTCGCAACCTACCGGATCTTCCGCAACAACATCGACGTGACGGTACGCCACGATTTCTGCTGCAAAAATCCGGTGACGATAGCGATTTACTACGGCATGCAGTCGATGTTCGCGAACAAGACCCATTTCGCCACGCCGGGCGGGGCTTACAGCGGCTGGACACCCCCTCCCGCAGCCGGGGAATCGTCATTCACCAAAGCCGACTACCCCGATTTCCGACGATTCGTGGAGAAAAATGCAAAGGCTTACCAGTCGGCATATCTGTTGCCGGACGGGTTGGGCGACCATAGCTGGCTGGCAGATGCCGACGTGATGTTCATCTGTGCATCCTACGGCAAAAGTTACCACAAGCTGATTTCGAACAAACCGATCCAAAACGGCGATGCGATCGACTGGCGCGGCGTTTACACCTGGTTCGCAGCGCCGATTGCCGACGACGGCGACATGCTGTGCTACGAAGGAGCGGTGAACGGATATCCGGCGGTCTTCATCGACACCAAAAGAGCGTGTGAAAAAAGCATAACGCTGCCTTCTTACCTCGACCCGGAGAAGTACGAAACGATCGGCCCGAACGGGGGAATCCGCATCACGCCCGGCGAAGCCGGGAAGCTCCGGATTTCGGCCGATAAGGCCGGCGGATGCGTCCTGTCGTTCTGCAAGTGACCGAGCGCCCCCTACCGGGAACAGCCAAAGAAAGAGGTCGACGGCAATCGTCGACCTCTTTTTTTGTGCAGATACCGGCCCGCAGGCTATTTATGACGCTTGGATCCCGTGTGTTTGAGCGCAGCGCCGATCACCGGCTGCACGATCGCCTCCATTACATCGTAACCTGCCTCCGTGGGGTGAACGCCGTCGCCGGTATAGGCGGCGATCATTCCCCCGTCCGGCTCGGCCATCGGCGTGTGGTAATCGACATAGGGAATCTTCTCCTGCGCGGCATAGGCACGAATCATCCGGTTCAGTTCGATGATCTTCGGAGCGGGCTCCAGCCCCTTGTGCCAGCCGAAATCCCGGGCAGGCAGCAGCGAACAGAGAATGGGAGCGATGCCGTTCGCCCGCGCCAGTTCGACCATCGAAACGATGTTGCCGAAAATGTGCGGCAGCGAGATATAGCCGTTATTCTGGGCAATGTCGTTCGTACCTCCGCAGATCACCACGACCTGCGGATGCAGGTCGATGACATCGGCCCGGAAGCGCACGAGCATCTGCGAAGTCGTCTGGCCGCTGATGCCGCGGCTCACATAACCGTTCGAAGAAAAGAACCCGGGGTGTTTGCCGATCCAGCCCTCGGTGATCGAATTGCCCATGAAAACCGCTTTCGGCGCGGAAGGCTGTTCCCGGTTCGCCTGTTCGAACCTGCTAAAACCGGCCCAGTCATTCTGGGCATGCGCATCGGCGCAGATCGCAATGCCGGCAAGTACGGCAACGACAGTCAATAGTTTTTTCATCTTATGCTGATTTTATTCGATTGCCCGCAGCGGCATCTCCCAACCGGTGATCGTTGCGATGTAGGGAATTACCGCCGCGGCTATTTTGCGGTGTCCGCGGTAGTTGGGGTGATAGCCCGCTCCCAGATCTGCATCCATGTCGTGAATCTCGTCGAATTGCAGGATACAATGCAGGTTCTTATCGTTCAATCCCTTGATAATCGTTCGGGCGAAATCGTAAAACGGCCCGGCGCCCTGCGGCACGACGTAGAGGATCGGCACGTCGCCGTATTTTTCACGCAAATTGCCGCACATGCGCCGGAAAGCCTTCCCGAACACACGCTCCGAAGGCACGATGTCCGCACTCAGATCGTTGGTTCCCAGCTTGATGACCACAATATCGGGTTTATAGCCCTGAAAATCCCATCGGGAATCGGCGACCTCGTCGAACGTACGCATCATGCGGTCGGTCATGGTTATCTCCGAAGCCGCTTTCGGATCGCCCCAATTGCGCACGATCCCCCGTCCCGAATGAGCGATCAGCACGTAATCCGCATCGAAGTAGCGGGCCGTAATGCAGGCCCAAGCCAGGTCGCAATTCTCGGTCCGGGGCGTAAACGGCTCGCGGGGCGACAGCCCCTCGGTTCCGTAACCGCAGGTATGCGAGTCGCCGATAAACTCGATCAACCTCCCCGGTGCGGGCGGCGGCGCCAGCAGCCTGCCGTCGGTCTCTATCGCGTAGAGCGTCGTTCGCCCCTGCTCGGCTTCGGTCCGCTTCTGAACCGTCACGGTGTGCGGTCCGCGGCGGAGTTTTCCGACAAGCGGGATGACAGAGGCCCCGCCCTCGACCGTCACCGTGCCATAGAACTTACCATCGACGAAGACATTGTAGTAGTTACACCCGGTGTCCGAAGCGCGCATCGAGCAAGCCGTACCGTCGAAACGGAACGAAAAATGGCTGCCGCTCCAATCGAACGACAGGCTGCCGGCGGCGTCTCCGGCGGCACGCCCTACAAAGCGGACCAGCTCCGAATCCGCCCGGCAGGAACGCGGCCCGCCGCCGGCCGCACCGGCCCCGGCCGACAGGAACCGCGCGACAGCAAAGCACAGGACTTTCATAGCCGGATTATTTTACGTACGGACGAATCTTGTCGATCCAGACTTTATAACCGTCGGCCTTGAGGTGAATCCCGTCGAAATGGTATTTTTCGGGCAGTTGTCCGTTCTCGGCCATGCTGCTCCAAATATCGATGTATTGCAATCCGCGCGCTGCTGCGGCCTTTTGCAGCAGGGCGTTGAACTCGGCGATACGGACATTCTTGCCTTTGAGCGATTCGCCGCGCGACTCGTCGACGGGCAGTGCGCTCTGGATGTAAACCTTCGTGCGGGGAGATTTGTCCGCAATAATGTCGAGCATCCGCTCATACTGCCCGAGCAGGTCTTCGTTGCTGATATCCGTAAACACCAGATCGTTCACTCCTGCCATAATAAAGATGGCGCGCGGCTGCCCTCCGACGATGGGGTCGAGGCGGGCAAGCATCCCGACGATACGGTCTCCGCCGATACCGCGGTTGAGCACCCGCTTATCCGGGAAATACTCGGACCAGAATCCGCGTTCGGTGAGGCTGTTGCCGAGCATGACGATATTACGGCGTGTTACGGGCACGAGTTCCTCGACATTGCGCTTGGTCGTGTAGTAGTCCTGGGCAGAAACGGCTGTCGTCAGCAGGGCGGCCAGCAGTAAAAAAATCATTTTTTTCATGATCGGATGGTTTATTTGAGATTTCCTTCAAAATCGATGTCCCGCTCGAACGGATGCAGCGCCTCGTCGACCATGCGGGCCGCTTCGCGCCGGGTCAGTGGCGTCGTATCGGCGCTCGGGGCAATCCGTCCGCCGGCCCTGCGGAGCAGGTCAGCCGCTGAAGCCGCCGTGAGGGGCGCCGGGTCGTCCTCGACCGCGATCTGCGGGGCATAGTCGTGCAACCCCAGCGTAAATTCCCCGACCGATACCGTCCGCTCGGGGTAAAACCACGAACGATTCGCCCACTGGTAGGGTTCGCCCGTCATGCGCAGGATGCCCGTGGAAGCGATACGCTGCAACAACCCGAAATCCGGATCGTCGGGCTTCACGTCATAGAGCGGCTGAAGATAAGCTTTCTGGGCCAGCAAGGCAGCCTGAAGCCGCCGTACGGGGACTTCGCGGGGCGTACAGCCGGCCTTGACCGCAAGGGCCGCCAGCGTCCCCGCGGCCTGTCCGGTAAGCATGACGAC
>ERZ1673702.3764-NODE-3764-length-11471-cov-5.824632_pt1 | contig 11471 bp, 7 predicted proteins | sample MGYA00580232_ERZ1673702 | MGnify/ENA primary metagenome ERZ1673702 (study PRJEB41218, sample SAMN15661792) | gut metagenome | host: Homo sapiens | place: Canada: London | collected 2015-08-20/2019-03-30 | study: EMG produced TPA metagenomics assembly of... | reverse complement strand
GAGATAAGAGTCTTCTGCTGATCAACGCAGGTATGGCTCCGCTGAAACCATATTTCACAGGTGCTGAGAAGCCGCCAAGAACAAGAGTGACAACCTGCCAGAAATGTATCCGTACAGGAGATATCGAGAACGTAGGTAAAACCGCACGTCACGGTACATTCTTTGAGATGCTTGGAAACTTCTCTTTTGGTGATTACTTCAAGAGAGAAGCGATCCACTGGTCCTGGGAGTTTCTTACTGAGGTTGTAGGGCTTGATGCAGACCGCCTCTACCCATCCATTTACCTGGATGATGATGAAGCCTTCAATATCTGGAACAAAGAGGTAGGGATTCCGTCTGAACGTATTTTCCGTTTCGGAAAAGAAGATAACTTCTGGGAACATGGTGCAGGTCCGTGCGGTCCATGTTCTGAGATCTATTATGACCGAGGAGAGAAATACGGCTGCGGCAAACCTGGCTGTACGGTAGGCTGTGACTGCGACCGTTACATGGAAGTATGGAACAACGTTTTCACACAGTTCGAAAACGATGGAAACGGAAACTATACAACTCTGAAACAGAAGAACATCGATACCGGTATGGGACTTGAACGTCTTGCTGTAGTTGTTCAGGATGTAGATTCTATTTTTGATGTAGATACTATCTGTGCACTTCGTAATCTTGTATGCGAGATCGCACATAAAGAATATGAGAAGAACTATGCAGACGATGTTTCCATCCGTCTGATCACAGACCATATCCGTTCCGCGACATTTATGATCTCCGATGGAATCATGCCGACAAATGAGGGACGTGGATACGTTCTCCGTCGCCTGATCCGCCGCGCTGCACGTCACGGACGTCTTCTTGGCATCGAGGGAACATTCCTTGCAAAATTAAGCGCACAGGTGATCGAGAGCTCCAAAGCCGGTTATCCGGAACTTGAGGAGAAGAAAGAGTTTATCTTCCGTGTTCTTACAAACGAGGAGAATCAGTTTAACAAGACCATCGATCAGGGTCTCCGCATCCTTTCCGACATGGAAGAGGATATGAAGAAAGCCGGCGAGAAAACTCTTTCCGGTGACAATGCATTCAAACTTTATGATACTTACGGATTCCCTCTTGACCTCACAAAGGAGATCCTTGAGGAAAAAGGCTACGGCATTGACGAGGAAGGATTCCAGAAAGCCATGGAAGAGCAGAGAGTCAAAGCCCGTACAGCCCGTGAAGTAACCAACTATATGGGTGCGGACGCAACTGTATATGATGATATTGATGTCAATGTAACAACTGAATTCGTTGGCTATGATCATCTGACATTTGACTCAAAAGTAACTGTCCTTACTACAGAGACAGAGATCGTGGATTCTCTTACAGAGGGACAGAAGGGTACCGTATTTGTAGAGCAGACTCCTTTCTATGCAACCATGGGTGGACAGGAAGGCGATATCGGTGTGATCGAGACAGCAAATGGCAAGTTTGTTGTTGAGGACACCATCAAGCTCCGTGGCGGCAAATTCGGCCATGTAGGACATATGGAGTCCGGCATGATCTCCACAGGTGAGACCGTATCCCTGAAAGTAAACGAAGATGCAAGAAAAGATACCGAGAAGAACCACAGTGCGACACATCTTCTTCAGAAAGCGCTGAAAACAGTTCTTGGTTCCCACGTAGAGCAGAAAGGTTCTCTGGTAACACCGGACAGACTTCGTTTTGACTTTGCTCATTTCCAGGCTATGACAGCTGAGGAGATCCAGGCAACAGAAGATCTTGTAAACAAAGAGATTCAGGCAGGCCTTGAAGTACACACAGACATCATGGATGTAGAAGAGGCTAAGAAATCCGGAGCAATGGCACTCTTCGGTGAGAAATACGACCAGAAGGTACGTGTGGTATCTATGGGAGACTTCTCCAAAGAACTCTGTGGTGGTACCCACGTAAAGAATACAAGCTCCATTATGCTCTTTAAGATCGTTTCCGAGTCCGGTATCGCAGCTGGTGTCCGTCGTATCGAGGCACTTACAGGCAAAGCCGTTATCGAGTACTACAGAAAACAGGAAGAGCTTCTGCACGAGGCTGCAAAAGCATTAAAAGCCAATACAACAGAGGTTGTAGAAAAGATCGGCCATCTTCAGGCTGAGGTAAAAGCTCTTCAGAGCGAAAATGAATCTCTCAAGAGCAAAGCTGCCCAGAGTGCACTTGGCGATGTCATGGATAAAGTTGTTGAAGTAAACGGCGTAAAACTTCTTGCAGCCAAAGTTGAGGGCGTTGACATGAATGGCCTGAGAGACCTTGGTGACAAACTGAAAGAGCAGCTTGGCGAAGGAGTTGTCCTTCTTGCAGCAGTAAACGGCGGCAAGGTAAATCTCCTTGCAATGGCGACTGACGCAGCTCAGAAAGCAGGCGCCCATGCAGGAAATCTGATCAAGGCTGTAGCAGCCATCGTTGGCGGTGGCGGCGGCGGACGTCCGAACATGGCACAGGCCGGCGGAAAGAATCCGGAGAAGGCACAGGAAGCTATGGACGCAGCAGCAGGAATCCTTGAAAAACAGCTCACAAAATAACAAAATTGTGCGTGATCTACAATTTTGACATTTTTTTCATAAAAATCGAAAAAGATGTTGACGAAACCACATGTTATGCTATATAATAACACTCGTGCAAGAAAAATACCCAGACAGTTGTATTTTAGCACAATCTACAACTGGAGGGAGGTTAGGTGTGAGTCTATGTCAAACGTTATCGTAAAAGAGAACGAGACTTTAGATAGCGCTCTTCGCAGATTCAAGAGAAGCTGTGCAAAAGCAGGTATCCAGCAGGAAATCCGCAAAAGAGAGCATTACGAGAAACCAAGCGTTCGTCGTAAGAAAAAATCTGAAGCCGCAAGAAAACGTAAATATAATTAATTGTGCGCAAAAATCCCTGGCTGTATGGTCAGGGATTTTTAATTAAATAGAAACAGGAACGTTTGACGAAGGAAAGAAATATGAATTTGTTTATTAAACTGATTATCAAACCATTGCGATCGCTCCTTAAATTATTATTTAATCGAATTTTTTATGTAGCTCTGGCTCTTGTTGTGCAGCTGGCATGGCTGCTGATCGCCCTTTTCCGGCTTATGGAATACTCCAGATGGGTGACGATCGGAATGCAGGCCATAGGTTTTCTGGTTGTTCTGTGGATCGTAAATAAAAAGATCAATCCATCTTATAAGCTCGCCTGGACGATGCTGATCCTTATTTTTCCGGTATTTGGTGTTTCCCTGTACCTTCTTTTCGGTAAGTCACGGATCGGCGCTGTAATGGAGCAGCATTATCAGAATCTTATTGATGAAACTGCTGAATACCTGGAAGGCTCAGAGCTCACAAGAAAACGTTTAAACGAAGACGACCGTTCCATGAGGATCCAGTCGGATTACATCTGGCAGTATTCAAGATATCCGGTTCACGAGAATACCACAGCAGAGTATTTTCAGGTAGGAGATGATATGTTTCCGGTTCTGGTGCATGAACTGGAGCAGGCAAAGCATTTTATTTTTATCGAATATTTCATCATAAATGACGGGGTAATGTGGCAGACGATCCTTAATATCCTTGAAAAAAAGGCTAAAGAAGGAGTGGATGTCCGACTGATCTATGATGGCTTCGGCTGCCTTACCACATTGCCATACAAGTATGATCAGGAGATGCGCCGGCGAGGAATCAAATGCGAAGTATTCAACCGGTTCCGTCCGATTCTTAATATAATCCAGAATAACCGTGACCACCGTAAGATCTGTGTGATCGATGGCTGGACCGGTTTTACCGGCGGCATCAACCTGGCTGACGAATATATCAATCAGCGAAAACGGTTTGGCCACTGGAAGGATACAGCCGTTATGCTGAAAGGAGAAGGCGTCTGGAATATGACAGCTATGTTCCTGTATATGTGGGGAATCGTTACCAGAACAGATACTTCTCTTGATTTCGGAAATTATGTTCCGCACAGGTGGCACCCCAACGAATTTCCGGGAAACGGTTATGTCCAGCCATTCTGCGATTCCCCCCTGGACGATGAGATCGTAGGAGAGAACGTTTATCTTAATATTATCAATCGCGCCAAAAACTATGTTTATATCTGCACACCATATCTGATCATAGATAATGAGATGATGACCGCCCTGTGCCTCGCTGCAAAAAGCGGTGTGGATGTCCGGATCATGACACCAGGTATCCCGGACAAAAAAATGGTATTTCTTCTGACCCAGTCCTACTATAAACAGCTTCTTGAGGCAGGAGTAAAGATCTACGAATACCAGCCGGGATTTTTACATGCAAAATCTTTTGTCTGTGATGACAAAGTAGGCGTCGTAGGAACCATAAATCTGGATTACCGAAGCCTTTATCTGCATTTTGAAGATGGTGTCTGGATGTATAAGAATGATGTGATCCTGGACATCCGGGATGATTTTACAGAAACCCTGGAGTACTGTGATCCCATTGATCTGGCATTCTGCCAGAAGAGAAATATTGTGGTACGTGCCATTCAGAATGTATTGAGAGTTTTTGCACCGCTATTATAAAAACTCTTTGACAGACAACTGTAAATTCTGTATGATATATCAGACGGGAGTTCAATGCTCCCGTCTGATATTGTCTAAAGAAAAATAATTTATAGATACATATGAAATTTTTAGTTATTGGAGGAATTGATTTGAGCCAGAACAAAGAAACAGAGATCCAGCTTCAGTACATTGAAAAATGTAAAGAGCTTCTTGCCAAAAGCAGTACGAAACGTCCCACCTTCCACATCCAGAATGAAGGATGCCAGATGAACTCCATCCAGACAGAGTCTATTGCAGCCATCATGGAAAAAATGGGATATGAGATGGTAGACACTGAAGATGCCGATGCAGTTGTATTTAACACCTGCACAGTTCGTGAAAATGCCAACCAGAAGATTTACGGACACCTGGGACATTTAAAGAGCATCAAGCGCAACCACCCGGATATGAAAATCGTACTGTTTGGATGTATGATGCAGGAACATCACGTAGTGGAAAAGATCCGTAAGGATTATAAATATGTAAATCTTGTATTCGGAACTCATAATATCCATAAATTCCCGGAACTTTTTTACCGGGCACTGCAGACTGATGACCAGATCATTGATATCTGGAAAGAATCTGATGAGATCGTGGAAGGTATGCCAACCTCCCGCAAATATTCCTTCAAGACAGGTGTCAGTGTAATGTTTGGGTGCAATAACTTCTGCAGCTACTGTATTGTTCCCTATGTTCGTGGCCGCGAAAAGAGCCGTGAGCCCCAGGCCATCATCCGTGAGATCGAAGAGCTGGTAGCAGATGGCGTTACCGAGATTATGCTCCTTGGCCAGAATGTAAATTCCTATGGAAAAACGTTGGAAACACCGGTGACATTCTCACAGCTTTTGAAAGAAGTAGAGAAGATCGAGGGACTGAGACGTATCCGTTTCATGACCTCCCATCCCAAAGATCTTTCGGATGAACTGATCCAGACCATGGCAGAGAGCAAAAAAATCTGCCATCATCTTCATCTTCCGCTGCAGTCCGGAAGCAGCAGAGTCTTAAAAGAAATGAACCGCCGCTATGACAAGGAGAAATATCTTCAGCTTGTAGATAAAATCCGTGAGGCAATTCCGGATATCTCTCTGACAACTGACATTATGGTTGGTTTCCCTGGAGAGACAGAAGAAGATTTCCAGGAAACACTGGATGTGGTAAGAAAAGCCAATTATGATACCGCCTTTACATTTATTTATTCCAAGAGAAGCGGAACTCCGGCTGCCGGTATGGAAAATCAGGTACCGGAAGATGTGGTAAAAGACCGGTTCAGCCGTCTTCTTTCCCTGGTGCAGGAAAAAGGCCGTGAGAATTCTTCCCGTTTCCAGGGAAGCGTACAGGAAGTCCTGGTAGAAGATGAAAACCGTGAGAAAGGTACTCTTACAGGCCGTACCCAGCATAATCTTCTGGTACATTTTCCGGGAGATAAGGAACTTATCGGTAAATACGTAAACGTAAGCCTGGATACCTGTAAAGGATTTTATTATTTTGGTCATATAGTAGAAGAGTAAATTTTGGTTAATATAAGTTTATACTGCCCGTTCATCCGATCATCGGTAATGAGCGGGCTTTTTTATTGTACGATTTATGTCGGCGGTAAAAAATTTCAGTTTCCTATTGACAAATACCCCTTGAGGGTATATATTGTTCCATGTAAAGCAGATACCCCATGAGGGTATTTTGAGAAAGGAGAGACAGCCCATGTCTGAAAAGAAAGCCTGTCCCTGCTGCAGTGAAAAACACACTGCCCGTTCAGAAGAGGAGAAAAAAAAGCTGATCAATCGCCTGAAGCGTATTGAAGGCCAGATCCGGGGAATTATAGGAATGATGGAAAACGATGCCTATTGTAATGACATTCTGATCCAGTCTGCAGCAGTCAATGCAGCAGTTAATTCATTAAAGAACTGCTTGCCACCCACATTCGAACCTGTGTTGCAAGAGATATCCGCGAAGGCAAAGATGAGACCATTGATGAGCTTGTGGCAACCCTCCAGAAGTTGATGAAATAAAGGGACATAATTTATTTTAGGAGGTACTGAAAGGAAATGGAACAATATAATGTAACCGGTATGAGCTGCGCTGCCTGCTCGGCCCGTGTGGAAAAAGCTGTATCTAAGGTTCCGGGAGTGAACAGCTGCTCGGTCAGCCTTCTGACCAATTCTATGGGAGTGGAAGGAACCGCTTCATCCAGCGAAATCATTGCTGCTGTGGAAGCGGCCGGATATGGCGCATCTTTAAAAGGCGCTGCCGGAGAAAAAATCTCCATGTCTGCAGCGGAAGAAGCGCTGGAAGATCATGAGACCCCGGTTTTGAAAAGGCGCCTCATCGCATCCGTAGGATTTTTGCTGGTGCTGATGTACTTTTCCATGGGACATATGATGTGGGGATGGCCGCTGCCGAAATGGTTTGACGGCAACCACGTTGCCATGGGACTGGTACAGTTGCTTCTTGCAGGAATCATCATGGTGATCAACCAGAAATTTTTTATCAGCGGATTTAAGAGTCTGTGGCACCGTTCTCCGAATATGGATACTCTGGTAGCACTTGGTTCCATGGCATCTTTTCTGTGGAGTGTCTATGCACTGTTCGCCATGACAAGAGCGCAGGTAGACGGAGATTCTGCCGCAGTTATGAATTACATGATGGATTTCTATTTTGAATCCGCGGCCATGATCCTGACACTGATCACTGTAGGAAAAATGCTGGAGGCCCGTTCCAAGGGAAAAACAACCGATGCACTGAAAAGCCTCATGAAGCTGGCTCCGAAAACTGCAGTTGTAGTACGAAACGGACAGGAACTTACCGTTCCTATTGAACAGGTTCAAAAGGGAGAAACTTTTGTTGTCCGCCCGGGAGAGAATATTCCGGTAGACGGAGTAATCCTGGAAGGAACTACTGCAGTTAACGAATCCGCGCTGACCGGTGAAAGTATTCCGGTTGACAAAGAAGCCGGAGATATGGTTTCTGCGGCAACTGTGAACCAGTCCGGATTTATCAAATGTGAAGCAACCAGAGTCGGAGAGGATACCACCCTTTCCCAGATCATCAAAATGGTCAGTGACGCGGCAGCCACAAAGGCACCAATCGCAAAGATCGCAGACCGTGTTTCCGGAGTGTTTGTACCGGCAGTGATCACCATTGCAGTGATCACAACGATCATCTGGCTTCTTACAGGCCATCCTTTTGGTTATGCACTGGCAAGAGGAATTTCCGTGCTGGTTATCAGCTGTCCCTGTGCACTTGGCCTTGCAACACCGGTTGCCATTATGGTCGGTAACGGTATGGGCGCCAAGAACGGAATTCTTTTCAAAACAGCAGTTTCTCTTGAGGAAGCAGGAAAAGTCCAGATCGTCGCACTGGATAAAACCGGAACCATTACAAGCGGTCAGCCGGAAGTAACTGATATTCTTCCGGCAGAGGGAATTACAGAGACAGAACTTCTCACACTTGCCTGCGCTCTGGAGAAAAAAAGTGAACATCCTCTGGCAAAAGCAGTTCTCAAAAAAGCAGAGGAAGAGAAAATTACTGCAGGTGAAGTAACCGGATTTCAGGCGCTTCCAGGAAACGGACTTTCTGCTGTACTTGGAAGTGATAATCTGACAGGTGGAAGCATGAAATTTATCAGCAGCAAGACGAAGGTTTCCCCAGATCTTAATAAAAGAGCAGAGCAGCTTGCGGAGCAGGGAAAAACCCCTCTTCTTTTCACCAGAAACGGAAAACTTCTGGGAATTATCGCAGTTGCGGATGTGATCAAGGAAGACAGTCCCCGTGCAGTAAAAGAGCTCCAGAACATGGGAATCCGCGTGGTTATGCTTACCGGTGACAATGAGCGTACCGCAAAAGCCATCGGGGCCCAGGCAGGAGTTGACGATGTGATCGCGGGAGTACTTCCAGACGGAAAAGAGAGTGTGATCCGTGCCCTGAAAGAGCAGGGGAAAGTTGCCATGGTCGGTGACGGTATCAACGATGCGCCGGCACTTACAAGAGCAGATATCGGAATTGCCATCGGTGCAGGAACAGACATTGCCATTGATGCGGCAGATGTTGTTCTGATGAAGAGCCAGTTAAGTGATGTTCCGGCTGCAGTACGTCTGAGCCGTGCCACACTTCGGAATATCCACGAGAATCTTTTCTGGGCATTTTTCTATAATGTGATTGGGATTCCGCTGGCAGCAGGTGTCTGGATCCCGATCTTCGGGTGGACACTGAATCCGATGTTCGGAGCCGCAGCCATGAGTCTTTCCAGTTTCTGTGTTGTAACAAATGCGCTACGACTGAATCTGTTTAAGATCCATAACACAGCCAGAGACAAAGCGATTAAAAATCCGGTAACATTAAACATCACTCATGATGAAAATAAAAAAGAAGAAAAGGAGAACAAAACAATGGTAAAAGTAACAGTAAAGGTAGAAGGAATGATGTGCGGACACTGTGAGGCACACGTAAACAAAGCAATCCAGGCGGCTTTCGGTGCAGAGGACGTGGTATCTTCCCACGAGAACGGAACGACTGTATTTACAGTACCTGAGAAAGTTGACGAGGCAAAAGTCGAAGAGGTGATCAAAGAGGCTGGTTACGAGTTCAAAGGAATCACTCAGGAATAATAAAAAACGTATATTTGTCAAAGAATCAAGGCATTTAAACAATCTGAAAAGAAACAGTTCTGCATAAAAACAGAGCTGTTTCTTTTTTCTGTGTAATTGTATAGAAACCGGTATTCCGAAATATAATAAACAGAGAAAACGAATGTTGTCCTCAGATTTTCCCAGAGCAGAAAGGAGAATATTTTTGAAAAAAGATACCAGAAAACTGATCACCTGTATTGCAGTGCCCCTGGCAACAGGAGCTGTTTCCGGATTTTTTACCAGAAATGGAATGAAGGTATTTGCAAAATTAAATAAGCCGCCCTTATCACCACCTGGATGGCTGTTCCCTGTTGTATGGACGATCCTTTTTATCATGATGGGAATTGCTTCTTTCCTGATCGCATCCAGACCAAAAAGCAGAGACAGGGACAGGGTTCTTGCCTTGTACGGGATTCAGCTTGCCGTGAATTTCCTGTGGCCGTTTTTCTTCTTTGGAGCGGGATGGTATGGTTTTGCGTTTCTCTGGCTTATTTTTTTGTGGGGACTTGTGTACGGCTGCATCCGTACATTCGGGAAATTTTCCCGGAACGCTGCGTACCTGATGATCCCATATCTGGCATGGCTGACTTTTGCCGGTTACCTGAATCTGTTTATCGCACTCTGGAACTGACGGAACTTCTATCACATACAGAAAATGTTTTCTGCTTTTATAAATCCGGCTAATATCATTATAATTTATTCTGAAAAAGCAGGAATATCCGCTGAATTGATTGTTATTTTCCGTTCTCTTATGCTATACTGGTAGCGATTATGGATGTACGAACGATGACAGGAATCGTTAACACTATGGAAGCAGAGAGGAGCACATTATGAGCGGATTTTTTGGAGTAGCATCGAAAAGCGACTGCGTACTGGAACTTTTTTACGGAGTGGATTATCATTCTCATCTGGGAACACGCCGCGGCGGTATGGCTGTTTACGGAGAACATGGATTTGACCGTGCCATCCACAACATTGAAAACACACCTTTCCGTACAAAATTTGACGGGGATGTGGGTTCCATGAAGGGAAATATGGGAATCGGATGTATTTCTGATTATGAACCTCAGCCCCTTCTGTTCAGTTCCAGGATTGGAAGCTTTGCCCTTACCTTTGTGGGAAAGATCAACAATTATGATGAACTTCTGCAGCGGATGTATGATACGACCAAGGTACATTTTCAGGAGATGACCAACGGAACTGTCAATGTGACAGAGCTGATCGCTGCCCTGATCTGTGAAAAGGACAATTTTGTGGAGGGTATCCAGTATGTCCAGGGTCTGATCGACGGCTCCATGACGCTGCTTCTCATGACAAAAGACGGAATTTATGCCGCCCGGGACAAGATGGGCAGAACTCCGGTGGAGATTGGCCACAAAGAGGGGTCCTACTGTCTGTCCTTTGAGAGTCATGCCTATATTAATCTGGGTTACGAAGATTATAAGGAACTTGGCCCCGGAGAGATCGTATTTGTAACAGCAGACGGAGTTAAAACTCTGGTTGAGCCTGGAAAGAAAATGAAGATCTGTTCTTTCCTCTGGGTTTACTACGGATATCCGACAGCATCTTATGAAGGTGTAAATGTAGAGGAGATGCGCTATCGCTGCGGAAGCATGCTTGCAAAGAGAGACGGAGATTCTGTTCACCCGGATATTGTAGCAGGTGTTCCGGATTCCGGCATTGCCCATGCCATCGGATATGCAAATGAATCCGGTATTCCTTATGCAAGACCATTCATTAAATATACACCAACCTGGCCGAGATCTTTTATGCCAACCAATCAGAATCAGCGTAACCTCATCGCGAAAATGAAACTGATCCCGGTACGTGCGCTGATCAAGGACAAGAAACTTCTTCTCATTGATGATTCCATTGTACGTGGTACCCAGCTTCGTGAGACAACCGAATTCCTGTACCGTAGCGGTGCGAAGGAAGTTCACGTTCGTCCTGCCTGCCCGCCGATCATGTACGGATGTAAATACTTAAACTTCTCCCGCTCCAAATCCGAGATGGAGCTGATCGCACGTCAGGTCATCGAGAAGAGAGAAGGACCGAACTGTCCGCAGGAAGTCCTGGATGAATATGCAGATCCGCATACAGAGAAATATGAGCAGATGGTGCAGGATATCTGTAAGATGCAGAATTTTACCAGCCTTCGCTATCACAGACTGGACGATCTTCTGGAATCCATTGGAATCGATCCGGATAATATATGTACATATTGTTTCAACGGAAAAGAATAAAAATACACAAAAAAATCTTCCCTGCCAGAGTAACTTCTGGCAGGG
>ERZ1673702.3756-NODE-3756-length-11493-cov-4.256251_pt1 | contig 11493 bp, 9 predicted proteins | sample MGYA00580232_ERZ1673702 | MGnify/ENA primary metagenome ERZ1673702 (study PRJEB41218, sample SAMN15661792) | gut metagenome | host: Homo sapiens | place: Canada: London | collected 2015-08-20/2019-03-30 | study: EMG produced TPA metagenomics assembly of... | reverse complement strand
CGATTGTGATAACACCATCGTTAGAAACCTTCTCCATAGCATCAGCTACCATCTGACCTACTTCTTCATCACCAGCTGAGATAGATGCAACCTTTGCAATCTGGTCTTTTCCTGTAACCTTCTCGCTCATATGTGCAATAGCTTCAACTGCACAATCAGTAGCCTTCTTCATACCTTTTCTTAAGATGATTGGGTTAGCACCTGCTGCTAAGTTCTTCATACCTGCATTAACCATAGCCTGTGCAAGAACTGTAGCTGTTGTTGTACCATCACCTGCTACATCATTAGTCTTAGTAGCAACTTCCTTTACAAGCTGGGCACCCATATTCTCAAATGCATCTTCAAGTTCGATATCCTTAGCGATTGTAACACCATCGTTAGTGATAAGTGGTGCACCATATGATTTATCAAGCACTACGTTACGTCCCTTTGGTCCGATTGTAACCCTTACAGTATTAGCTAATTTATTAACACCCTCTTCAAGAGCTTTTCTTGCTTCAATTCCGTATTTAATTTCCTTTGCCATTGCTATTACCTCCATTATTATCTGTAATAAAAATATATCTGATATCAACTAACTATCACTTTTCATATATACGCCAGTAAACTGGCTGTATCTGATTAGTCCTCGATTACCGCAAGAATATCATTCTGCTTTACAACGATGTATTCTTCATCATCAAGCTTAACTTCTGTTCCAGCATACTTAGAATATATTACCTTATCACCAGGCTTAACCTGCATTGTAACTTCCTTGCCATCAACAACCCCGCCAGGTCCAACTGCATCTACCTCTGCCTGAGATGGTTTCTCCTTTGCCTGTCCTGGTAATACGATACCTGACTTTGTAGTTTCTTCTGCAACTAATGCTTTAATTACAACTCTGTCTCCTAATGGTACTAATTTCATATATATCCTCCATTCCGCTGTCTGAAATGTATATGGCAGCAATTTGTTTTTTGCTTGTTAGCACTCATTTCAACCGAGTGCTAATTTCAATAAAATTAAGATAGCACCCGGCTAATAATTTGTCAACAGCTATTTCTAAATATATTAATGATTTAACATTTTGATTATACTTTTTTTATTTTTTATTCTTGTTAGCGACACCCATCTTGACAGTCTTTCCATAATAGAAAAGATACTGCTGTGCATATCCGCCAAGCTCGCCAAATCTTTCCTTAGCAAATGCAGCTATAACATCTTTGGAAGTATCATTTCCGTCAAAATACAGATATTCCATTATTCTTTTTATCCACACATCAATAGGAAAGCTGTCCCTTTTACCCAATGCAAAAAGGCTTACACAGCTTGCGACCTTGTTGCCAACCCCTTTTATCTGACACATTTTCTCAATGCCCTGCTCACTATCCAGTGCAATAAGCTCATCATAACTAATCTTTCCCTCGCCGACACATTTTACGGCATCATATATGTAAGGTGCTCTAAAGCCTGTCTTTAATTCCTTCAAATCCTCTACTTCTGCTTTGGCTAACTTCCTTACATCAGGAAATGTATACATAGGTACACCTTTCACCTCACCCGCATAATCGCCATACTTTGCAGAAATATCTGCAACAATCTTCTTTATATGTGGTATCTGTTTGTTCTGCGATATAATAAATGAAATAAGTGTCTCAAAAAATTCCTGATTAAGAATTCTGACACCTGACATTGCCTCAATTGCTTCCTTAAGCTTATCATCTTTCTTTAGAAGCCTTTCCTTTATAAGACCATAATTCCTGTCTATATCAAAATAATTTCTCCACAAATCCATATACAGCTTCTCATCAGTATCATAAAATACAATTTCTTTTTCAGTCTGTATTATATGTAACATATGTCCAAATGCTGTAAGGACATAATCATTTTCATCAAGCTTATTAAAATGGAAGCACTGTCCACATTCAAGTGTTTCATTCAATTCAAAATCATCAGGTTTGTTAATAATATAATCGCTCATATTAATTCTCCTCCCTGTACAAAATAAAATGCACGGTATATTTATCATCAGACTGCCATAAATATCCATATATCTAGCAGTTGTGTATTATTTTATAATGTAATATAATTATAATATATGATGTAATAATACCAAATTACATTTAATTTAACAAAGTAATAAACCTAAATTATTATAGAAAGATTTATTAACATATATGAAAAATTTATATAAGCCTATCCATAAGCGTGTCTGCGTTATACTCACACTTGTGCTTTTATCTGTCGCATTGACAGGCTGTACAATTCCAATATCGTTTAATATGCCTTCCAATTCAGCTATGACAATACCTAAGACTGCATTTTCCCAGTCCGCAGATACAACTGAGGAGATTGTCCAGGCTATAATTGCAAGTATGGATAGTGATAATAATGTCTGCGAATTATTCATTACTGATGAGGAGTTAATTGATGCCAACAAATGGCTTTCATTAATTAACGGCATAGAACAGTTAAGATGTGAATACAGGCGCATTAAAAATGGTTTCAATGTGCAGATAACTTATGAATGTTGGGACAATTTTGCAATTATTAAAGCTTACAGAAGTGAGTCAACATATAATCTTAATGAACGCCAGCTTGTGCTTTATGACAAGTATACCAAAATACTTGAAGAGATTATTTCGCCAAATCAATCTGATATAGAAAAGGAGATTGCCATACACGATTATCTCGTTGATAACATCAATTATGTTGATACCGGCGACTCTTCCTACAACGCCTACAGTGCATTAATCAACGGAATTGCCGTATGTAGCGGCTATACTGAATGTTTTAAGACATTGTTAGATATGCTTGGAATAGAAAATGCAACGATTTCAGGAGAGGCTGGCGGACAGCAGCACATATGGAATGTTGTCAACCTTGATAATCACTGGTATCACGTTGATGTAACGTGGGATGACCCTGTTGGCTCATCATCTGATTATATCGACCACTCATATTTTAATATCAGTGCTGACGATATGGCACTCGACCATACTTGGGACAGAAGCCGTTACTCCGCTTATGAAAAATGTGGTGCAAAATATTCCTACTGCAGATACAAAAAACTACCTTTAATAAGCAATGTCAACCAGCTAAATAAACTCATATATTCAACAGTTAAAAATAAAACTGCACATATTGAATTCACTACAACTTATAATGCAGATCTTAAAGAGGCAATATCAAGAACCGGACAGCAGTTATCCTATTCTTATAAGAATATTGATCGTGTTAATTACACGTTATATTCTGTTACATTTACATATTAATTGATATATAAATGTAATAATTATTACATTTATATATCAACAAAAAGCTGATTATCTCAATTTTTATTAATGAGGGTAATCAGCTTTTATTAATATCAATTAATTTCTTAATATAATGTATATATCATACCATAAATCTTGTGCAGCTTTTCTGCACATATAAAGTTCCATAAGGAACTTTTAAGATGAGCACTTTTGTGCTCATTATACCATAATGAACTTATCTTCTTCCGAAAAATAACACATTATTATGTTATTGGATATTAACTCCAGTATCTTTTCATGTTGCTCTTACAAGTGAGTCTTTAGCATTTTTCCAGGGCTCATTGGCATATTTGTGATCAAATTTATTAATAAACCAGGCTACATCATCTCTTACTCTCTTCATATTATCTATATAAAGCTTAGTGATAAGCTCTGTGAATTCTGTATACTGTGCTCCCGAAAGCTTGCCGCTCGCCCTTTTCATCAAAAGTCCATAGTGGCTGGTACAAAAGCCTTTGCAATTTTTAAGTTTCTCTACAAAATCTTTGTCGTGTTTATACATATAAAACACTGTATCTATGTATCTTTCAATGGTATCTTCTACCTTATCGCACACAAAGCATTTTCCTTCAAGCTCATCAATATAACTGCATACATGTGCCTCTTTGCCTTTTTTTAGGAGTGTCTTTCCAGTGCCCTTATCATCACTATAACTTTCTATCTGCTTAATGACATAATCCATATGTGTCTTCATAACAAGTGCATAACCAAGTCTGTTATTCTGCTCGTATATCTTCTTAATATGGCGGCTGCAAAATCCCATTTTATCTGTCTTTTCTCTTATGTCATCTTCCATATAGCTTGGACCCATTGCATACTCAACCGCATCATTCTCCAGCTTTTCAAACATTGAACAAATCGGACATTCACTATCCAACGCAAACGCATCATTAACTGGAACTGTATATATCTTTTCTTTCATAATTGGATATCCTTTTCTATTAATCTTGTAGTGGTATTTTAGCAAGAATGGGGAGAATATTCAATATATTGGGGAAGCCAAGTTATTTAGGTTACCTAACTGTATCCCAGCCCATATTAATGATATATCTACACACAGTAGAAATTATTTAGGTTACTTAACAGTAGAAACGATAGAAAAGATACGCAAAATCTACACACAGTAGAAATTATTTAGGTTACTTAACAGGCAGGTTTCAGTCAAGGCCTTATAATCTACACACAGTAGAAATTACTCCTATAGCATAGCCGCATACAATTAATGTATCTCTATCAATCTACAATTAGCCGAATTCTATTATATCCAGCTCTATTATCACTTTTGTTATCGTTAGGTTATGCAAATATTATATTTAATCTCATATTATATGTCAAATTCAATATAATTACATATAGTAGCATCAAGTCATTTTCCACATATAATACTAATAAGTTTAATATATGGAGTTTTTTTCGATTATGAAAATTCAGAATACGTGGGCGATTGCTATGTGTTATGTACCGTGGCAGAAATGGGGAGATTTGTATGACCCTTGCAAAGCCCTTAAATGTGGAACTTTATTTCCTGTATTATCCAAACCTTTTGCAGGAGGCAGAGTATGAATAATATGACTAACCAGCCATCTATGAACCAGAGGTCTTCCTGCAATTGCCAGCAGAATTGCAATAATGGCTATTCTAATAATAGCTGTAATAACAACCGCAATTACAATAACAATCTGTGCAACAGCGGCAATTCCAACAGTACCCTCACTCCAACCAGACAGTCCAGCTGTGCTTTAACAGCCGACAAACGTGGGCTTATGCAGAATATTTATGAACTGGGATTTGTACTAACAGAAGTCAATCTCTACCTTGATACTCACCCCGATGACCTTGAAGCAATTGAATATTATGCACAGATTAAAGATAAATACTGCGATTATATGACACAGTACGCAGATTATTATGGACCTCTCGATAAATTACACATTTCCAACGACAATTACTGGATGTGGGTAGCAACTCCAATGCCTTGGGAAATGGAGGGCTGCTGATATGTGGAATTATGAAAAACGACTTGAATACCCTATTAAAATAAAACAGACGAACCCTACTCTGGCGGCTATGATAATAAGTCAATATGGTGGACCATACTTCAACAAGGTATACAGTTTCCCTTCTTATTTATATAGGTATATTATCATAGTGTTTTTAAATATACAATAGCATTATATTCTTTCGATATTATGTACATCTATTGCACTTGTTACTGTATTGCCAATACCAATTACTGCTCGATCACCATTAATCTGAATAACATCATATTCATCATAGTAAAGGTTAAATGCTCGGTCAGTGTCATAATCGACATTAAGAATAACTCTTACTTTATCGCCAACTTTTATATCTGTATTATCACAGCCTTCAACATTCGAATTGTCGCTTGATATAATACAACCATCGTTGACCCAACCTGTTCCATCATTGATTAAGTAAGGATTGGCCGCCCAAGGAATAACCCTTTTGATTGTTCCACTATTAAATCCCTGTGATGGTGTAAGTCCTGATTCTGATGTTGATGAAGCATATATTGCATTATACTCAACATAATCTCCTATCTGATACTGTAAATGCTCTGTATCTGTCTCATCAGCACTGATATTATCATCTGAATCAAAATTATCATTCCTGTGATCATACTCATTAGCCTGTATAAGTCTGTCAAATAACTCGTCACGCATAATGTCATAATCTACTCTTGTACCATCGTTTAAATAATAGTCACTAGTCTCCTGGGACATAGCAAATTTATCTTCACAGATCTCACCATTATCATCCCAATGAGCTTCCCAGATAAGAGCACCGTGTTCTATAAGTTCATCTACGTTCATATAATCATTTAACCAACTATGGCTTGCATAGATACCCTTTGCAGTTATGTCTGATAATGCATCAAGCCATACAAGTGCAAGCTCCTGTGTATAATGATAATCAATGCCATTTTCAGCCTTGTATCGGTCTGCATCCTCGATATCAAGATACAATCCCATTGTTGGATTACATTTATTATACCATTCCCTGATATGTGCAGCTTCGCTTAACGATTCATCATTGTTGCCAGCATACTGATATAGATAAAGTCCATACGGAATACCTCTCTTCTTGCATTCATCTATATATGTCTGTGCCATAGAATCACACTGTCTGCACTCGCTGTCATCCTCGCTTAAGTCACTGCCATAGGCACAACGGATTATAACAAAATCAAAATTCTCCTTAATGTAATCAAAATCAAGATTTCCCTGATGTCTGCTTATGTCTATTCCTCTTTTCATAACTATTCCTCGCTTTCATTTTTATCTTTAATATTTTCTAATTCTGCTTTCTTTTCCACCTGACTCTTAAGATTGCTTACAATAGGCTGTAAAAATGGTGGAAGTGTAACACCTATATCATTGATGTTTTCTAATATAGATATAATTTCATTGCAAATCAGCCATATTGCCACTATGCAAGCAACTAAAAATGTAAATGGCAATGTTATTCCAACAACATCTGCTGAATAAGAAAGGAGCTGGTCTACAATGACACCAACTCCTACTAAAAGCCACATACATATTTTCTTTGCTATTCCTTTAATTCCTTTATAACTATCAATCTCCTGATTTCTGAACTTTGAAGCTATAAGTCCTGTTGCATAGTCTATTATATTACAGGTTATTAATAACATAACAGGTATTGCAAGTATACCTAACGCACTCATTATTATGCTCCATATTGCCACTATAATTGTTTTCGCTCTTTCCATTTGTTTCCTCCTTATTTATATATATTTACTTTAATTTTACTTATTGGGTGCTCTAATCATTTTCATTGTTTTTCTCCCTGATTTTATGTTTTATAAAGCACCATAATACAGTGCAAAAAGTGTATAATTAATAGACATAACTACTTATGTAGCTATGCCTAGAATTCAAAATAATATTAATAAGCGGATGGGTTATAAATTCTATAGCTTGGATATGTTTCATTAGCCATCTTCATACCTACATAAATAGCATATGACGAAAAATCAAACACTATAACATCTCCACTTATGCTCTGTCCTATAGTAATTCCGTATTCTCTTCCACTCCAACCACCTCGAATCAAAAATACACCATCTTTGTTTTGAGATTTTATTATTTGTATTTTTTTATCAATTAAACCTTTCCAGGAGTCTGCCTTTGTATCATCAAATCCTAAGTTTATTACACCAATATTGCTATTAATTATACTTATTGCTCCTGTAACCGTTCCATTACCTATACCGCTTATACTTGTACTCCCTAACAATTTTTTATTTGCCGCAGCTGTCATTGTAACTTCATCAATTTTTGTATTAACACCCCTTAAATCCGTTGCCTGCTTATTTATAACCCTATTAATTGTAGTAGCATTATTACTTATCGCTCCAGTTACTGTTCCATCACCTATCTTGCTTATATCTGTACTTCCAAGCAGCTTAACAATTGCTATAACATTCTTAACAGCCGTCTTAATTTTTCCAAGAGCAGATTTCAAACTCTCGCCAGCCACCAGCTCCTGAAGGCTTGTACTTGCTGTATAATCTGGCATTGCTTCCTCTACCGCTGTATCAATATCCGCTTTCATTAAGTAGTCGCTTAACTCTCCACCCAAACAGTCCCACATTCCATCCTCCGTTTTATACACATTAGTTCCCGCTGGGTACTGTATTTTTCCTCCATCTTTAAATAACTTTTCAACAGATGTAAATGCTGTACTGATGTTATACATCGCACCAGTTTCAACACTGCTTATATTCGGAAGATTAGCAAATGTAACTGTTCCTTTAGGCTTTAATGCTCCTGTTATGGAAGCTGCTGCTGTTTTGGCCGCATCCATATAACTCTTGGCATTATTCATATATGTCTGTGCATTATTTTTATAAGTTTCTGCCGCTGTCCTTGCAGTTTCCGCTGTATTAGCACTAGAAGCCGCATTTGTTTTATATGTATTGGCATTACTTTCTGATGCCGCCGCTGATTTGGCACTGCTTGCCGCCGCACTGGCACTTGAAGCTGCATTCGTCTTGTATGTATTGGCATTACTTTCTGATGCCGCCGCTGATTTTGCACTGCTTGCCGCCGCACTGGCACTTGAAGCTGCATTCGTCTTATATGTATTGGCATTACTTTCTGATGCTGCCGCTGATTTTGCACTGTTAGCCGCCGCACTGGCACTTGAAGCTGCATTCGTCTTATATGTATTGGCATTGATTTCTGATGTCGCCGCTGATTTGGCACTGCTTGCCGCCGCATTGGCATATGCTGTTATTTGAGGTATATAAGTATTGTCAATTGCTTTCTTAAATGACACAACATACTGGTATTCCTCATCTACAACATTTTTGTCATCTTCTATCTGTTTTAAAATCTCGCTAAAAGCTGTTATGTATTTCTGCTTTATCTCATCTGTTGCATTCTCAATCTGGTCAACGAAATCCTCATATGTACCCATTCTTTTTACTACACCGGGTGCAAAACACATCCATATTTTCTGCTTTTTTCTATCGCTGTTAATACTTACTGCCCATTCTCCGGGCTTCATTTTTTCCGGATCAAAATCCGCTTCCATTCCTCTTCTTACATATATTCCCATATCATTATCCTCTTGCTGTTCCTGAACTCCATACTGCTATGCCACTTGTGTTATACAAAACTAAATTGCCATCTGTCTGCAATCTCAACTCGTATCCAACTGAGTTTCCGAGTATTGCCGTACCATCCTGGCTTCCTATATAAGATTTACTGTTATCTCCCATAGTGATTACATTTGTAACTCCACCAATATCAGGATGTTCGTAATCTTTATTAAGTTTAAATTCACCAGCTTCTACGCTGTCAGACTTTACTTTATCTATCTGTAAATCCTGTATTCCCATTATTGTTTTTCTTTCTTGGCCCCACATATCAGTTCCATATATTGAAATCATTTCTTTAGTACTGTAAGGATTTATTGTTATTGTAACTGTGCTCGTCTTAGCAATAGCACAAGTGTCTTTATTAAACTCTGTTAGTCCATTAAGTACCCTTTTTACATATACAAAATCATACATATCTATCTGACCATTACCGTTAAAATCATATAAATTTTTATCTAATGTATTTGCTGCATCAGCTCTTATTACATATGACAATTTATCCAGAACTTTTTTATTAGGTGGTATATATGTCTCTGTGGTTCTTTTTAACATTCCATTTTCTATGCTCCAGCCACCAATAAAACCTTTTTGGGCATCTACTCCATTTGCTCCCCAGGAACCTATAAGCTCTCCCTTAGCATTTAATATATTTATTGCTCCGTGTGTATTATCCTGTCCACCTAGCTTTAATATTCCTCCCTCTATATATGTCGCAGATACTTTATTAGCCGCAATTATATCCATAATTACTTTTGCTGTAACAGTAAATCCATATGGATAAGTCTTTCCTCCATCCATACTTATTCCTATTGCTTCCGCTGTCCATTTTGTTATAAATGTACTCTCTGCAAGGGTCTTTTTATCGTGTGTATAATATATATATCCGCCTCCTTCTGCTTCCTGCGCTGTATAATACAATCCTGTATTTTTGCTAAGCTTCTCTGTCAGCTCTGCCAATGCCTTTTCTCTTACATTCTTCTCCTTCTCAACTTTCTTATCTGCACTCGACTCTGCCATTTTTAATATTTTTGTAACTGTAGAATTGCCAGATATTTCCGTTTCCTCCTTTGTCTTACAGTCACAGCTAATATCTGTATAGTCTCCAATTGTATAAGTAAGCCTTGTTAAATAACAGTCATAAGCATTACCTTTATAGTCTTCCACACATAACGGGTCCATAGACTCCAGCCTGAAATCCGACCTTACTTTTCCGCTTAGCTTTCTGAACCTCATATCCTTATATTTATTATTTAAAGCTGTCAGTATTTTATTTACATTATCTTCATTTATCAGAGGATTGTTAGAAATCTCTAATATATAGCCTTCTGTACCCACAATATAACTTACATCATTTATTGTTGCGGCCACTCCTGTAATTATTGTATCTTCTGTAGCGGCTGTTAAATCTGATATATCATACTTAAACTCTATATCTTTTCTATCGCCAAATGCTCCGCCATCAAAAGTATAGCCAGAATTATAATCAGAAAAATTACCACCATCTGCTGTATCCCCGGAGTTATAGTTTGTTAGATTACCACCATCAAGATTATCTCCTCTCCTGAATATTTTTTTATAATCATTTATTGTTATAATGCCCTCTGTATTAGCCTTAAGCACACTGCCCGCACATTGCATTATATATTCAGCTAACTGCCTGTATGTAGATATGCTGTTATCCAGTTCCGTAAGCATTAAATCATAATTAGTAAATTTAGTATTTGCCAATGTAAGTCCACAGCTTTCCACTGCTGTTTTTAATGCCTGTGCATATGTACAAGGCAAAGTAAATTTACTTGCATCTATGCTTTTATCAAGCTCTCTCACATTGTCATAACAGGTTAAATTAAGCAATCCATTATCGTATTTACTTGAATAAACTTTATATTGCCCCTTTTTATACTCTTTTCCACCATTTATTATGTATGGAATAACTGTTGCACCGGTGCAATTATTCGTATTATAGTTCTGGTCATAATTCATAAGCTGTAATGTAAGAACTTTACAGCTTACAAAACCAATACTAAAATTGCTGCTTTCACTTGCTGTATCTTCGATTTTAATGCCGTCACTCATAACTCTTTTTTCATCTGCATATATCACTTGACCATTAACAAGATGTATTTCAACTCTTGCACTGTCTCTTCCATTTCTTTCTACATTTAACATACTTATACCTCTATTCTGCTGAACTCTAAACTCCAATAGACTTTACCATCTGTATCAGCTTCAACAAACTCAGCTTTCCTGTCTCCGACATACACTTCTGTCTTTGTCATCTCATATGGATTTCTTACATCCATATACTGCATCACCGCATATTCTATGCCGTCAACTGCATTTGCTATTTCTGCCGCCTTTTCCCACTCAAGTCTGCTCCACTTGAGTGGGATAGTATCTTTAACTGCTATAACATCTTTGTGTGCCCTTCCATCCAGTGTCCTTCCTGTCTGTGTACTGCTCAAATCTGCAATAGTCTGTGAATATGAATCAGGCAGGGGTAACTCTACCCCTGCCAATATTAAAATAGGTCTGAACTTCGCC
>ERZ1673702.3749-NODE-3749-length-11504-cov-6.010132_pt1 | contig 11504 bp, 8 predicted proteins | sample MGYA00580232_ERZ1673702 | MGnify/ENA primary metagenome ERZ1673702 (study PRJEB41218, sample SAMN15661792) | gut metagenome | host: Homo sapiens | place: Canada: London | collected 2015-08-20/2019-03-30 | study: EMG produced TPA metagenomics assembly of... | reverse complement strand
GCCAGATCATTGTTTTCAGCTGTTCTGTCGTGTAATCCGTACTTCTTCTGCCACGACTGTAAAACAGCTCGTTCTTCATTCTTGCCCACATACTTTCGCAGCGGGCGTTGTCATGACATCTGCCTCCGGCGCTGTTCATGCTTTGCCTTACTCCATACTCGTTCAGCGCAGCTCTGTATGAAGCGCTTGTGTACTGGCTTCCACGGTCGGAGTGGAGTACCGCACCGCACAATTCGGGATACGCTGCCGCTGTATTTTCGACAGTTGCAGCGCATAACTCGGCTCTCATATTGTCATCCATTGACAGCCCAACAGCCGTCAGGTCGTAACAATCAAATATTGCCGACACATATAGCTTGCCATTTTTAGCTTTGACTTCCGTGATGTCGGTTACGCATTTGCTGAAAGGCTTGTCGGCTTTAAAATCACGTTTCAGCAGGTCGTCTGACTTTCTTGCTTCACGGTCCGCCTTCGTTATTCCATTCGGCTTTCGATTGGGTCTGTGCGTTATTCCGATGGCTGTCATCACGCGGTATACCGTGGTTTCACTTGGTATTCCTGAACCCGGATATTTAAGGAGCAGCGCCTTATGCATTCGCTCCCGACCATATGTTTATCACGGAAAGCACCCATTTACCAGCTACCCCGTGACACAGGGACACGAAGTATCCGGCGAGATTGTAAAGCTCGGCGAAAATGTAAAGGGTTTTACCGTTGGTCAGAAGATAACCATTCAGCCTCAGGTGGTATGCGGAGAATGCTATCCTTGCCGTCACGGAAAGTATAATCTGTGTGAAAAGCTTAAGGTTATGGGATTCCAGACCACAGGTACAGCGTCGGAATATTTCGCTGTTGACGCTGCAAAGGTAACGGCTCTCCCCGAGGAAATGTCCTATGATGAAGGTGCAATGATAGAGCCGCTTGCCGTTGCGGTACACGCAGTAAAGCGTGCGGGCGATGTCAAGGGAATGAAGATAGCCGTGCTGGGTGCGGGTCCTATCGGTATTCTTGTCGCACAGACCGCGAAGGGACTGGGCGCTGAGAGCGTCATGATAACAGATGTAAGTGACCTTCGTCTTGAGAAAGCAAAGGAATGCGGCGTTGATTTCTGCGTGAACACCAGAAAAAAGGATTTCGGCGATGCAATGCTTGAGGATTTTGGTCCTGACAAGGCAGATGTAATTTATGACTGCGCCGGCAATGACATCACCATGGGACAGGCAATAAAATACGCAAGAAAAGGCAGCTCAATAATCCTTGTTGCGGTATTTGCAGGAATGGCAAATATTGACCTGGCTGTCCTCAATGACCATGAGCTTGACCTCAACACCTCTATGATGTACAGAAATGAGGACTACATTGAGGCTATCCGCCTTGTGAATGAGAATAAGGTGTTGCTCAAACCGCTTATCTCAAAGCATTTTGCGTTCAAGGACTACAAGGCTGCGTATGAGTACATAGACGCAAACAGAGAAACTACCATGAAGGTAATAATGGATATTGACAAGTGACCGACTGTGAGGGGTGGGCTATGAAAGAGAATGATACCAATATAAAAGTACCGTTTATCAGCAAGCTGGCTTACGGAATGGGAGATGTGGGCTGTAATTTCAGCTGGATGTTCGTCGGCAATTTCCTTATGATTTTCTATACTGATGTGTTCGGAATAAGCATGAGCGCAGTTGCCGCACTAATGCTTTTTTCAAGGTTCTGGGACGCAATAAATGACCCGATAGTCGGCGGTCTTACAGACAGTACAAATACACGTTGGGGAAGGTACCGTCCGTGGCTGCTTATAGCTGCACCGCTTACGGCGGTAGTTCTTATTGCATCATTTTGGGCACATCCCGATTGGAATGATACTGTGAAGATTGTGTATATGATAATCACCTACTGCATACTCGTTCTGGGATATACCTGTGTAAACATTCCCTACGGAACGCTTTGCGGCGCTATGACGCAGAATATTGAAGAACGTGCAAAGATAAACACATTCCGCTCTGTAAGCGCAATGATTGCGATAGGTGTGATTAACATCATAACCATACCGCTTATTTCAAAGCTCGGTAACGGCAGCGATCAGCAGGGCTACTTGCTTGTTGCGATTCTTTACGGTATCATTTTTGCATTATGTCATATTTTCTGCTTTGCCAAAACAAAGGAGGCTGTCACAGTCCCGGAAAAGAAGAAGATTCCCATTAAGCTGCAGATTAAAACAGTTGCACAAAACAAGCCCTATCTGCTTGCGCTGATTGGACAGTTTCTTTTCGGCGTAACCTTATATGGCAGAAATGCAGACGCTTTGTATTACTTTAAGTATGTTGAGGGCAGCGAGACCTTGTTTACAACCTATTCGTTGGTAATCATTATACCATCCATCATAGGAGCAGGTCTGTTCCAGATACTGTTTAAGCTAACGGAAAATAAAGGCAGAACCGCATCTATTCTCGCATTCTGCACCGGTGTTTCTATGCTCTCTCTTTATCTGTTCAGCCCTGTGGAGTCTGCCGTTGCTTTCTACATTTTCTCGGGACTGACGCAGTTCTTTTTTGCGGGATTTAATACAGCCATCTATGCGATAATTCCTGATTGCGTTGAATACGGAGAATGGAAAACAGGCATAAGGAATGACGGATTCCAGTACGCATTCATTTCACTCGGAAATAAGATTGGAATGGCAATTGGCACATCAGTCCTTGCCGCAGCACTAAGTTGTGCCGGTTTTGAAGCAAATATAAAGCAGAATGAAGCTGTTCTGTCTATAATGAAACATAGCTTTTCAACTATTCCGGGAGTGCTTTGGATAATTACGGCGGTGGTTCTGTTCTTCTATCGGCTTAATAAAAAATCCTACAACAAAATTGTGGATGAAATCAAGGAAAGGAAGGCTGAAAATGTTTGATATAGCTGCTTTAGGCGAGATACTTATAGATTTTACCATGCAGGGCTTTAACACGCAGAGACAGCGAATTTTTGCTCAGAATCCCGGAGGCGCCCCCGCAAATGTGGCGGCGGCTGTCGCTAAGTTAGGCGGAAAAGCTGCTTTTCTGGGCAAGGCAGGAGATGATATGCACGGACATTTCCTGAAAGACACATTGATGTCCTGCAATATAGACTGCACAGGTTTTTCGCTCAGCAAGGATTATTTCACGACTCTTGCCTTTGTTGATGTAAAGACCAATGGTGAGCGTGAATTCTCCTTTGCAAGAAATCACGGAGCAGATAAGATGCTGGCAGTCGAGGAAATCCCTGAGGATATAATCACACAGAGCAAAATTCTGCATATTGGTTCAATATCCCTTACAGATGAGCCTTGCAGGTCTGCAACGGTTTACGCAGTAAATACTGCAAGACAGAACGGAGTGATAGTATCCTATGACCCAAATTTCCGGGCTTCTCTCTGGAAAGATAAAAACGAAGCCATTAACACTATGAGAAGCATGATACAGTATGCTGACTTAATGAAGATTTCCGAGGAAGAAACAGAACTGCTAACAGGCAAAGCAGACTATACCGAAGCAGCTGATATCTTAATCGGACAGGGTGTGAAAATAGTGGCAGTGACTCTTGGAAAGAAGGGTGCATTCGTTAGGACAGAAAAAGGCGGTATTCTTGTAAAGGGCTTCACTAACAGTGCTGTTGATGCAACAGGAGCAGGCGACGCATTTTGGGGAGGATTTCTTTACAAACTGGCGGAGAGCGGAAAAAAACTATGCGAACTTACGCCGGAGGAAGTGTCCGAATTTGCCGATTTTGGAAACGCTTCAGCAAGCGTTTGTGTTGAGAACTATGGTGCCATACCCGCAATGCCTACGCTGGAACAGGTTCTCAAAAAACAGAAGGAAGAGAGGCAGAAATAATATGTCTATGGACGATAATTTCACAGGAATTCAGCACATCGGTATCCCTACGAACGACATAGAGGCAACGATTGCGTTTTATCAGAAGTTGGGTTTTATCCCTGTACTTAGAACCGTAAATGAGCAGGCAAATGAAAAGGTTGCATTTTTAAGATTGCACAATTTGAATATCGAAACCTATGAAAACAAGGCGGCTGAAATGAAAACAGGGGCAATAGACCACATTGCGATAAATTGCGTGTCAATAGAAGACGCTTTTTCCTACATAAACAAAGAAGGTCTTAACACCACATCGGATACGATACATTTCCTGCCGTTCTGGGAACATGGTGTACGTTTTTTCGCAATTGAAGGACCTAACTGCGAGAAGATTGAATTCAGTCAATTCCTATAAGTCAGAGATAACTTAAAAGACGGTTGTTATTAGGAAGTGATGATTCCTTTTTGGAGAGATCAATCTGCTGCTGTCCAGCGAAAAAAACTTAGTATGCCTAATGGAATAGGAGATTTGGTACATTAGCAAAAATTCAAACTGCCGCTTTAGCTTGAACAAGGTTTTGGATAACCTCGGTCAAGACCAAAGCGGCAGCCTTTTTGCTTTATTTAGAACGGCACAATTTCGTGAGTTGGAAAGTCTGTATGGCGAACAGAATGAGCATCTCAGAACAGCCTGTGTTCTCCGGCAAGGAAAATACTGTCCGCTGCCTTGCCTTCGGTTTCAAAAATGACGATAGTGTTTTTCCCGATTTGCAGCAACGGAGCGGGAATGTACAATCTTTTCTGCGGACCTATCTCCCAGAAACGCCCGATGTTAAAGCCGTTCACAAACGCGCAGCCCTTGCCGAAACCGTCAGTGTCAAGGAACGTGTCGCAGGGTTCGTCTATGTCAAGTTCAAACCTGTAAAATGCAGGGGTATTCTCGATATATCCGATGCCGAAATCTAACGCCGCTATCTGCCTTTCGTCCAGCGGCAGCGGGTAAATCTCAAAACCGAAGTGCCTGTGGTCGTTGATTTTCACGCCGCCGGAAATTCCCTTGCGCTGGTTTTCAAGACCTGTGCCGAAATTCTCGCGTCCGGTATTTTCGCACAGCAGGTCGATAATACCGCTGGTGCGCTTTTGCTGCGGCTCGAATTTCTCCCACATATTCTCAGCAAACGCCGTATAAACAAATTCGCCGTTGTGATAGCACTGAACTCTGTCCGCGGCGCCCTCCAGCCGTATCTCGCTGACAGTTTCAATGTCCCTGATTTTCGTTCGGTAAAGGATATAGCCGTAATCCTGTCCGATATCCTCCATTGTCAGGGGATACGAGGATTTCACCGGGACGCTTATTTTGTCAAGCACGGAAAACAAGTCCGTCTTTCCCGTGCAGGAAATTCTGCCGTAAGCCCTACGCCTGATTTCAGTTGTGAGCGGGATTTCATGTATATCGGTATATTTTGCGATAACCTCTTTAAAAAGACGGTATTTTTCGGTAATCTGCCCGTCCTCTGTAAGAGGCGCGTCATAATCGTACGAAGTAACGTCTCCGGTTTTGCTGCCGCCGTTTCTGCCGCTCATAAAGCCGAAATTCGTTCCGCCCTCGAACATATAGAAATTCACGCTGCCGCGTTTTAGCAGCTCGTCAAGCTCTGACGCCGCCTTCTCGGGAGAGGTGGTGTGATGCTCCTCGCCCCATGCGTCAAACCAGCCGTTCCAGAACTCCATGCACATGAGCGGCTTATTTTCGCCGATGTATTTTCTCATCTGTCCGAACTGCCATTCTGCTCCCGAACCGAAATTACCCGTGGGCAATGCTCCGTTCAACATACCCGATTTGAATATCGGCTCGCTCCACGGTCCGTCCGAAGTCACAAAGGGGACGGTCACGCCCAGTTCACGCAGCGTATCCCGAAGAAATTCAAGATATGCGGTGTCGTTCCCGTAGTAGCCGTATTCGTTTTCTAGCTGCACGAGTATCACCCCACCGCCTCTGTCGCACTGATGTGGGACAAGCTTTGGAATAAGCACGCTATAATACTCTTTTACCGCATTGAGATACGGCTCATAGCTGCATCGCAGGCGCATATTCCTGTCCCTAAGCAGCCATGCGGGCAATCCGCCGAATTCCCACTCGGAGCAGATATACGGCGACGGGCGGATAATTATGTACAGCCCCAGCTTTTCCGCAAGATGAATGAAGCGCTCAATGTCATGCATTCCGTCAAAGCGGAAATTACCCTTTTCCGGCTCGTGGAAATTCCACGGGATATAAGTTTCAACGGTATTACAGCCCATATTCACCAGCTTTTCAATCCTGTCCTGCCAGTATTCCGGGACTGTTCGGAAATAATGGAACGCGCCCGAGATGATTTTAAACGGCTCTCCGTTTAGATAGAAGTTATCCCTTATTTCAAGCATTACTGCGCCTCCGGTCAGTATTCTATTGCGTCAAGGGTGAATGTTCCGCTTACCACTGCGATCTTCACGGTATGCTTGCCCCCCGGAACATTGAACCAAGCGCTGCACTGCCTTGCCTTTGACCCCGTGGAGGAGCAGGTCTTGAGCAGCTTTCCGTCAACATAAACCTTGATTTTATATGCGTCGGATTGACCTATAAGCGAGAACCTGCTGCCAGTAAAGCTGAACTGCATTGTCTTTGCCTTTTCGCCCTTTGCTACTGTCGCACGGGAGATTGTTCTGTTGAAATGAACGTACTGGTCGGGAACAGTTCTGTACCAGTCGCCCTTGTAGGTGATGGAAGCGTCATGGTCATCCACTCGGGTGATGGTGGATTGATAGCCCTTGACCGGGGATACCTTTAGGTTGTCGAAAATATTGTTGTACAGACCGCTGCCTATTGAGATACGACCGGAGTTTGCAAAAGCTGTTTCGTCCTTATAGGAAACAAGCTTTTTGCCGTCCAGATATGCAATTATTTTAGTACCTGCCGCAGTGATCTTCACATTGTGCCATGCGGAGGAGTTGAACTTCTTTACAGTACCGCTGGAGAGGGTGACGGTATTTTTTCTAAGCTCCCAGCGTCCGTTGGGGTAAACTTTTAAACTGTAACCGTTTTCCGCAGACCAGGAATCAAGCTCTGCCGTGAGATAGCGCACGCCGAACGCGACATAGTTGTCAGACGCTTTGCCTGCAAACTTGAAATCTATCTTCGCCGAATAGTTGCTCCAGCGGTCATCGCCCAGCGATGTTATAGGGTTCGGGGTACTTCTGTACCGCCAGTCGGTAGGCTTGTTGTCCGCATTAATCATCTGCATGAGCACCTTGTTCCCATCGACCTCTGCGACCTCGAATGCTCCGCCGTAATCGGTGGTGTAAAGCGGCGCATTTCCTCTTGATGCAAGGAACTCGTCTGAGTACTCAAACTTATCGGTGTAGCTAAGCTTGAGCGGAGTGTCCTTGTAGGAGCAGTTATATACAGACGAATCAGCCGTTTTGTCAAGCGTAGTGACAGTTACTATGGAATAGGGCTTTACTTCAATGGAATAAGCGTACCCACCTTTTGTCTTTACCGGCTGATATGCGGCAATCTTCTTGAAATAGTTTGCGTCGTAAGCCTGACCCTTATCCGGACCTCTGGTTTCCCAGACATAAACGGGCGCGTCTGCCTTTGTCATATTATCAAGGGTGAACGTGTAATTACGCTGCTCGTTGCTGTCGTTGCATATAACGATAGAGTAATCGCCGGTGGCTGTGTCGGTAACTGTCATGTAGTTATTCGTGGTCTCGGAAATGGCGTGGGATTCCTTGCCGTCACCGAAGCACGCGCTGTCTATGTAACGCCAGCCGTTCTTCATGAACATCGTGAAATGCGCCGAAGTCCAGATTCCGCAGTCAGCTTCGTAATAGCCGCTCCACGGAGTCTGCGCGTTCAGCAGGGACTTTGGGAAATACTTCGCGCCAGAATAATACGCTGCCACCGCTGGCTGATATTCGTACATTGTCATTCTGCCGTTGTAGTAGGCGTTGATTATTCTGTTGCATACGTCAAGCGCGCCGTTTGTGCCGTTAAGACCGCTGCCGTTGCTGTTCACAGCAAGCTTTGCGATATTTGTGGAGGCTACGCCCTCGGTATACCAGACCTCCTTGCCATAGTCCTTGTTGAGCGCCTTTACAGCGTCGTTTGCCCATGTGTTGTAATGCTCCCCGAGAATATCTACCGCATCACGGAGCTTCTCGTTTTTTGTCATTTCCTTTGCGATATTCCATGAGCCTATCTCGTCAGAAGCAACTATCTTTATCGCGCCGTAATCGTAGCGCTCATCAGTTTCGTTTTCGAGCATGTCAGCGAAATAAATTATCCATTCGGTATCAACCTTTGCGGCTTCGTTAGAGTCGGCGCTGATGTGGGTAAACTTTATGCCGTAGGTGTCATAAGCCTTGTCTAAAGCTGCTTTGTACCACTTGTAGCGCGCCTTAAAGCCGTTTTCCTGAGAAACGGAGAACGCGTCTGTGACCCACTTGGGCTCGCCCCAGCGGAGCAAATCCACCGAAATGTCAGGGTTAATCGAAAGTGCGTCCGCCGCAAACATAAAGCCTGCGCCCCTTGTCACGTCAGCTTCCTCGTCTTCCGAACGCATGATGGAGGGTTCTGTTCCCGAGGAAGAATTTACGTCCGTTCCGAATTCTATTTTGACATGGGTAAGCCCTGCGCCGTAATCCGGCTTGAACAGCAGGTTCATTATCTCCCAGTAAGCCTTTGGGTTTTTGGCTTTGTAATCCATGAGCAGGCGCGATGAATTGTTGCCGGTGATAACGCCAAGCCCCCTGTACACCGTACCTTCGTCCATGTTTGTTGTGCTGCCGTCAACGAGTACCTGCTTGTATTCGGAATTGACCGTCGCAGGTAGGATTTTGATGACCTCTTTTGCTTCTGAAGCTGACGCCATAAGTGTGACCTCCGTTTGGTTCTGCCCGATGATGTCATGACCACTCGCAGTCTTGCTGACCAGAACGGAAAGGCATAATACGGCCGCTATGATTTTTTTGATATTCATGAGGGATATCTCCTTTCGCACTTATTATCATTATTATATCTGAATCCGGCATATCGTTCAATAAACAATCTGTCGGTTTTTATAGAAAATCTGCTGTAAGTCATTGAATTGATCGCAGTTTTGTGATATACTGTTTACGAGGTGATATTGTGGCAATTATAGAACACGCAGGCTATTACGAAGATCCGATGCCCGGGGTAAGCCATGAGCATTTCTGCTGTGAGCTGATGTACATTACAGAGGGAGAGCTTGACATTACTGCAAAGGAAACCTATCATATATACGCAAACGACCTTGTGCTGATAAAGAGTAGCCAGCATCACAGGGTTCGTGTGACGACAAGTGCGGAATACCACCGATACATCGTCATGATAAATCCGTGGGAGCTGAGAAATCAGCTTGTGCGCCCTGACCTTTTTGCAATGCTCACCGACACAAGCAAGGAGGGTATCATCATAGTGCGTAATGATCCGGAGTTGCGCAGTGGGTTTGATAAGATGACCGATATTTTCACCAATGGTGCGAATATCTACACAGAGCTTGGCGCTGCACTTGAGATCATTTCCGTGGTGTATGAGCAGATAAAGCCGCATAAAGAAGAGCGACCTGACAGCGCACAAAAACAGCTCGCGGAAATGGTGCGTCTTTTTATTGAGCGAAGCTACGCGGAGGACATAAAAATCGCTGATATAGCCGCTGAAAACTTCGTGAGCGTCGGATATCTAACTCATGTGTTCAGCGCCGAAACAGGAATGCCGCCGAGGGAATATCTGTCCCATATCCGCTGCACAAGGGCGTATGAGCTTATTCGGCACACCGCAATGAAATTCACGGACATTTCCGTGGCTGTCGGTTTCTGCTGTTCAAATGATATGAGCAGGAAGATACGGGAATATTATGGATTGACGCCGACTCGGATAAGAAAAGGAGCGAAGGGCTGACAGTTGAATCAAGTGAAAAGCCGTGATTGTCCGACAGATTTTTCCATAAAAAACACCTGCTGTTTCGTGCGGGGGACAGGCGGTTTTGCAATGGCAGCGAATGTGGTTGGTTGTTCCTATCGAAAAGCAAGGTGGAATATTTCAAGAACAGAGCAAGTTGTCAGAACAACTTGCCGTCAGTGGTACGAATAACTTCTTTTGTACTGCATTTCACTTCTGTTTCCGTGTCAAATTACACTGCTGCTGACACCACGATTAGCGTGCTCAACATACCGCGTTGCCGGTGTATATTCGCGAACAGTTGGTCGTGGAAGAACACCGTGTTAAGCTTCTTGTTTGCGAATAAGCATTCAAACGGCATTTCGTACCTTCTCACATCCACAAAGTTGTTCCGGTCATTTGTTGTGCTGTCCGAAATTATCGCGTAAACTTTACAGAATGAATGTGATATAAAACGCTGCAGCTTTCACTGCGGCACCTGAACTTATAACCTATAATCCCGACCTATCCTACCGAACCACCAAGCACAACCTCCCTCCAACAACGCACCACTCGAACCGAACTTTTGAACTGGGCGGAGGGATCCAACTATGTTAGGCAAAATAGACATTATGCCCAAAATCAGAAATGCACTTCCGTAGATATTTTTTGAGGGAAAATGGACTTGAACCCAATTACCAATGTGCTGAAAATCGGGGCTAATGGTTGCCCGGAAAGCAACTCTGATACCGACCTGCAGAGCAAATCGGCAGCCGATAAAAACGAAGCATCTTAAAATAATGATCAAACAATGATCAAATGAACTTTTCCGGAAATAGAGAATCCCCCGAACGGCTTAGTAAAGCCATTCGGGGGATTTAAGTCTGGTGACGCTGCCCGCTGCACAGACGAACTCTTTTATGCTCCCGGTGCGTTTGGAGTGGTTGTTTATCTGTGAGTTTACCTCTCACAGCCGGATATCAGCCAATATAATTACTAACCCCGACAGCTCATTCGAACTGCCGGGGTAAAACTTTGTTCAATTATTTTTCGTTGTGCTTGTCGGTTTGAGAATTGGCTTGTTCTGCTTTCCACTTCTCAAACTCCGCCTGACCCTCTGCGCTCTCGTAGGCTTTCTGGATTTCCGGAAGCAGCATTCTAGCAAGCGCATTGACTACATCATCAGGAAACTTATCCCCGAACTGATTTTTCATCCGCAGTTTATCCTTTCGTAAGATTTCCGAATACAGCGCGCAGCCCGCACATGGCTGCCTTCACGGCTGTGCGGACTGCATCATCGGATCTCTTACAAGCGTCTGCGGAACGCCTGCGTGAATTAGTCATTGATGTCAGGTACGAATGATTGTCATATTCAGATTATGTATATTATACCATGTTCTTGGAAGTTTGTCTATTGGCATTACTTCTAATAAATTGATTGGCTGATTGTTCATTTTTTACAAATAGCTTTATGGACGAATGATTATCACAATATTTATCATGTTCTGAATTATTTACATCGTATCATTTGAAATGGTTGCTTATCTGCTTTATCCTGAAAACACTATATCCGTGACCGCCAATCTATCAACTCATCGTTTAAAGCTCACAAACTACGAAATTATGTACAAGCTGACATTTCTTCTGAAGAACGAATTACAAAAATGGAGCATGTGGCAGCAGGATTTCTATCCAAGATAGTTATTACTACAGTGAACATTTGC
>ERZ1673702.3742-NODE-3742-length-11521-cov-4.816937_pt1 | contig 11521 bp, 7 predicted proteins | sample MGYA00580232_ERZ1673702 | MGnify/ENA primary metagenome ERZ1673702 (study PRJEB41218, sample SAMN15661792) | gut metagenome | host: Homo sapiens | place: Canada: London | collected 2015-08-20/2019-03-30 | study: EMG produced TPA metagenomics assembly of... | reverse complement strand
TCTGCGCTGAATCATTATAATTGTAATACTATACTATTTTCTAATTAGGTGAAAATTGTATATGCAATATTACAAAAGGCTTGACAAATCAGAAATAAAGACATTCGATAAACTTATGGAATTGGAGAATTTGCTATGAATTATGCTTTTCGAAATGGAAAAATTTTGGATGGAACAAAAGAAATGAAAATCCAACAGGGGCTTTGTATTCTGGTAGAAAACGGAATCATCACCGATTTGATACCAGATGCGAATGCAGATCTTCACAATTATAAGGTGATTGACCTTCACGGACAATACATTCTTCCTGGACTAATCAATATGCATGTTCATCTTGCTGGAAACGGAAAGCCTCAGAAAAAGCAGCGCGATAATGAAAAGCTAGTCAAAACCATTATGAGTTCCTCGCTTACCAGAACAATCGCATATAAAATGGTAGCAGGATTTGCGAAAGATGAATTGTTCAGTGGTGTCACAACCATCCGAACAGTTGGTGGACTCGGCAATTTTGATACTCGTCTGCGCGATGAAATTGAATCCGGCACTAAACTTGGCCCTCGCATTCTTGCTGCAAATCAGGGAATCTCCGTTCCAGGTGGTCATATGGCTGGATCGGTTGCAGTTGCCGCATCGACCATTCCAGATGCACTGAAACAACTTGAAAAAGCGAAGCAAGAAAAGATTGATTTAATCAAACTTATGATTACCGGAGGTGTATTGGATGCCAAGAAAAAAGGTGTTCCCGGTGAATTAAAAATGTCACCTGAAATGGTATATGCCGTCTGTAAACAAGCACACGATGCTGGTTATCTGGTTGCTGCTCATGTAGAATCCCCAGAAGGTGTTCGCGTTGCTCTGGAAAATGGCGTAGACTCAATCGAGCATGGTGCCAAACTGGACAATTCTATGATAAGGCTCTTTCAAGAGCGTGGTGCTTTTTTGTGTACAACAATCTCACCAGCGCTTCCATATGCGCTGTTCGACAGTTCAATCACCCATGCAACCGAAGTCGAGCAATATAATGGAAACATCGTCTTCAAGGGCATTATTGACTGTGCGAAAGCTGCACTCGCAAATGACATTCCTGTTGTTCTGGGCAATGATGTTGGTTGCCCATGGATTACCCAATATGATTTCTGGCGTGAACTCTATTATTTTCATAAATATGTTGGCGTATCCAATTCCTTTGCCATCTATACTGCAACAAAGCGAAGTGCTGAACTTGCCGGAATTGGTCACATTACCGGATCGATCGAAAAAGGAAAAAGCGCTGACATGATTGTCACTGCAAAAAATCCTCTCAAAGATTTGCGTGCACTGCGCAATCTGGAAATGGTTATCGCCAAAGGAAGTCTTTTTGATCATCCAAAGATCAAAAAGAGAAAACAGGTTGAAAAAGAGTTGGATAAGTTTTTATAATTTTTCATTCACCCCCAGAGACTACAATTGAAACATCAACGGTCTCTGGGGAATTTTACCTGCTGTATAGCTGTTTCTGTGTCCTTATTCCATTTTAGTTCAACTACCAGTGCTGGATAAGCATTCTTATATTCTGTTTTTGGAATAAATACAAAATTAGCATTTTTTGACCGATTGTATACTCAAATCAAATTTTCTATTTCTTTTTTATAAGGAATTGATGGTGCTGCACCTTTTCGTGTCACACATATTGATGCAGCTAGCGATGCATCTTTTAAAGCATCTGAAATATTTTTTCCACCTGCTAAATCTGCCAAAAAATATCCGGAATAGGTATCTCCTGCCGCTGTTGTATCAATTGCTTTTACTTCAAAAGCAGGTTGAAAAATAATATCCTTTTTATCACAATAATAACTTCCTTTTTTTCCAAGAGTTAAAATCAGATGGCTCTGCGGATATTGTTTTTGAAACTGCTGCATGATCTTTTCCGGATCCATCGCTATTTGATCTGCCATTTTCTGTTTTTGGTTTTTTCCAAACAATATAGCGCCCTCGATTTCATTGCAAAACCACCAATCAACATAAGACAATGGCAGCGTAAAAAGCTCTTTGCTTATTGGTGATGGGTTAAACGCAATGTACATCTTCTTTTTATGTGCGATTTCCATTGCCTCTTTTAGACAATTTATTTCATTTTGAATCAGCATGAAATCACCTGCAGAAGCATCTTTTAACAATTCATCCAAATATGCTTTCGTAACACAGTGATTTGTTCCCGCATAAAGAATGATACAATTTTGTCCCTGCTCATCTACCTGGATCACCGTATGACCACTCGCTTCCTGTAGTGTACATATATGTATGGTATCCACACCAGAATCTTCCAATAGTTCCTTTAAAAATGCGCCATCTGGTCCAATCATACCACCATGAATTACCTGTGCACCTGCGCGAGCAAGCGCAATTGATTGATTCAATCCTTTTCCGCCAGCAAAAATTTCTCTTCCATAAGAGGAAATCGTTTCACCTGGCTGAACAAAATGCGGTACTCGATATACATAATCAATATTTAAAGACCCCATATTATATATTTTCATATCTTTCTTTTCACCTTCCTATGGGAACCACTATACCATATATACGGAAAAAATAAAAGTATAATTAACCTCATTTAGGACCGTTTTTGCCGGGGACAGGCACTAGATGTCCACGATCTTTTTATCGGCACTTTTGACAGGTTGTATGCACGGCGTAAACTGGATTATGACCTACATCATGCCACTGAAATTTAAAAAATACGGTAAAATTTCGTTTATGTCCGGACTTTTAAATTCCTTTACCTACGTTGGAAGCTCCATTTCTGTTTACGCGATCGCAATCTTCTCCGAGCATAGCGGTTGGAGTGCTACTTTGCTTATGTGGAGTGGTATTGCGTTTGTCGGAATGGCGATCTGCCTTGCACTGAGTAAGAAAAATACGTCTTTATAAAACAATAGGGAAGAAAAAACAGAGACAGTTGTTTTAGCAATTGTCTCTGTTTTTTCTTTTTTTAATTAACAACTCAGGACTATACAAATTTAGCTTCTGTAAATCGTTGCTTCCATTACTTTTATTTTTCCTTCACCGTCTTATCCTGCATTTTTAGGATTCGGTTGCATCCAGTCAGCGTACTGCTACGATGTGAGATAAGAAGAATGGTCTTATCGGCATACTCGGTCTGAAGTGTGTGCAGCAGTTCCTTTTCGTGAAGCGCATCGAGCGCACTTGACGGCTCATCCATTAGGCAAATATCGGGATTTCGAAGAAAGATTCTGGCGATTCCAATACGCTGGCGCTCTCCTCCCGAAAGGCGTGCATTCATCTGACCCATATCGGTATCATACCCATCCGGAAGTGTCTCAATAAAATCGTCGATTCCAGCCCGCTTTGCCGCAAGCCGAATCTCCTCTGACGTTGCCGACGGCTTTGCGACTGCAATGTTCGCCGCGATGGTATCATCAAACAGATAGGTATCCTGCTCAAGAAATGCGATTCGCTTATGAAGCTCGGCAAAACTAATTTTCTCGCTTGGGATTCCATTGAGTAAAATCTGGCCTTCATTCGGTGCATAAAAGCGAAGCAGCAGGCGAAGAATAGTTGATTTTCCTGCACCGGATTCGCCCTCGATTCCAATCTGATCGCCCTTTTTAATGATTAAATTCATATGGTCGAGAATCTTCTTCTCGGTGCCCGGATATGAAAAGCTGACATCACGAAACTCGATTGTCTGAATCTCACCGCAGGAAACAGGTGATTCTGGCTCTGTTGTTTCCGGCAATGTATCTTCGATTTGGAAGATACGCTCTGCCGCACCGTAAGTTTCCAACAGACTTGTCACCACGAAAGTCAGGTTAAAGGTGGACGAAAGCGATGCTGTTGCCGCAAAGGAAAGTGCAATCGTTCCAACTGGATTGTTGATGCCACGCGAAGCGAGCACGCCTGCGCACACCAGAATCAAAATTCGTGCCAGATAGACAAAGAAATTTGGAAATGATGCGACCGTCTGGCGATGGAGTGTCAGCCAAAATGATGCATGATTGACCTCATCATTTGCCCGTTGGATCTCCTCTGCCTTTCGCTCTCCTGCTCCAAAAATCTGAATATCGCGGATGCTGTAAACGCTCTCAAGAATCTTTGATTTAAGTATTCCAAGGCGTTCTCGATAGCGCATTCCGATTCCGCGTCCAGCCTTAAGCGCCGAAAACGGAAGCACCACGCTGATCATAAGATAGATTGGAATTAGGACCCATGCGTACAACGGATTGACGCAAAATGCCAGAATTACCGTTGTAAGCGGAAGCAAAATTACGGTAAACATCGGACCAATTGTGTGCGCAAAGAAAAATTCTAGCGTCTCGATATCCGACACGGCAATGTTCATCAGATCGCCCGTCTCCCTTCCAATCAGCCATGCCGGGGCCACGCGGTCAATCGAGTCAAATAGCTGCACTCGCATCTTGGCAAGAATGCCATATGCGCCCATATGAGAAAATACGCCCTCCAAATAACGACTCACTGCAATCAAAATCGCACAGCCAACGGTCAGTATTCCATACAGGGCAAAGTTGCCGCAAAAGCCTGCGGCGGCAAGAAGCCACAATGCACCAAAGCCCATTAGACCCATATGCGCTAGTGCACCAATGATACTTGAAAGCGTCGAAATCACCAGATAACCACGAATGGATTTTCCGATTGCAAGCAGGCGGCGGTTCATCTCTCCAATTGAATAGCTAAATTTTCGTTTCATTCTGCCACCTCCATTGCCTGCTGGCGCGTTACAAGCTCACGGTACAAGCCGCCCTGCTGCATCAGCTCTGCATGACTTCCACGCTGAGCCACCACTCCTTTTTCCAGTACATAAATACAATTTGCATTCTGAATCGTGGACATTCTGTGCGAGATGATGATGAGCGTTCTCGTCTTTGACAAACGACCGATCGTCTCCCAGATCTCACGCTCACTCTGCGGATCGACACTTGAAGTAGCCTCGTCAAAGATCATATACTGTGCCTCTGAAAGCAGTGCTCTAGCAATTCCCATCTTTTGGCGCTGTCCACCGGAAAGCGCTGCTCCTGCATTTCCCACATCCGAGTCGAGTCCTTTTGGAAGCGTCTTTAAAAAGCTGCCAAGTCCAGCCTCCGATAACGCTTCTTTTAATTTTTCATCGTTTGCGTTTGGATCGGCGAGCAATAGATTCTCACGAATGGTTCCCGAAAACAGATTGACCTGCTGCGGAACCATGGCAATGTTTGTGCGAAGCTGCTGCGGTGTGACGCTTCGATACTCCTTTCCTTCGATAAAAATCGTACCCTGATCTGGATCGCAAAAACGCATCAAAAGCGATGCCGCCGTTGATTTTCCACAGCCGGACAAACCAACGAGTGCAACCGACGAACCTCTTGGAATCGTCAGTGACACATCCTGTAGCGCTCTGCTGCGGCCCTCATAGCCATAAGACACATGCTCCATGCGAATTCCGTCAAAATGCTCTGGATCGGCCGGAAGCTCTGGATTGTACGGACGAGACGTATCGGTCTGCAAAATCTCCTCCACCTTTCCTGCCGCAGAGATCGCCGTCAGTGCGCTGTGAGAAGCACTCATTAACTGACGAATCGCAGAAAAATAGCTATAGGAAAGCATCAAAACGGTAAGTGCTTGCGCGATTGTAATATCACCATTTCGCATTCCGGTAATGCAAATCACAAGTGAAACCGTGATGGCCGCATAGATCAAAAGCTCGGTCACAAGGAAGGATGTGAAATTGATTTTCATGAAGGCATTGATATTTTTGTTTAACACATCTGCCTTCTCACCGAGCACGCGGGAATGCTCACGGTCACGATCAAACAGTTTCAGTGTCGTCAATCCGCGAAGACCATCCATGTAATAACCGGTCATATCATCTAATGAACGCCAATACGTCTTTCTGAGCGCCTCAATTTTTCCACGAAATACATTGTGAAGTGGAAAAAGGATCAGCGATACAAAAAGAAGAAGCACGGCCACGATAAGGGAAATATTCTTCAGATGGAAAAACAGGTAAATCGGCGCGATCACACTAAAAATCAGGCTCGGCAGATAGCTACTAAAATACGCCTGCATCTGCTCCACCGCATCGACCGCCGCGGTAATCGCTGATGTCGGCCCGATCTTTTCAATGCCGCCCGCATCGAGTTCCATCACCTTTGAAAAGATTGTTTTTCGCATGGTGCTTCGCGCCTTTGCCGCCGTCTTGTATTCGATAAGTCCCTTGATAAGCTGCGCAAGAAACGTAAATACCGATGCGAGAAATGCCGCACCGACCGCACTTTTTACTGTACTTAATACCACCTGTGGCTCGAACAAACTGCCCAGAAACTGCGAAACAATTTCCGCTAGCGCTGTTGTTCCAACAAGCGTCAAAAAACTGACTGCGGCAATCGCAAGAATCCATTGCCACAGCCCCCTTGCCAGTCTCAGCAAAGTTTTGTTTAATAAAAGCATGGTTTCACCTCCGTCTGATTTGTACATTAATATGCTTGACATACGACCACAGTTAAATCTGTTGGCTTTTCTGTCTGACTTTTTTGACATGTACACTATCTATCATTATACTGTCAGTCTTGTTGACTGACAACTGATTAACCGAAGGACTATCGGTATTTATTTGTCATTTACTACCAGACATGGCTCATTTCATGGTTCTAATGGTTCTTACTCACCAGTTTAATCTGAATTTACCGACATCAGCTAAGACAGAAATTTTATTTTCAATTATCAGGCTTTGTTTATTTTCATCCCTTTTTTATTAGAAGCAAGCTTTATTTTCGTGTTAATTCAAATTAATCTTTAGACACTGACATGATAACTTCACCTTTCTTTGGATATTATATTCTGTCTCTATCATAAACAATACCAGATCAATGACAAGCACATCTTCAGTTCTCCATCAAAAAAACTTATATTTATAAAAGCTAAGAATATACGCTTTGCTATACTCATAGCTTTTACAAACTTTCCATCACATATCCAACTCGTTATATTTCGAACCTGTTTTTTGCCGTACTTTTTTGCCGGGGACAGGCACTTTTTTTTGAAAGAAAAGCTCGATGTTTATCTGGGAAGAAAGCGCGACACAAAAAAATAATTCCCACATCGGAACGCACAGGAACTGATTCGGGAAATAACGCTGCCGCCGTATGGAACCCTTTCTGTACGGCGGTTTTTCTATTTCAACGTAATAACACAGAATAAATTCTTATTCCGCAGGGCTGACTGTCTTTGTTTGTCAGCTCAAAATGATTGTATTATAAATGCCGGACTTTTAAAAGCCCGGCATTCTCAAATTGATACTCTTATTTAGTGAATCTGCAGCCTCTCTTCGTTCTCATCCTCTACGGGCAGAAATAACGGATACTCGATCTCTGTGAGCCTGGCCTGCAGGGCATGGTCAAAGTTATGGCGTACTTCGCAGACATTGTCAAAAATCATCGTTGCTTCATCGTCCGGGCGGCAGGGATCCCATTTCGGAAGCGACGCGGTCTGCGGGTTGCCGTATCTTGCAAAGTTTACCCATGCGCTGCACATCCGCTCCTGCAGCCGATCCGTTTCTCCCTGAACAGTGCAGACCGGAACCCGATCGGTATTATGGAATACAAACGGGATTTCCGAGCAGTGCCATGCCGCTTTTCCGCCGTCGATCGGAAATTCATAGGTCAGCTGATACGAATACACCGGTGCGGAAAGCTTTGCTTTTTCCCGAAGCAACGCAATCGTCGGTGTACGGAACACGGTATCCACAGACCACAGATCCGCTTCGCACTTCTCCGGATATGCCTTCCGGAATAATTCCAGAAGATTTTCTGTGTGTTCTCCGTATTTTCTCCGCAGAAACGCAAGTGCTTCCTGCTTTGTCAGCTCATGCTTCCGGTTTACAACCGCCCCGAAGTCAAACTCGCCGATTACTGTTCCTGCCAGAACCGGAATGGATTCCGCGGTTCTGATAAATCCAGTTTTTAATGGATTTCCGGCAAACCAGTCATTCTGCATCGGCGCAAGCCCGGTATAATATCCCTGCGACTTCACCTGCTCTGCCACCTGATTATACGCATTCGCCAGTTCATAATATGGAATGGTTTCCAGTACTTCCACATCATCAGTTGTCTTTCCAAGTGCCTGCAGCATTGCAGTGACGATCTGCGTTCCGTCCCCGTCCTCTTTCTGATACACACCGGCGTTGTATACGCCGCTTTCAATGATCCCCTTGTGAAACAGTCCCGCCGCGGCCGGTGTATTCATCAGCGTTACCACCTTCATACCGCCGCCCGACTGGCCGAAAATGGTTACGTTATCCGGATCTCCGCCGAAGGCTTCAATATTTTCATGGATCCAGATCAGAGCGGCAACCAGATCCTCGTTTCCCGCATTTGCGGAATTTTTATATTTTTCTCCGAATGGAGACAGATCGAGATAGCCGAGAATATTCAACCGATGATTGACCGATACTGTCACAACATCCCCGTACTCACTCAGATGGTCGCCCTCATAAGCGACATGCTCGATTGCGGACCCGGAAGAAAATCCGCCGCCGTGCAGCCACACCATAACCGGCTTCTTTGCCTTTGGATCCAGGCTCTGCGTCCAAATGTTCAGATTCTGGCAGTTTTCATCCTGCGGCCAGTAGCGATGACGGACAAGCAGTTCATTGCCTGGCGCATCCTGATGCAGCAGCGGACACACATATCCGAATGCCAGCGCGTCGCGGACTCCTTCCCACGGCGTTGCCGGCTCCGGACTCTGAAACCGCTTCGCCTGCGCGTATGGAATCCCGTGAAAGGTAAACGTGGTATTCAGCCGGTAACCGCGGATTTTTCCCTGCCTGGTCTGTACAACCGGCTCATTCTTTTTGCATACAAAATATTCTGCCATATATAGCTCTCCCTTCTGTTTCTGCCGCAGACACAATGCATTCCTCACCTTAGGAAGCATATTTTCGTCATCCTGCGTTATCCTCCACATTATCTTGCGTATTTTCTTCTATTATATAATTTTCGCCAGAAATTTCAATCTGTTTTACAACCAAATTCCGTCCTATCTGCTTTCAATATCTCTTACTTCTCCCACAGCCCCATGGCATACAGCCGTACTGTTTTCGAGCCCCAGGTCTGCCTGCAAATCAGGCGAACCCGCTTTATCAGACGGCCGATTCTGATTTTTTGCAGATACTGATAATTTTCTGTCTCTGTCAGTATCGGTTTCCAGATCCCGTCTCCTTCGTCCACATCAACATTAAACGCGCGCACAATGGTCTGCGGAACCAATACCGGCTGATCGTCCCGAAACGTATTGCACTTCATCGCGTACCGCTTTAAATACCAGTGCGCGTTTTCCCAGGATTTCCGGTTCAGATCACAGTCAAACACCAGGCGAAGGATTCCCGCATACCGGGCTTCCGGAAGCGTCAGAATCAGCTCGTCACCCGGCATTCCTTCCCATGCATGATCAATTCCGTCAATCCGGCGCTCCAGTCCGTCCGTCAGGATATCTGCCGGTTCCCTCCCGCAGGTGATCCGCGCGCCTTTCATAACAGCATCCGGCCGCAGCCTGTGCCACGGAAGATAGCAGCCGTCCTTCATCAGCTCCTGCTGCAGCTGATCAATTTGTTCCGGATACAGACCAGCCGGATCCTTTCCTGCCTGGATGGCAAGCGCTGCTGCTGTTCCGACTGCCTGCCCGAGAATCGCGCAGGTTGCCATCACACGCGTACTCGAATTGGCCGTATGGGTTGCGCTGATATTCCGTCCGGCAAACATCAGATTCTTTATCGCCGAAGAATACAGGCACCGATAAGGAATCCCATACGGGGACGGAGCCGGATGAAAGGTATTGGGCTTTTCTTTTGTTTCAAATCCGGACGGGTTATGATCGTCCATCGTCCAGCCGCCGTACGCAACCAGATCTTCAAACCGGCCTTCGTTCCGCACATCATTCTGCGTCAGGATATACGCGCCCTCATATCGTCTGCTCTCCCGCTTTCCCGGAAGAAATCCCATCCAATCCAGCTCCCAGTCGGAAGCGTCCGTTTTCCCGCCGTTTTTGATAAAATCCCAGACGCCAAGCGCCATTTTTACAAGCTCATCCCGGATTTCCTCCGTATCGCGGATGGTATCCTTCGTCCCGCCAAGCTCCATCCACCAGAAGTTCTCTCCCGTCCAGCGCTCCGGAGAAGAAAGATCCAAACGGAACGGAAAATCGTTTTCCGTATAATGCGCCGCCCAATCCGGAGCGCGAAATGTAACCGGATGGCCAGTCTGCCTTGCCTGGATCAGGCAGGACATACCCATGGTACAGGAATCCGCCTGTTTTGGTGCGATATCTTCACCATATTCCCGCTGTGCCTCCCGTCCCATGCGGTACGGCGCGCCGGTCAGCGGAGCCAGTATGCTGTCGCCGGAGCAGTCGGCAAAAATTTGTGCCTTCACACAATGATACCGCTGCGTTGTCAGCTGCCAGCCGGTCACCGAGCAAATCCGCCCATCTTCTGTCTTTGCGTCCAGGCAGCTGCAGTTTAAGAGCAGCGTCAGATTTTTCTCCTTCCTTGCCAGCCCGTACAGCACGCTGTCCCAGAGGGAAAAGTTCATATCCGGATTCCGGCAGCAGTTTTCTAACTCCAATTCTTCCACCAGACCGGTTTCTCTCATATCTTCCCCATCCGCGCCGCGCACCCACATCCGAATTTCGCTCGACGCATTTCCGCCAAGCACCGGCCGGTCCTGCATCAAAAGCGCCGAAATTCCCCTGCGCGCTGCCGCGACTGCCGCGCATAGACCGGCAAGCCCGCCTCCGACCACACAGAACTGCACCGTATGCTCTGTTGTTGGTAACACATTTTTTGCTGTATTCATACCATCCATTTGATCCGTTCGACTGTTCATTTTCATTTTTTCCTCCCGTTTCTGACCGTTTCCATCCACCCTTCCGTTTTTTAATGCCGCAGTCCTGGCTGCTTCCGCTTTTTCGGCTGCCGCAGTCTGCTTTTTTCTGCATCAATCCGTTTTCAAAGCGTGTTTGGTAATACCATCTTACCATGCGCAGTCTACTGCCGCATTCGGATTCAGGCAGTATTTTTGCAAATTTATGCATGGATTCTTGACTTTTTATTGGTCATTTTCTAAAATGGTGACAAGAAAGGGGGGATTTTTATGGAGAAGCGCAGTCCGGCTGTCCCGGAACCGATGGAAATGCTTGCTGGACATATCACGGATTATCTGCATTATCTGAAGCACGACTGCGGGCTTCGCGTCAGTATTCATGAGTTTCAGAGGATTGCCGCTCCGTTTCTTGCGCAGTTTCTGCCTTACCGCATCCATGACAATCCGTGCTGTCTCTATCTGAAATCCCATCCGGACATTTGGACTGCCTGCATCCGCAATCAGAAACGTCTGTCCGGCTATCTGGAACAGGGACCTTTTTTCGGATGCTGCCACTGCGGCATCGGAGAATATGTCTATCCGATTCGTGACACACTTTCTGATACTGTCATCGGCTTCATCAGCGTCAGCGGATATTTTCTTTCGGAGCATCA
>ERZ1673702.3734-NODE-3734-length-11532-cov-9.112834_pt1 | contig 11532 bp, 8 predicted proteins | sample MGYA00580232_ERZ1673702 | MGnify/ENA primary metagenome ERZ1673702 (study PRJEB41218, sample SAMN15661792) | gut metagenome | host: Homo sapiens | place: Canada: London | collected 2015-08-20/2019-03-30 | study: EMG produced TPA metagenomics assembly of... | reverse complement strand
TGCCGCGCCCCGCAGTGCCCGCTTCCCCCGAGAACAATTATCAGTGCAGGTAGATCCCTTGTGCAAAAGCCATGTGCTCGCAATATCGCAAAAAGTCTACTCACTTAGCTAGCGACTACACTAAACGGCTGGGCAGAACGCCCATTTCCTGCATTTTCTCGCGCGCTGGCACCCCGCGCCGCCGCTACGCCATAATAGTTGGCGGACAATCGCGAGAGAAAGCAACCATATGGCACAGACCACGACAGATACCGCCGCCAGCACCGTCTCCGGCGCCGGCGCTGCCAGCTCATTCTCGGGCGGCACGGGAACCGAAGCCGAGTTTGGCTCGCTCGGCGCGCTCTCCCCCACCTGGTGGGAGCCCGAGGACGGCAGCGAGCCCGAGCCATGGCTCACGCCCGATCAAGCCTTCGAACGCTTCTTTGAATGGACGAGCGATCGCGGCATTGAGCTGTGGGACCACCAAGAAGAGGCCCTCATGGACCTGGCCGCCGGCGATCACGTCATTTTGGGCACGCCGACCGGATCGGGCAAGTCGCTCGTCGCGCTGGGCATGCTCTTTATGGGCATGGCGCAGGGCAAGCGCTGCTACTACACGGCTCCTATCAAGGCTCTGGTCAGCGAGAAGTTTTTCGACCTGGTGCAGGTGCTCGGCCGCGATAACGTCGGTATGATCACCGGCGACACGCATATCAACACCAAGGCGCCCGTCATCTGCTGCACGGCAGAGATCCTTGCCAACGACGCACTGCGCGAGGGCGAAGATGCCGACGTGGGCTGCGTGGCCATGGACGAGTTCCACTACTTTGCCGACCCCGACCGCGGTTGGGCCTGGCAGGCGCCGCTGCTCACCCTGCCCCACACGCAATTCATGCTCATGAGCGCTACGCTCGGCGATGTCACTGCCATCGCCGCCTCACTCGAGGAGCACACCGGCGCTGCTTGCGACTTGGTTGTCGACGCCCCGCGTCCTGTTCCGCTGAGCTACGACTATGTGACGACCTCCCTCGAGGGCACGGTCGAGCTCGCCATGCGCCGCGGCGAGGCCCCGCTCTATATCGTGCACTTTAGCCAGGATGCCGCCCTTGCGACTGCGCAGTCGCTCGCCAATTTTGGCATCGCCAGCAAGGAGCAGCGTGAGGCCATCAAGGAAGCGGCAAAGGGAACGAGCTTCTCGACGGCCTTTGGCAAGATTCTCAAGCGCCTGCTTGGATGCGGCGTCGGCGTGCACCATGCTGGCATGTTGCCGCGCTATCGTCTGCTGGTCGAGCGCTTGGCGCAGCAGGGCCTGCTGCCCGTCATCTGCGGCACCGATACGCTCGGCGTCGGCATCAACGTACCCATCCACACCGTGGTGCTCACCGCGCTCACCAAGTTCGATGGCTACAAGATGCGTCGTCTGCGCGCCCGCGAGTTCCATCAGATTGCTGGTCGCGCCGGCCGCTCGGGCTTCGATACCGAAGGCATGGTGATTGCCGAGGCACCCGAGCATGAGATCGAGAACGCCAAGCTTATGGCCAAGGCGGGCGACGACCCCAAAAAACTCCGTAAGATTAAAAAGAAGAAGGCCCCCGAGGGCTTTGTCACCTGGAACAAGCAGACCTTTGAGCGCCTGATCGAGACGCAGCCCGAAACACTCAAGCCGCGCCTTCGCATCACACACTCCATGGTGATTAGCGTGGTCGAGCAGGGCGGCGATGCCCGAGTCCGCGTACACGACCTCATCGAGACGAGTCTGCAGACTCCCGAGGAAAAGGCAAAGCTCGAGGTTCGTGCCGACGAAATCTTCGCCACGCTCATCGATTCCGGCGTCGTCGTTCGCACCGAGGTGCCGCCCGCACCTGACGCCCCGGCTGACGCCGCACCAGACATCGACTACGCGCTGACGGTCGATCTGCCCGAGGACTTCGCACTCGATCAGCCGCTCTCGCCGTTCTTGCTTGCCGCGTTGGAGCTGCTCGACCCCGAGAGCGAGACCTATACCATGGATCTGATCTCGATGGTCGAGGCAACGCTCGAGGATCCCAAGCAGGTGCTGCGCGCACAGGAGCGCGCCGCGCGCGACCGCGCGATGGCCGAAATGAAGGCTGACGGCGTCGAGTATGAGGAGCGCTTGGAGCACATCCAAGACGTCACGTATGAAAAGCCGCTCGAGGATTTGCTCGACGCCGCTTTTGACAAGTACTGCCAGGAAGTGCCCTGGGCAAACGACTACCAGCTCTCTCCCAAGAGCGTCCTGCGCGACATGTTGGAGAGCGCGAGCGACTTTAAGGGCTATATCCAAAAGCTCGGCATCGCCCGCTCCGAGGGCATTTTGCTTCGCTACCTGGCAGAGGCCTACCGTTCGCTCGACCGTACCGTGCCCATCGAGAAGCGCGACGAGCGCCTGCGCGACATTATCTCGTGGCTCGGCTTTGTGGTGCGCTCGGTCGACTCGAGCCTGGTGGACGAGTGGGAGAACGCCGGCAACCCGGCGGCCCTCGACGCCGCGCCGCCGCAGGGCATCGACGAGGTCGTTGCGGACCGTCGCGGCTGCACGCTGCTGGTGCGCAACGCACTCTTCCGCCGCGTGACCCTTGCCGCCCGCGAGCACGTTCGCGACCTGGGCGAACTCGACGAGGACTGGGGCATGAGCGAGGTCCGCTGGCAAAAGGCGCTCGATGCCTACCATGAGCAGCACGAGGAGATCCTCACCGACGGAGATGCCCGCAGCGCCGCGATGTTTTCCATCGACGAGTCTGACGAGAAGACCGCGCACGTGTGGCACGTGCACCAGATCTTTGCCGACGAGGATGGCGACCACGACTTTGGCATCATGGGCGATGTCGATCTGGACGCCACGCAAGACGGCGGCGAGGTCATCTTCAAAAACTACCGCATCGGCTTTATCGAGGACCTGCTCGAGGACTAGCCGTACATACTGGAACGAAACGAAGCGGGGCCGTTGGCAATATCGCCAACGGCCCCGTTTTTGCACTATACGCTATCCCCTACTCGGCATCCTCGACCTCATACGAATCCGCCTCGGCGGGCTCATCGTTTGACTCTGCCGCAGCCCCGCGTGCCTCGTCAAACGCCGCCTTCATGGTCTTGTTGCCCCACGTGAGCTTGCGAATGGTAAGATCGTCGGCCTTCTTGTTGGCCAGGCGCAGATTGTTCTCGGAGGACAGCAACGCCTCCTTGGTTTTCTGCAGATGGCTAATCGTCTTGTCGATCTCCTCGATCGCCGTCTGGAACTTACGGCTCGCAAGCTCATAGTTGCGGCCGAAGTCGTTCTTGAACTTCTCCATCTTGGCCTCGAAGTTCGTAACGTCGATATTCTGCTGTTTGTACTCCGCCAGCTCCTGCTTATAGCGAAGCGAACCCATGGCGGCGTTGCGCAGCAGCGTGATCATGGGAATGAAGAACTGCGGGCGGATCACGTACATCTTCTCATAGCGGTAACTCACGTCGACTATCCCTGCGTTATAGAGCTCGCTTTCGGGCTCGAGCAGTGTGCAGAGCACCGCGTACTCACAGCCTTTCTGGCGACGATCGTGATCGAGTTTCTTAAAGAAGTCCTCGTTTTTGTGCTTGGTCGCGGTCTCGTCGTTCTCGTTTTTCATCTCGAACATAATCGAAATGACCTCGTTACCGCTTGCGTCGCACTCGCGGAAGATAAAGTCGCCCTTGGTGCCCTCGGACGCATCGTTATCCTTCTCGAAGTACGCGTTGGGAAACGCCGTCATGCGCAGACGGTTGAACTCGGTCTCGCAGTGCTGCTCGAGCGACTCGCCCACCATCTTGGTGGACAGGCGGACCTTCATGTCCTTAAGGCGCTCAATCTCTTCGTCCTTGTAGCGAATCAGGTCATCGCTCGCGCGCTTGGCCTGCGCAAGCTCGAGCTCGTGTGCCGCCTTGACCTGTTCCTCGCGAGAATCGCGCACCGCCAGCTCGCTCGTCAGTTTGGCACGCGCCTCATCGCGCTCTCGCTCCGCCGCGGCGACCGCCTCTGACAGGTTCATTTTTGCCATCAGTTCCTGCTCGCGCAGCTGGGCACGCAGGCCCTCGGCCTCTTGCTCGGACTGAGCCTTTGCGGCGGAAAACTTCTCTTGCACCTTCGCGCGATAGTCAGCAAGCGCGCGCTCGGCCTCGCTGCGAGCGGCATCGAGCTCACGCTGCGACTCTGCCGCGGCAGCGGCAAGCGCCATCTCCTGGGCCTTGTCCGCCGCGGCGAGCCTAGCCTGCAGCTCGGCAATCTGAGCGTCGCGCGCGGACAGGTCGTTTTGAGCAGCATTGCGTGCCGCCGCCTCGGCAAGCTTGGCTTCATCATCTTTGCGCCCAAGCTGCGCACGCAGGCTATCAATCTCACGCTGGAGTTCGGCATTCTCTTTTTGAGCATTGGCTCGTGCCTCAACCGCCGCGCGCTGGCTTGCACTCTCGCGCTCTGCGGCAGCGCCCTCGAGCTTGGCGCGCAGCTCAGCAAGCTCGGCATCGCGCTTGGCAACCTCTTGTGCCAACTCCTGCGCCGCAGCGTTCTTCTGCTCGACAAGCTGAGCGTCGCGTTGAGACTCCGCCTCCTGCAGGGCAGACGCCGAACGCGAACGCTCAAGCTCCAGCGCCTGCTCGCCCTCGCGTCGAGCCGCCGCTACGCGCTCATCAAGATCGCGCGAGAACTCGGCATCGCGCACTTGCTTGACGATATCCGCATAGCCGGACGCATCGACCTTAAAAACTTCGCCGCAATGCGGGCACTTGATCTCGTTCATAGCAGCTCCTCGATGGACGCAAATTTCAACCGCCTACACTCTACCGCGCCGCACGGACAAAAAAGGCGCCGCTGCCATAATGGCAACGGCGCCAGAGCCGCCACAAAGGTGCCTGTCCCCTTTGTGGTAGTTTGCGAGCTACAATCCAAAGAAGCTCAGGATCTGGTCTCGGCTTACGGGCTTGTAGTTGTTGGCGTCGAGGCCCACATCGTAGCGGTAAATGGGGCGCTCGCGATCGCGGTTGCGCGCGTTGGTGCGGTCTCCCCTGCTGTGGATATGCCCGTGCAGCATGATGGCGCCACGCGCCTTTCCATTCCAGCTGAGCATGGGGTAGTGGCTCATTACCAGGCGATGGCCTTTGGCGTAACCGGGAGCGACTTCCAGATAATCGCGCACGTCATCCCAGATTTGGGGCGCAGCTGGATCTTCCCAGTCGCCGTCATGGTTACCACGGATGAGCGTTACGTTCTGGCATTCGATACGCTCGCGCAGGCGCACCGCCTCCGCCATGGGCAAGCGATACGTAAAGTCTCCCAGGATATAGAGGCGGTCGTCCGCAGCCACGCACTCATTGATGGCATCGATGGCCTTGCGGTTCATCTCCTCGACCGAATCAAACGGTCGATCCATATCGTGCAAGATATTCGTATCGCCCAGGTGCAGGTCGGCGGTAAACCACATCATCGTCTATGCCCTCATTTCGTAACGCGTCAAACTCGTGCTAAGTATACAGACACAGCGATGCGGCGGTTATCCAAAGAGCCCGCCGAACAGTCCGCGGCGGCGTTTGTCTTTCTTTTTCGACGCATCACCCTGGGCGTTCTTGTCCTGCCGTTTCCTACGGCCCTGCTCCAACTCATCGTCATCGAGTAGCATATCCCACTCAAACGGATCATCTGTCAGATCGAACAGGCCATCGTCATCAAACATGGCAGCCTCCATTGCCGACTAGCGAGCATCCACCACATAGAGCCCAACGCGCACCTGATGCCACGGGCTGCGCTCGGGGGCAACCTGTTGCACGCGAGCCTCAAATACGTCCTCGTGGCCGTAATACATCATCAAGGACAGCGGGCCGACCTCGTTTCCCGGAACATAGCCAAGCTTGGTGTTGCCGTAATAGATCGCAACCGCCTCAGGGTCATGGGGATTATCGCGCTCGGCACACAGCGTCAGTTTATCGCCCGCTTTAAGATCGCCTAGGACCAAAGCGCCGTCGGCATATTGAAATCCTGCGATGTGAAACGACAGAAGAACACGTGAAGGCTCGTACATAGCAACTCCCCTAACGGCCGGATAAACCGGTGTGTAACCTTATTGAGAAGTCTACGGTCCCGTGCGGACACAAATACATCCTGCCTGCGTCCTTCAATCGTTTGCCTCAACGCTTGCGCGACAGAACGCTTGCAGATAAGATAGGAACACGGATGGCACCCGTTGCCGCGGGTCTTGCCAACTCCGATACACGTTTTCATCGTGAGAAGTGGCCGTCTTCGCTTACGCGGGGGCGGCTATTTCATTCGGCCGATAAACAGACCGAGTTCGATAGCCGCAATCAACAACGCCAATAACGAAATAACATCGCTTACGTTCATACCAAATCCCTTCTAAAGGGAGTTGGCCCATCCGTGCTCCATAACAGTAGTCTAACGCAAAATGCAGGTAATAGGAACACTTGTTCGTATTACCTGCGCCCTTTTCTAATGCACAAACATGCGCACGAACTTGTGCTTCCAGCTTGCGTAGGGCGCATACCGAAACGGCACGTCCAGCCAAGTTGCCTTGTTCACGATACTCTTCTTGTGGCTAAACGTATCGAAGCTCTCGCGTCCATGGTACTGCCCCATACCGCTCGCGCCCATGCCGCCAAAGCCCATATGGCTCGTAGCCAAGTGCATGATCGTGTCGTTGACACAGCCACCGCCAAAGGGCACGTAACGCACGAAGCGCTGCTGAACTGCGCGATCCTGACTAAAGATATACAGGGCCAGCGGCGTCGGACGATCCGTAATAAACGCTTCGGCCTCGTCTAGGCTCTCAAACGTCAGCACCGGCAAGATGGGACCGAAGATCTCCTCCTGCATCACGGCGTCATCGGGGGCCACGCCATCCAAAATCGTCGGCTCAATCTTGAGCGACGACTCGCGCGCCGTGCCTCCCAGCACAACCTTATCGGGGTCGATCAGCCCACGCACGCGCGCAAAATGCTTGGCGTTGACGATATGTCCGTAGTCCTCGTTATCGAGCGGATGCTCGCCAAACATACGGCGGACCTCCCCCTTGATGAGGCCCAGCAGCTCGTCGTGCACGCTCGTATCGACCAGCAGGTAGTCGGGCGCCACGCAGGTCTGCCCTACGTTGAGCCATTTACCAAAGGCGATACGCCGTGCCGCAACCTTCAAGTTTGCCGTCGCATCCACGATGCAGGGACTCTTTCCGCCCAGCTCAAGCGTCACGGGCGTAAGGTTTTTACTTGCGTGCTCCATGACGAGCTTGCCGACCGGAACGCTACCGGTAAAGAAGATCTTGTCCCAGCACTCATCGAGCAGCGCCTCGTTCTCGGCGCGCCCACCCTCGACAACCGTCACCAGGCGCGGATCAAATGCCTCTTCACAGATTTGCTTGAGCACCACGCTCGATGCCGGAGCATAGGCGCTCGGCTTGATGACCACGGTATTGCTCGCGGCAAGGGCCCCGGCGAGCGGCTCGAGTGTTAGCAAAAACGGGTAGTTCCACGGAGCCATAATGAGCGTGACGCCATAGGGCACGGCTTGCGTTTTGCACACACTCACGGCGTTGGCAAGGTCACACGGACGCAGGCGCGGACGACTCCATCGAGCCACATGCGCAATCTGATGACGAATCTCGGAAAGCGATGTGCCGATCTCGCACATATATGCCTCGTCATGCGACTTTCCCAAATCAGTCTTGAGCGCATGGGCAATATCGGCCTCGTGCGCCCGTACCGCCTCGCGTAAACTCACGAGCGTGCGACGTCGAGCATCGACATCAAACGTAGCGTGCGTCTTAAAGTAGGTGCGCTGATCGCCGACGATGCGCGCGATTTCCTCGGTGTTCATAGGCCCTCCTAGTTCTTGTCCTCAAACATACCACCCGCGACAACTTCGTACATACGCTCGAGCTCCAAACGGTCCATCAAAAGCGGAACGGGGTACAGCGGATTGGCCTCGGCATCGGCATGTGCTGCCATCTGCGGAATGTCAGAGCGGCGAATGCCCGCCACATATTTGGGAATGTCCAAGGCGGCGTTCATGCGGTCGACCCAATCGATAAAGGCCTCGGCCGCCAGGCTGTCCTGCGCGTTAACCGGCGCGATGCCGGCCATGCGGGCGAGATCAGCGAGCTTAGGAGCAGCAGCTTCACCATAAGCGCGAAGCATGTGCGGCAGGATGATAGCATTGGCCAAGCCGTGCGGAATCCCGTAACGCCCGCCCAGGCTGTGTGCGATGGCATGAACGTATCCAACATAGGAGCGCGTAAAGGCAACACCCGCCTTATACGCCGCCGAAAGCATATTGCGACGCGCACGCATGTCATCGCCATGCTCATAGGCCTCGAGCAAATTGTCGTGGATGAGCTGAACCGCCTGTCGCGCCATCTTGCGCGTATAGGGTGTGGTGCTTCGCCCGATAAACGCCTCGACGGCATGCGTCAGGGCGTCCATGCCCGTTTGTCCCGTAATGGAAGCGGGCAGGCCGCGCGTAAACTCGGGGTCGTGCACCGCGAAGCGCGGGATAAGCACAAAGTCGTTAATGGGATACTTGTAGTGTGTCTCGTCATCGGTAATTACTGCCGCAAGCGTGACCTCACTTCCCGTACCTGCCGTGGTGGGAACGGCGATAAGCAGCGGCAGGCGACGATGAATCCGCAGCAGCCCTCGCATCTTGTTGATGGGCTTGTTTGGCTGCGCGATGCGTGCGCCCACGCCCTTGGCGCAGTCCATGGCCGAGCCACCGCCAAAGCCGATAATGGCCTGGCAGGCGCGCTCTCGATACAGGGACGCCGCTTCTTCCACGTTTGAGACCGTGGGGTTCGCTGATGTTTTGGCATAGACCGCAACGCCAATTCCCTTGGACGCGAGCGCTGTCTCGAGCGGTGCCGTGAGCCCCAGACGGGCAATGCCGGGATCCGTCACGATAAGGACCTTCTGGATCGAGCGCTTTTGAAGCACCGCGGGCACATCCTCGGCATGCTCTAAAATGCGCGGCTCGGTATAGGGCAGGATCGGCAATGCAATGCGAAAAACCGTCTGATATGTTCGGCACCAGGCACGACGGGCTAGATGCATAAAGGAAACTCCTTCATTTGTTGATAGGTCAACATTTGCTCGCCCGATTGTACTCAGCGGCGGTCAAAGACGGCCTGCCAATCGTTAATCAATCAACATCTTCATATCTCAAAATTGTTTTATTAAAAATCATTCCTAATAGGCTTCACATTTGGTTGCATTTATGGATAATAGAACTCGTCAAGACGCACGTCCGGAGAGGGCCCTTACGGGACCGGACGAGCGCACAATCGCCATCGATCGAAAGGATCGAATCATGAAGTTTGTTTGCCCCGTTTGCGGTTATGTGGAAGAGTTCGACGGCGACCAGCTGCCCGAGGACTTCAAGTGCCCCCAGTGCGGCGTTCCCGGTTCTCGCTTCCTGAAGCAGGAGGAGGGTCAGCTCGAGTGGGCTGCCGAGCACGTCGTGGGCGTCGCCAAGATGGAGGGCGTCTCCGAGGACATCGTTGCCGACCTGCGCGCCAACTTTGAGGGCGAGTGCTCCGAGGTCGGTATGTACCTGGCCATGGCGCGCGTCGCTCATCGCGAGGGCTATCCCGAGATCGGCCTGTACTGGGAGAAGGCTGCCCACGAGGAGGCCGAGCACGCTGCCAAGTTCGCTGAGCTCCTGGGCGAGGTCGTAACCGACTCCACCAAGAAGAACCTCGAGATGCGCGTTGAGGCCGAGAACGGCGCCACCGCCGGCAAGACCGATCTTGCTAAGCGCGCCAAGGCCGCTGGCCTCGATGCCATCCACGACACCGTGCACGAGATGGCTCGCGACGAGGCTCGCCACGGCAAGGCTTTCGCCGGCCTGCTCAAGCGCTACTTCGGCTAAGCCAGCAACCTGAGACATAACCTCTAGCTCGATGAGGCCCGGACCGCATGGTTCGGGCCTTTTTCGTGCCTCACAAACTTGTTAACTACCTGAAATAGGACCGCCTTCGGCATCGGCTTCTCGTCAAAAACTAAGTGAGTAGACTTTTTGGAACTTGCCGAGCAGACCATCCATATCACTTTATAAAGCCGCAGGTAAATGCCTTGTTGCAAAACGACCTAGTCGCCAAAGTGCCAAAAGTCTACTCACTTAGATTCGCAGCCGTCCACGATCGAGCCATTTTGTGTCTAACGGGCATCTTTCCGTCGATTACTCCCAATTTTGTCCAGTCAACGAATAGTTCAGACCTGAGTAATGTCTCAGCCCTTTGCTCATCTGAGCTTTTATCACGATATTCAGCATCGAGCATCCTGCATACGGCCTTAACGATCGCGCGGAATCTATCCTCATCCGATATCTGTCTGTGTGTCAGGAGAAGCACATCGTAGCCCATGGCCTGAAGGGCCGTCATGCGGTCAGCGTCACGCAAGCCATCCCCTGCGCGTCCGTGCGAGGCCTTTCCCTGACATTCAATGGCCACCTGTCGCCTGCCGTCCGGCGAAGACAGAAGTATGTCGATATATACACGGGACTTTCCCACAATCGCTCGAGCACTTGTGCTTAGCATCACTTCAACATTAAGCTCTATGTCGCAAAAACCTTCGCCTCCCAGGGATCGCGGCAGTGCAAGTAGCAAATACGCCTCGACCTCAAAAGGCGACGCGGCACCCAATGGAACGAGTTGCGACACCGTCCTAAATCTATTGCCGTAACGTATCCCGCAAACATCTGAACAAAAACGGTCAAGGTCTCCGCCCAAAACCAAAGCGTCTCGACGCCATAAATTTGAGGCGGTGCCGTCCTCGGACGGGCAGCGCACCCAACCGAACGTTGTCGAGATCGCGCCCGAATCAATTGCACGCGAAAGCTCCGCCTCAAGTGCCGCAGGCAGAGCGCACACCGCAAACAAGCCACACATCTCCGCCAATACCAAAAGAAGCTGAAGATCCGTCAGATGCCGTGACATGATGAATGCCGTCAGTAGAGGAGACGTAATCAAAAATCCATGCTCCGTTTCCAGCACGGATTCCCTGGGGAGCTCACCAAGAAACAGCCGCTGCCTAATGCTGGCAGGACAAGTCCGTTTGTTTCTCGTCCGAACCAATGTATGCAACGGAAAACCGAGCGCGACCGCAGCCGTCGGGTTGCGGGCGAGATCATATCGCTGCCGGTCTTCTTCCGGTCGTGGAAGCGACGGACACAAAGCGCGGACTTGAGGAGGCAAACGCCAGTACCTAAAAGCCGATATGTCACAAAGTAGATCCTTCATAGGCACAGGAGAACACGAATTTCAACCCAGCCAGTCACGCATTGGCGCGAACGCACCAAAAATGGCGCCGAACGGACTGCCAAGTTTTCAACAGCCCTCCCCAACTGGCCAAAAGCTTGTCGAGAGCTGGACGAAGCCCTGTTGAAAACCCCATTTTTTTCTCATGCAGAAGCTTTACGCGGCAAGTGAGTAGACTTTTTTGAACATTCCGAGCAGGCCGGTCTTCCTGCTTTTCAAAACCGACGCTCCTATAAGTTGTCAAGAGGCAGTTTGCGGGAGCGCTCTCTCC
>ERZ1673702.3730-NODE-3730-length-11535-cov-19.013937_pt1 | contig 11535 bp, 8 predicted proteins | sample MGYA00580232_ERZ1673702 | MGnify/ENA primary metagenome ERZ1673702 (study PRJEB41218, sample SAMN15661792) | gut metagenome | host: Homo sapiens | place: Canada: London | collected 2015-08-20/2019-03-30 | study: EMG produced TPA metagenomics assembly of... | reverse complement strand
AGATTGCAGAGGAAAAGGTTCTGCTTGAGCACCGGCACGTCATCCATGCCCCACTCGGCGAACTCGGCGTCCGGGCCGCACCACTTCATAAAGCGACGGAGGCCCTGGATGATGGGTTCACCCTTGTCGAGGTCCTCCTGCGTCAGACCGGTGACTTTGGCGATGTGGTGCTGCAGGCAGCGGAAGATGCGGGGACGCAGGTGGATGGAGAAGGTATCCAGCACGTTGGCGTCCTCGTCGATCTTGACGGCGCCAATTTCAATGATCTCCCCTCGGAGCGTCTGCTGGACGCCGTGATAATTAAAGATAAACGGCTGATAGCCGATGTTCCACTCCAAATCGAATAAAACTAAGTTGCGCGGCATTTGTGTCTGGTATCCTTTCAAAAAATGAACTTTTCAATGGCCTCAGCCACGCCGTCATGGTTGTTGTCGGCGACAGTTACATAGTCCGCTGCCTCCTTGACGGGGGGCTCTGCATTCTGCATGGCCACACCCACGCCGGCAAAGCGTATCATAGAGCAGTCATTGAGGCCGTCGCCGCAGGCCATGAGGTTGTCGCGGGTCAGCCCCCTGCTTTCCAGCAGACTGCCGAGGCTCACGTCCTTGGCGACCCCCAGCGGCACAGCCTCGATGAAGAAGGGGCTGGACGGGTAGAGGTCGATCTCGCCCGCAAACTGTTTCCGGCCTGCCTCCAGCACCTCGTCGCGGCGGGCGGGGTCGAGGGTGATGAGCATCTTGCAGATGGGATAATCCACATAGGCGGCAAGGTCCTCCACCTTCTGCATGGGCAGCTTGCAGGTAAAGCACTCCTTCAGCGCCCATTCGTCCTCGGGACTTTCGGTGACGACGCCCTGCTTATTATAGGTAATGATGACCACGCCCTGCTCCCTGGCGAAGGCACAGAGCTGCGGCACATACTTTGCATCCAGCTGCTTGCGGTAGAGCGTCTCGCCGGTAGCACAGTCGATGATGGCACCGCCGTTATACGAGAGGATGCAGCCGCCCTTTTTATCCAGTCCCAGCTCCTTTGCCAGCGGCATGATGCCTGCCGTGGGACGGCCCGAGGCCAGCACGATGGTCACACCCTTGGCGACAGCTGCGTCCAGCGCTGCGCGGGTGGCGGGGGTGACGACCTTCTGGTCATTGGTCAGGGTGCCGTCGAGGTCGAGCGCCAGCACACGAATATCTTTCTTTTCCATATCCAGCCTCACTTATTTTTACAGGCCGGAACGTCCCGGCCCTGTCGATTTTATCGCATACTTTTTTATTGTACAATGAATGCACCTCTCAGCGCAAGACTCTTTGTTATATTTCTTCGGCACTTTGGGGTTTGTTCGAAAACACAAACTGTAGTTTGTGGCAAAAAACACGTAAAGATAGACATTTCCAACTACTTATCGTAAAATGTTAGCAGATATTAACATCGTCAAAATCCCTTGAAATCTCCAAAAACCGCGTTATAATAACGGCAGAAACACTTATCCCATGCCCTTTGGGGTACATGAGGGAATAAAAAGGAAGGTATACTACTATGGTCGATATTAAGAAGATTGCTCTGTTCGCTGCCGGCACCCTGTTCGGTTCCGCTGGTTTCAAGCTGCTGTCCAGCAGCGATGCCAAGAAGGTCTACACCCAGACCGCCGCTGCTGTCCTGCGCATGAAGGACTCCACCATGGAGACCGTCAGCAAGGTCCAGGAGCAGGCCGGTGACATCCTCGAGGATGCAAAGGCCATCAACGAGGCCCGCGCTGCCAAGGCTGAGGCTGAGGTCATCGAGGACGCTGCTGAGGCAGAGACCACCGAGACCAACGAGTAATTTTGCAGTCTCTGAGCCGCCTGCGGGCGGCTCTTTTTATGGTTATTTTTTGCAATACGCAGAGGATATTCTGATATGAAATGTACTATTCTTCATGAGAGCCGCGGCCGTCTGCGGGTACACGTCTGCAATGTGCGGATGACCCTGCACCGGGCCGATGTGCTGGAAGCCTATCTGAACCACCACGACGCTGTGAGCAAGGCCAAGGTCTACGAGCGGACGGGCGATGTGGTGGTGTGTTACACCGGCTCCCGCAAGGACGCCGTCACCGCCCTGAGCACCTACCGTTTCGATGACCCCGAACTGGACGCACTGGTCACCAGCGCCGACAGCCGCCGCATCAATCAGGAATATCAGGAAAAGATGTATAACCTCGTGGCAGGCCGGGTGCTGCGCAAGCTGTTCCTGCCCGCCCCGCTCAACGCCGCCTACACCGTGTTCCGCTCCATCGAGTTCCTCTGGAAGGGCGTGTGCTGCCTGTGGCGCCGCAAACTGGAAGTCGAGGTGCTGGATGCTTTGAGCATCGGCGTTTCCATCCTGCGGGGCGATTTCGCCACCGCAGGCTCCGTCATGTTCCTGCTCAACGTCGGCTCCCTGCTGGAGGAGTGGACCCGCAAGAAGAGCCTCGACGATCTGGCCCGCAGCATGGCCCTGAATGTCGATAAGGTCTGGGTCCGCGCACAGGGCACCGAAGTGCTCATGCCGCTCACCAAGGTCCACCCCGGCGATGAGATCGTCGTCCGCTCCGGCAACATGATCCCGCTGGACGGCACCGTCATCGAGGGCGAAGCCATGGTCAACCAGTCCGCTCTGACCGGCGAGTCTATGCCGGTGCGCAAGACCATCGGCGCCACCGTCTACGCCGGCACTGTGGTGGAAGAGGGCGAGTGCGTCCTGACCGCCAAGGCCGAGGGCGGCGCAAACCGCTACGACAAGATCGTGGCCATGATCGAGGAGTCCGAGAAGCTGAAGTCCAGCACCGAGAACCGTGCGCTGGCTCTGGCCGACCGTCTGGTCCCCTGGTGCCTCGGTGCTACCGTCGTCACCTACGCCCTGACCCGGAACGCCACCCGCGCCATCTCCTGCCTGATGGTCGATTTCTCTTGCGCCCTCAAGCTCTCCATGCCGCTGGCCGTTCTTTCTGCCATGCGCGAGTGCGGCGCAAGCCATATCACCGTCAAGGGCGGCAAGTACCTCGAGACCCTGTCCAAGGCCGACACCATCGTCTTCGACAAGACCGGCACCCTGACCCGCGCTACCCCCAAGGTGGTCAAGGTCGTCCCCTTCTCCGGCTGCAGCGAGAGCGAAGTTTTGCAGCTGGCCGCCTGCCTCGAGGAGCACTTCCCCCACTCGATGGCCAACGCCGTCGTCCGGGAGGCCAAAGAGCGCGGCATCTCCCACGAAGAGATGCACTCCGAGGTGGAGTATATCGTGGCCCACGGCATCGCCAGCCGCGTCAGCGGTGAGCGGGTCGTCATCGGCAGCCACCACTTCGTCTTTGAGGACGAGCACTGCACCATCCCCGAGGACGAGCGCGAGAAGTTCGATAACCTCGAGCCGGAGTATTCTCACCTCTATTTGGCCGCTTCGGGCCGTCTGGCCGGCGTCATCTGCATCGCCGACCCGCTGCGTCCGGAAGCTTCCCGCGTGCTGCGCGCTCTGCGCGGCCTCGGCATCACCAACACCGTCATGATGACCGGTGACAGCGAGCGCACCGCCGCCGCCATCGCAAAGCAGGTGGGTGTGGACCAGTTCTTCGCCGAAGTCCTGCCCGAGGACAAGGCTGCTTTCGTCCAGAAGGCCAAGAGCGAGGGCCACACCGTCGTGATGATCGGCGACGGCATCAACGACTCCCCCGCCCTCTCTGCCGCTGACGTCGGCATCGCCATCAACTCCGGTGCTGCCATCGCCCGCGAGATCGCAGACGTGACCATCAAAGCCGACAGCCTCGAGGAGCTGGTCATTCTCAAGACCATCGCCAACTCCCTGCAGCGCCGTGTCAGCGCCAACTACCACTTTGTGCTGACCTTCAACTCTGCCCTCATCGCGCTGGGGGCAATGGGCATCCTGCAACCTGCGTCCTCTGCTATGCTGCACAACCTCTCCACCATCGGCATCAGCCTCAAGAGCATGACCAATCTCATCCCCGAGGAAAAGGCTCAGAAGGCTCTGGCAGAAAAGAACTAAATCCCATCAGATACAAAAATACCGGCTGTGCATTCAACACAGCCGGTATTTTTATATCTGAATATTACTCAAGGCCGATCTGCTGGGCGTACTCTTCCAGCAGCTCCCGCTCGAGGAAGGGGGTCTTGACGCCCTCGCGGTCACGGTAAGTCTCATGGCCCTTGCCGATGACGGCGATGAGGTCGCCCTCCTGTGCGTGGTCAACAGCATAATGCAGGGCGTCGAGGCGGTCGGGGATCTCCACGAACTTTGCGTCCGGGTTGCCCTTGTTCATGCCCACGCGGATGTCGGCGATGATGTCTTCCACCTTCTCAAAGCGGTTGTTGTCCTCCGTGAGGATGGAGAAATCGGCCATCTTGGCGCAAATTTCGCCCATGCCGTAGCGGCGCAGCTTGGAGCGGTTGCCGCCGCAGCCGAACACCACCACCAGCCGGTGCGGCTTGTAGGCCCGCAGGGTGGTGAGCAGACTCTCGGTGGAGACTTCGTTGTGGGCGTAGTCCAGCAGGATGGTGAACTTCTTGCTGATGGGGACCAGCTCCACGCGGCCCTTGACCACACAGCGGCCCAGACCTTCGTGGATGGCCTCATCGGGCAGGCCCAGCACCTTGCCCACAGTGAGAGCGGCCAGCGCATTGTAGACGCTGAACTCGCCGGGCATATTCACCTTGACGTCCATATCATCCTTGCCGGAGACATGGAACTGGACGCCGAGGAAGTCATGGGTGCGGAGCAGCTGGTAAGTACCGGCGCGGTAGTCGGCCTTCTCGCTGCAGCCGTAGGTCACAAGCTTGCAGGTGTGGCCTTCCAGCAGGGCCTCGGTGTTCTCGTCGTCGATGTTCACGACGCCGGTGGTGCAGCGCTTGAAAAGCTGACCCTTCCAGCTTCGGTATTCTTCAAAGGTCTTGTGCTCGCCGGGGCCGATGTGGTCGGGCGAGATGTTCGTGAAGACGCCGATGTCGTAATGGATGCCCGCCACGCGGTCCATCATGAGGCCCTGACTGGACACCTCCATCAGCGCCGTGTCGCAGCCGGCGTCCAGGAACTCCCGGAAAGTCTTCTGCAGCTCATAGCTCTCAGGGGTGGTGTTGGCCGTCTCCTGATGGTGGCCGAGGAAGTAGATGCCGTTGGTGCCGATCATGCCCACTTTGCGGCCTGCGGCTTCCAGCACGCTCTTTATCATGTGGGTGGTGGTGGTCTTGCCCTTGGTACCGGTGACGCCGATCATGGTCATCCGGCGGGAGGGGTTGCCGAACAGGTTGCCGCTCATGAGTGCCAGCGCATAGCGGCTGCTCTCCACCTTCAGCACGGCAGCACCGGGGACGGTGGAAAGGTCGATGTCGTGCTGGACCACCAGCGCCGTCACGCCGCCGGCCACGCACTGAGCGGCGTAGTCGTGGCTGTCCCGCTGGGTACCCACGATGCAGACGAAAAGTCGGCCCGGGGCCGCCTTGCGGCTGTCGTAGATGATGTCCTCGATGTCAAGTTCAAGGCTGCCCTGCACCAGCGTATAGGACACGCCCTCCAACAGTTGTTCCAGTTTCATCGTTCAAATGCTCCTTATTGCTGTTCTGCCGCTGCGGCAGTAGGGTCTTCGGCGGGCGCGGCTTCCGCGCCCTCAGTATCGGGTTCGGTGCCGGAGGCTTCCTCCGGCTGGTTCTCGGCTTCTGCCTCCGCCGGGGCGGCAGGTTCTTCCGGGGCCGTCCAGCCCGAGGGCAGGGTCGGCTCCCCCTGTGCGAAGCGGAATTTGCGGCTGGAAGAGGCGCTCAGGTGGCTCAGATCCAGCATACCGGTGTCGGTGGGCGAGCAGCCCTTGCCGTCCTCGTTGAGCAGGACATACTTTGCCAGCCGGAGTTTGTAGTCCAGCTCATTCAGGGTACCCAGAAGCACGCTGATGCGGCCCTGATACAAAAACGCCATCTGCTCCGGGTCCTCGAACTCGATGCGGGTGACATCCGCCCCCAGCTCACTGCTGTCCAGTGCGGTCAGCAGAGTGTTCAGGGACTCGATCCGCTTATCCGTGGGCGGTCCGGCCTCGCTGGATGCGGTGCTGTCAGACGCCGCGCTGTCCGAAGACGCGCTGGACGGTCCTGTCTCAAATTCCAGCTGTGTACCCGGCGTCGTGGATACCGGCTCGCCGCCGCAGAGGATGATAAGGTCCGGCTGGGCCGAATCCTTATCCAGTATCTTCAGCCCCGCAGAAAGGCTCAGCCAGCCGCTGGACGTCTGCATGGCGTAGACGGCAGTGGCCGCGTTGGTCCGCACCACTACGGTGTTAGGGTAATCCCGCTCCACCCGGATATTTTCCAGCAGCGGGAACTGCTTTTCCAGCGCAGCGGCCTTTTCGGCGGGGTCGAAGCTGAAGATGTTCTCTTCCGCGTGGACGCCCAGCGCCTGCAGGATCTCAGCGCTGGAATAGCCGCCCACCTCCTGCACCACCTCTCCATCGACCGCCACTTCTAAGGTGTTTATCTTGAAGAGCATGGTCACGGTGAGGTAGACGCCCACCCCGATGACGCAGAGCAGCAGCGCCAGCGCCGTCAGACGGCGGATGGCCCTGCGGCGGCGGACAGCGGCTCGGGTCAGGCGGCGCTTCTTTCTGCCCTCCCGCCGGGCCGGGCTGCGGAGGTTCGCCTCCGTGGGGCGGTAGCGCCCGCCGCTCTGAGGCCTCCGGGCGCTCTGGACATTCTGGGGCCGCTGGCCATTGCGGGGGCGGCTCCCATTTGTGGGGTAGGCGGTCGTGTTCTGACGGGGCCGCTGGCTTCTCTGCTGGCCCTGACGGCGGCTCTGGTTCTGGTTACTGGGCCGTCGCGCCGTCTGCTGGGGAAACTGGATGCTGTTGTCCGCATATCCCGAGCTGTGGTTTTCGAACGTCACATTGCCGCCCGAGAAGTCCAGCGTCTGCTCCTGATAGCCCTGCGTCCGGCGGCGGTTCTGATTCGAGGGACGCCGGTCCTGCGTCCAGTCGTAGGCTTTGCGGGACTTTCCCTGCCGCCGGGCGCTGTTCTGCTGCCCGGTGCGTCGGCTGTTATTCCGATCCTGCTGCATGGTGCGGCGTCGCCTCCTTTCCGTCTGATTATTTTATCACAAGAGTGCTGCCGAATCAATCACGGCGTCTTGACCAGTTTCATCAGGGCGTCAGCGATGCGGTCGAGGCTGTCGTCCACCGAAAGGGTGCGGGCGTTCCTGCCCATGGCAGCCAGCTTGCCCGGCTCGGCCAGCAGGCCGGAGACGGTCGAGACCAGCTTCTCGCCGGTCAGATCCTTTTCCTCGATGACCACAGCGGCACCGGCCTTCTGCAGCTCCATGGCGTTGTAATACTGGTGGTTCTCCGCCACATTGGGGCTGGGGATGAGGATGGCGGCGCGGCCCTCGGCTTCCAGTTCGGCCAGCGTCAGCGCACCGGCACGGCTGATGACGAGGTCGGCAGCGGCCAGCAGCTCGGGCATATTGTTGATATATTCCTTCACCACGAGGCTCTCGCCGGGAGCAAAGCCTTTTTCCTTTTCGAGATTTTGAAACAGCTCCACGCCATACTGTCCGGTGGCGTGGATGTGGAGCACAGGCTTGTGCTCTTTCTGCTCCCATGCGCAGAGGTCGGCCACCACCTCGTTGACACGGCGGGCGCCGAGGCTTCCGCCGAAGGAGAGGATGACGGTGCGGTCACCGGCACCCAGCTGGGCGCGGATGGCGTCCCGCTCCCCTGCCTTCTCGAACACTTCAGGCCGCACCGGGTTGCCCACGACCTGCGTCTTTTCGGGCGCACCCAGCTTTTCCACAGCGGCAGGCACGGCGGCGAACACGATGTCCACGTCCGGGGCCAGCAGCTTGTTGGTCACGCCGGGGAAAGCGTTCTGCTCATGGATGGCGGTCTTGATGCCCTTCTTGGCGGCGCAGCGCACCACCGGGCCGGAGACGTAGCCGCCGCAGCCGATGACGAGGTCGGGCTGCACTTCCTTCATCATGGCCCGGGCTTTCGGGCCGGAGAGGGCCAGGTTCCAGAGGGTGATGATGTTCCGCTTGATGTTGTTCAGGGAGAGCTTACGCTGGAAACCGGTGATCTCGATGTGGTGGAAGGGGTAGCCCGCCTGGGTCACAAGGCGGTATTCCATGCCCTCTTTCCGGCCTGCAAAGTGTATCTCGGCGGACGGGTCGGCCTTTTTGATGGCTCCCGCAATGGCCAGAGCCGGGTTGATATGTCCGGCAGTTCCGCCGGCTGCGATCAGTACACGCATGGTGATTTCCTCCTTATTTGGATGTGCTCAATATCCCACGTTGGGGTCGAGCCGGATGGTGTTATTGGACTTTTCTTTTTCCCGCTGTTCCCGCAGGGCGCGGAGATTCTCCCGTTCAAGGCGGGCGCGCTCGCCGCCCCGGCCGATGTTTATCATCACGCCCATCTCGGCCAGCAGCAGGATGAGGCTGGTGCCGCCGGAGGAGAAGAAGGGCAGCGAGATGCCGGTGTTGGGCAGGGTGTTGGTGACGACCGCGATGTTGCAGAACACCTGCCACGCAATTTGGGCCATGATGCCGATGCCCACCAGTGTGCAGTAGCGGTTCTCGGCGTGGAAGGCCAGCCACAGCCCCTGCACGAGGAAGAGCACGAAGAGCAGGATGACGATGACGGCACCCACGAAACCCAGCTCCTCGCACACGACGCTGAAGATGAAGTCGTTGGTGCTCTCGGGGAGCCAGAGCTGTTTTTCGATGCTGTTGCCGAGGCCGAGGCCGGTGACACCGCCGGAGCCGATGGCGTAGAGGCTCTGCAGGGTCTGGTCGGTCATCTTGCTCAGGTCGTGGGTCCAGCCGTCCAGACGGCTCTGTAAGTACGGGATGGAGTCGATGTGCTCCAGCACGGTGCGGAGCAGCAGCACAGCGGACGCGCCGCCCGCCCAGGTGATGATGCCGCCGCTGCCGCCCAGCAGCAGGATGGTGCCGCAGATGGCCGTCGTCAGGACGATGCCGGACATATGGGGCTCAAGCATGAGCAGGATGACCACCGGGATGAGGGGCAGCAGCGGGACGATGAGTTCCCGCACGATGCGCTGATAGAGCCACTGGCCTGCCGGGACGCGCCGCCCGGAGGCGGGGTCCAGCTTTTCCAGATGGGGCGCTTTCGCGGCCAGATGGGCCGTGAGCAGTATCATCTCGAACTTTGCGATCTCCGATACCTGAATGGTAAAGCCGATGCGCAGCCAGCGGCGGCAGCCGTTGAGGGGCGCACTGAACAGCACTGCGATGAGCATCACGATGCAGACGACATAGCCCGGCCCGACCATCCTGCGCAGAAAGCGGTGGTCGATGCGGGAGAAGAGCAGCATGACCGCGAGACCCAGACCCAGGCAGAACACCTGCGACTTGATATAGTAGAAGCTGTCGCCCATCCGCAGGTAGCCCGTGGTGTAACTGGCACTGAACAGCATGATGAGTCCGAACACGATGATGACTGCCAGCGTCGCCAGCCAGTTGATGAGCACCTGCGGCCAGGGGCCGGGGCTCGACAAGATGGCAAAGGACTCAGACTTTTTTCTCCGGATGGTCGCCATCCGCATTCCCTCCTTATCGGGTCCCGGCTCAGCTGGCCCGCGCCGCCTGCAAGGTCAGCGCAAGGCCCAGCATTGCCAGGACTCCAAAAATATAAAAGATATTCACCGGGTCAAAGCCCCGCTTTTCCAGCCAGCGGTGGAGCGGCGCGGTGCCGAACAGCTGCCGCCGCCCGCCGGAGGCTTTCCAGACGATGATCTGCAGAGCCACCATGCCGCCTTCCAGCCAGTAGGGCAGGGCCAGCGGGAGCGTCAGCCCCGGCCAGCCGACGCTCAGCGGCACACAGCCCAGCGCACCGGCTAAAAACTGGCATCCCACTGCACCGGGGCGGAGCTTTGCGGGGTAGAAATTCCAGAGCAGGAAGGCCATCAATGCCCCGGCCAGCGCCGCCGGGAGGACGCCCAGCGGGAACCAGCCCAAGAGGGTCATGGCCGTCATGAGACCCAGCATGGCGATGAAGGCGCAGCCGCAGACCGTGCCGTCCATGCCGTCGGCGGTGCGGGCGCTCTCGGCCAGCGCCACTAAAATCGCCAGCCAGACCACCGGGGCCAGCGGCCCGAGGGTGCAGTAGCCGACGCCCGGCAGGGCCAGCCCATCGGGCAGGCAGTGGTTCAGCCCCAGCAGGGCCAGCACCAGCGTGCCGGAGGCCGCTTCCAGTGCCAGCCGCACCGGGCGGCGCAGCCCCAGCGGCGACCGATGCCGCAGCCGGACCACATCGTCCGCGAGGCCCACGCCCCCGAAGCAGAGCGCCCCGAACAGGGCGATGAGCAGCCGGGTGGTCAGCAGGCTCTCGGTCCCCAGCAGCTCCGGCTGGGCGACACAGGCCGCTGTCCAGCCGACGCCTACCGCTGCCAGCGTCCCCACCATCAGGCAGAGCCCGCCCATCGTGGGCGGCTCATTTTCCTCCTGCTGGACGCGGAACGCCCGCAGCAGCGGCGTCATCAAATTCCCGAGCGCCGCCGTGAGGACGAACCCCAGCGTTGAGGCGACGATCAAGGCAAAACGAATCATAATAACGATACTCCAAGTATTTTACTTTGCGCAGACGGGATAAAACAGGGCCAGTGCCTTTTCCAGTGCCATGCCCCGGCTGGCCTTCACCAGCAGAGCGTCGCCTGGGGCCATCCGGGCCAGCAGAGCGTCTGCAGCCTGCTGGTAATCCTCGGCGTGGACAACGTCGGCGAGGCCCGCGTCCTTTGCAGCCTTTGCCGTCCGTGCGGCCTCGGGGCCGTAGGTGACAAGGGCGGTCAGCCCGGCCTCTGCGGCCTGACGGCCCAGCTCTTCATGAGCGGGCGCGCTCATCCCGCCCAGTTCCAGCATATCGCCCAGCAGAGCGAAGCGGCGCTTGCAGGGGTACTCTTTGAACATCGCCAGCGCGGCCTTCATGCTGTCGGGGTTGGCGTTGTAGCAGTCCTCGATGACGTCCATGCTGCCTGCGTGGACGACCTTCTGGCGCATACCGGTCTGCTCGAAATCGGCCAGACCCGCGATGACGCCCTCGGGCGCGAGGCCCAGACGGGTGGCGGCGGCGTAAGCAGCCAGCGCGTTCGCCACGTTGTGGCGGCCCATGGCCGGGATGGTCACTGCATAGCGGCCTGCGGCCTTGTCGCAGAGGGTGAAGGCCATGCCGTCGCCCTCCTGCCGGACATCGAGGGCGCAGACGTCGGCGTTCTCGTCGCCGAGGCTGAACCACACGGGCCGGACATGGGTGGGCAGAGCGGCTTTGCGCAGGAAGGGGTCGTCGCCGTTGAGCACGAGGGGCGAACCCTCGGCAAGGCCGGCGCAGATTTCCAGCTTCGCCTTGCAGATGTTCTCCTGACTGCCCAGATTGCCGATGTGGGACACGCCGATGCAGGTGATGATGCCCACATCGGGGCGGGCGCACTTTGCCAGACGCTCGATCTCACCGGCGTGGCTCATGCCCATCTCGACGACAGCGTACTCCGTATCCCTGCCGATGCGGAACATGGTGCGGGGCAGGCCCAGCTC
>ERZ1673702.3711-NODE-3711-length-11588-cov-6.672332_pt1 | contig 11588 bp, 8 predicted proteins | sample MGYA00580232_ERZ1673702 | MGnify/ENA primary metagenome ERZ1673702 (study PRJEB41218, sample SAMN15661792) | gut metagenome | host: Homo sapiens | place: Canada: London | collected 2015-08-20/2019-03-30 | study: EMG produced TPA metagenomics assembly of... | reverse complement strand
GTAAGGCTGTTCTTGCAAACGAGTATCGTCTGACAGACCAGCAGTTACTCACCCCGGAAACGGCAGATTATCTTGCGAATATATCCGCCGACCAGAATGGCAGATTCCGGATAAACTCGCCGCCGATAGTCCTGGATATGCTCACCGCCGCCATTCGCAAGGTCGAGGGGCTGTCCGAATCGGAAACAAAGCTGTTCCGTTCCGGGCTTGTGAACGGCGACAGAGAGCAGGTGCAGAGCCAGTCTACGCGGGTCATAACCGAGATAGAACATCATGCTTCCCTCGAAGAACAGGGACTTGTTTCGGACGACCAATGGAGTATGTAATGGAAGGACTGAAATTCCTGTCAGCCGCCGTTCTGGCGCTGATACTCGCCGTTTCCTGCCAGAATGAATATGATCCCGCCGCCGGTTACAGTCAGATGTACGGCGGCGCTGTTATTTATGAATGGCGGCTGGACGCGGTTTCGCTGTATTCCCTAAAGGGCATTCGGCTTCGAAAGGAGGCGCTGATTGAGCAAGAAAATATCATACCGAATACCTGTCTGCATTTTCATTTTTGTGGTCGGGAGCATAACTGCCCTGCTGTTTGCCAGCGTGCTGAACGATGTCCTCACGACTGGAAGCATTTCAACAGATTTGACGGATTTCTCAACAATCTTTTCCGGCGTATTCGGCGGAGAAAAGCCGAGAAAGCTGTATCTTCTGCTGGAGGCTCTGGTGGTACTGCTCTGCGTGGTGTATTTTGTCTGCGCCGAACGGACGTATCAGACCGATACATACAAAGTCACGGATAACATCTCTGTCCCGCTCCCAAGCGGTCAGGGACAGCACGGAACGGCATGGTTCATGTCGAATAAGATAAAGCGCAGAGCGTTTGACTACATCAGAATTTCCCCTGCCGACCCACTTATTTCCCGGCTGGTTTCAATCGGCGAAAACCGATACAGAGCCATCGAAAACGGAGAAGCATTTAAGCCGCCAAAAGCAGACCAGACGCTCACTGACAGTGCCGGAATAGTCCTTGCAAGAGAAATGTCCCGCGGAACGGAGCGTCTGCCCTGCATAACGGACGATTACCACACGCTGACTATCGGCGCAACGCGCTGTGGTAAGTCACGCTGTCTGGTATTGCAGTCGATATGCGCTCTTGCGCTTGCCGGAGAGGGCATTGTCGCAAACGACCCCAAAGGAGAACTGTATCATTATACGCACAGCTTTCTTGAAACGCTTGGTTACAAAGTCCACGTCATCGACTTCAATACGCCGAAAAAGTCCGACCGATACAATCCGCTTCAATCAATAATCAACGCCGTGAACGAGAACAGAATCGACGACGCGCAAAACTGCGTCTGGGAATTCGTAACCTTTCTGGTCGAGAAGAACGACCATTCCGAACCTATCTGGACCAACGGCGAATGTTCCGTAATTGCCGCGGCTGTAATGTGCGTGGTCTACGATAATCAGAACCACCCGGAGTTCCAGAACCTCACGAATGTTTACAACTTCATTGCGAATATGTGCAAGACCGTGAACAAGGTGCTTCCCATTGACGCATATATGGATAAACTGCCCGATTCCCACCCGGCGAAAAAGCTCATGGCTATTGCAAAGCTGGCACCGGATAAGATGGGCGGTTCGTTCTATACGGCGGCTCTGACGACCCTGCGGCTGTTCATCACGAACGATATCTACAGCATGACAAGGGAGTCAGAATTCTCGCTTGCAGACGTGGGTACGAATGTTCGCCGGGGACAGCTTTACGGACAAGAAACTGTCCGACACAATAGACACATCGGACAGCCTGCTCCGCCAGCTCAAGCCGAACGAAACCGCAATGTCAGTCACTGTGAAGTCGCTTGCGAACGGACTTTCCGGAAAGCTCCAGCAGGGCGATATTATCCAGATCGTTTCCGTTGACGAGGACGATAAGGCGCAGATCTACGAGGAACTCCAGTATGTGGAGGTGCTTGCGACCACCTCGGATAAAGGCTCGGACGACACCTACCGCGACGGCGAGGTCAACGCGGACGATGAGGACAGCGGCGAGCAGTCCCTCTATGCGACCGTGACGATAATTTTGCAGGACAGGGCGCAGGCGCTGAGGCTTGCGGAATGCGAGAACACCTCGCTTCATGCGGTTTTCGTCACCAGAGGCGACGAGAAATTAAAGGCAGAATGCCTGAAAGCTCAGCTTGAACTTCTCACCGGAGAAATATCCACGGTGGAAGCTGACAGCACATCTGAACCCGAAGAAACACCCGAACCCACGTCAGAAAGCGAGGAAAGCAATGGATAACAACATCATCGCGGTTTACGGCAGTCCGGGGAGCTACAAAACCACGACTGCGCTTTCGCTGGCGCGGTGCATTGCTTCTAAAGGGAGCAATGTCGTGATTGTCGGGACAAGCACTATAAAGCCGCTTCTGCCCATTGCCGTGCCGTTTGAGAGCAAGTTCGGCGGTTCGCTCGGAAAGGCGCTTTCCGCCGTGGATTTCGACCGTGACGTGATTCTCAAAAACATCTTCATGGCGACTGACAAAATCGGGATACTGTCCTACAATATCCGCGAGAACAGCAATTCCTACGCGGTCGTATCTCCGGACAGAATGGACGACCTGTTCATTCAGCTCCGCCAGCAGATGGGCGCGCAGATTATCGTGGACTGCACCTCTGATATCGTCAACAGCAAGCTCACTGCCAAGGCGGTAATCAACGCCACGCACGTTGTGGAGCTTCTCACCTGCGACACCAGCGGGCTTGTATTCGACGGCTCACAGGAGCCTATCCTCCAGTCGGAGCAGTATAATTACCGTGATTTTATCCGGCTCATGTCGCTGAATTCCACGATAAAGCAGGACGAAGCCGCAATGAAAAACGCGCTCGGGCGAATCTCCGGCACGATACCCTACTGCCCGAAAGCCGCCGAGTACCTCAATCAGGGGACCCTGCTTACAAAGCCGGTGGACGACCGCACATACAATACCACGATAAAATCCCTCGCGGAGCTTGTCACAAAGGAGGTCTGAGCATGAACAATCCGTTCAGAAATCTCGTAAAAAAGCCCGCCAAGCATGAAAAGGGTGAGATAGTCGTTGCGGATTCCGGAAACGTCAAGGAAGTCGCGAAAATAATGATAGGATTTGAAGCGCTTCTCCGGGAAACGCAGTCCTATATGTCCAAAGCCTGCGGCAACAAGCTGTTTGATTCCGACCTGAAAGACGCAATGCGCCAGCTTATCAAGCAGTACATGAAGGACCACAATTACTACGTCCCGCACATGAATCTCGCCGAAGCCGCAGACCGACTTTACGTTGAAATGGCGGAATATTCGTTCCTGACGCCGCTTCTCGCCCGAAAGGATATCGAGGAGATAAACATAAATTCCTGGGACGATATTCAGATAATCCCGTCCAAAGGTCAGCAGTACAAGTATTCGGAGCATTTTTCTTCCGCACAGCACGCGGTTGACGTGGTGCGGCGTATGCTCCATAATAACAAGCTGGTTTTCGACGCTTCAAGACCGCTGGTCACCGGCTACCTTGACAAGAATATCCGAATTTCGGCTATACATTCGCTAATAGTGGGCGACGAGGTGGGAGTTTCGGTTTCCATACGAATCGTGAATCCCTGCAAGATAACAAAACAGCAGTTCATCGAGAGCGAAATGTGCACCGAGGAAATTTACGAGTTTCTCGCGATATCGTTTGTTCACGGAATTTCTCAAGTGTATGCCGGCGCGACAGGCTCTGGAAAAACCACAATTATGGCGGATATCATGAGCAATATTCCTGATCACCGCAGGCTTATCACCATCGAAAAATCCGTTCGAGAATTTGACCTTGTTAAGCGTGACGAAAACGGCGAAAAAATCAACAATGTCGTACATCTTGTCACATACGAAAGCGACGACCCTACCCGCTGTGTAACCATGCAGGATCTGCTCACAAAGTGCCTTACAATGCACCCTGACGCGATATGCGTTGCCGAGATGAAGAACGAAGAAGCATGGGAAGCGCAGGAAGCCGCACGAACCGGACACACGGTGCTCACAACGACCCACGCCTCCAGCGTACAGGGTATCTATCCCAGACTTGCAACGCTGTGTATGCAGAAGCATTCAACGCCGTATCCTACCCTGATTTCGTTCGTCACCGAAGCGTTTCCGCTGGCGGTATTCCTAAAAAAACTGGATGACGGAAAGCGCCACATCATGGAGATCGCCGAGTGCCTAGGCTGTGATGAAAATGGCAAGGTGTTCACAAAAACGCTCTGGAAGTACAGAGTGGATTCCGAGCGCATTGTTGACGGAAAAACCGTGATAGACGGGCGCTTCGTCCGCGTGAACCCCATTTCAAAGGAACTCCGCGAACGTATGCACGAAAACGGCGTTCCCAACGACGTGCTTGACAGATTTTCGGAGGTGAGATAATGGACAGGCTGATATATCTTTTCGGTGCTCTGCTTATGTCCGGCGGTATCGTGGTGCTTCTCGGAATTACTCCGGAAGTCATGACGCAGGACATAATGTCACTGCTTTCCCGGCAGAGGAGCCTTAAATACCTTGTCGCAAAGGCGCAGGGAAAAGTACGCAGGAGCCGGCTCCAGCAGGCTGTGATGAACGTCCGCAGCGCCCTGACCGCGACCCACTCCGAGAACAAATTCTCACTGCTGATTTCCGTTTCGCTTATCGGAATATGCGCCGGATTTCTGCTTGCGGCTCTGCTTCAGAATCTGCTCCTTATACCCATATTTTCGGGTATATGCGTGGTGCTTCCGTATGCGTATGTGAATATGCTTCTGGCAAACTACAACCGCAGGATTTCCGAGGAGCTTGAAACAGCGCTGTCGATAATCACCACGAATTACGTCAGCAACGACGATATAATCTACGCCGTGGAGCAGTCCATAGACTACATAAATCCCCCGGTACAGCAGGCATTCCGGAAATTCCTCACCCAGACGAAGCTCATAAATTCCAACATGAAGCTCGCAATTGAACAGCTGAAGGGCGAAATAAACAACGAGGTGTTCCACGAATGGTGCGACAGCCTTATCGAGTGTCAGGACAACGTCACGCTGAAAAAGACGCTCCAGCCGATAACCGCGCGGCTTTCGGATATCCGGATAGTCAATGCTGAACTCCGCAATATGCTGATGAGTCCCCGGCGCGAACACATAATGATGGTGTTCATTCTGCTGGCGAACTACCCTATATTGTATTTCATCAACGCCGACTGGTTCAGCGTACTTTTCGATACGATATGCGGGCAGGTCGTGAACTGCATTGTGGCGGTAGTCGTTATCGTGACGGTGATTCTGGCGTACAAATATACCCAGCCCATTCAGTACAAGAGGTGACGCATGAGTATCTATAATATAGCTCTGTATGCGGCTCTGGCGGCGGTCTGCGGACTGTTTGCCGCCGGGCTGTATCAGTTCGCGCTTATTCTGCTGAAAGTTCCGTCAAGCCGCACTACAAAAGCGATAAAGGCGGTCGCCGCAAGGAACCGCCCAACCGCCGCCGGATTCAAGAACACCTACAACGACATTTCGCTGTTCGTTTCACGGTTTATACGGCTGAACGAATTCAAGAAAAAGGAGCTTGCGGACAGCCTTAAAATCGCAAATATCTCAATGTCCCCGGAGCTGTTCACGGCGAGGGCGCTGGTGCGTTCAGCCGGGATAATGCTGCTGTCCGTGCCGTTTTTCTTTTTCCTGCCGATAATCGGACTGCTGGTCATCGTGCTGGCGGTGCTGATGTATTTTCAGGAGAAGCAGAAAGTGGATTCCTGCATAAAGGAAAAGCGGAAGCAGATAGAATTCGACCTGCCGCGCTTCGTCTACGCAATATCTCAGGAAATCCAGATGTCCCATGACGTTATATCGATTCTGGAGCGCCACAAGGACAATTTCTCGCCGTATCTCAACGAGGAAATCGAGATAACCATAGCGGATATGCGGACAGGCAACTACGAAGCCGCAATAACCCGGTTTGAGGGGCGTATCGGCAGTACGAATCTGTCGGAGGTCTGCCGCGGATTCATTCAGATGATACGCGGCGACGACACCTCGGTTTACTGGGAAACTCTCGCGATACGCTTCTCGGAATTGCAGAAACAGTATCTCCGGAACATCGCGCTGAAAATCCCGCCGAAAGTACACAGGCTGTCTTTTTTCCTGATGATGAGCATGATGTTGCTATATGTTGTGGTGCTTGGCTGGGAGCTTCTCAGCAATATGGGCGTTCTGTTCGGTTAAGGAGGGCGAATGAAAAAACTTCTTAGACAGCTTAAATCCACGCGCGGCGAGGGGTATGTTGACATTACCGTTGCCGTTCTGATAATCATGATTTTACTGGCGGGAGTGATAAAAATTGCCCCGGTGTTCATCACGAAAATGACGCTCAATTCCTACGCGAACGAACTCTGCCGGGAAGCTGAAATTGCCGGGCGTATAGGCACGGAAACGACAGCCCGGCTTGACCGCCTGAACGAATCCCACCCAGACCTTGCCCCCACGGTAACATGGTCTGCAAGCGGAAATATTCAGATAGGCAGGACTTTCAGCGTGACCGTTTCCGCGGATTACGATTTCAGCTTTTTCGTGTTTAATACCGCCCCGATAACCATTTCAGCCACGGCGGAGGGAACAAGCGAGGTGTTCTGGAAATGAAGCGTCTGAAAAAACGAATGCTTGCGAACAGCGGATTTTCCTACGTCATAACCAGCGTTCTGATGATATGCGTGCTTCTCATAGGCGTGGCGGTTTTTGAGGTTATCCGGCTGTATATTCAGGCTGGCGCGGTGCGGGACAAGTTCGAGAACTCGATAATTTCCATGTGCGTTGAGAATTACTCTGAGATGTACCAGCCTATCCGCGAAAGCCACGCCGCAAGCTACCGATACAACGGATTCCGCTGGGTGAACAGCAGTAAGGCGAACGAGCGATATATCCGCACCTATCTCAGCCGGGCAATGAACGCCGGGGAGATAATGCAGTGCGAAATCGTGTCGGTGAGCTTCAATGTCGAGCCGGCGGCGCTTGCTCCGACGGATATCGATTCAGCGCAGAAATATGCGGTTTCTGGAAAGCTGGTGGTGCGTATTCCGTACCGCTTTGCGTGGGAGGAACTGCCGCCGATCGAGATGTCGCTGGACGTTCGTTCGCAGTGGCAGGCGAAGTTCTGATGAAAGGAAAAAACAATGCAGATAGCAATAGCGTTAGTAACTCTGGCACTCTGCGGCGGGTTCCTCTGGTGGTTCAGGAAAAGCGAGAACCGCCGAAGTTTCAAGCGGAGCGAGGAAGAATCTGCCGAGCGTGAACGCAAAGCGCAGGAAACTGCACAGGAATTCGTGAATGCCCGCGACCTCGGCGAAAACTGTCTTTACACCAACGACGGGTACATTTTCGCCTACCTCAAGGTGGACGGCGTGTGTCTGGAACTCCTGAGCCGGCAGGAACAGAAGGCGCTCTGCCGGCAGGTTTCCGCGGCGCTTTCGCTGGTTCGGCGGCCGTATAAATTCAGCGGAGTGAGCCGTCCGGCGGATATCTCAAAATCCCTGCAAAAGTACAGCGAGCTTGCGGAACAGGCGGTCGGCGGCAGGAAAAAGCTCCTGCTGTCCGACGCACGGTACCTTGCGAACATGGTAGTTTCCGGCGAAACCACGGAGCGCGTGTACTATATTGCGATTTGGGACAGCATTCAGAAAGCGGACGAGCGCAGAATCACCTCAGCGGCGCAGGATATCGCAAAGAAGCTCAGCGAATGCGGAATAGGCGCGGAGCTTATCGACCGCAACGGAATAGTCCGGCTCTGCAATCTGGTGAACAATCCGGCTTATGTCCATATTGAAAGCACGAACATCGACGAAGCCATTGCGCTTCTGGCTGTGTAAACGAAAGGAAACACGATGGTCAAAAAGAAAACGGAAATCGAAGCTCCGGTTAATGCGGCTTTGCAGGCGAGCATTACTCCGGTCGGGATTGAATTCGGAATGAATAAGCTCCGGCTTGGCGAAAATTACTGCCGGATCTACGGTATTTTCATGCTCCCGACCGAGGTGGAATACGGCTGGCTGTCGAAGCTGACTAACATTCCTGGAACGATAGTCACGATAAATTACGAACCCCGTAACAACGCCGAAGCAATAAACGACCTGTCGCGGAAAATCCGAATGTTCCGAGGGCAGGCGGCAAGTACAAAAGACCCGAAAGAGCGCATGAGGTGCGAGAAAGCCGCGCTCAGTCAGGAAACCGCCCTTCAGCGCATGGACAGCGGAAACGAGAGCATGGGCGTGTTGGATATCGTCATCATGGTGCTGTCCCGGGACGAGGAGGACTTCAACAATCGCTGCACACGCGTTGAAAATACCGCGAACGTGATAGGCTGTAAGATACGCATTATGGCGAACCAGCAGAAAGAATCCTACCAGCACCTTTCGCCGACCTATCCGCAGATTCCGGAAATTCGCGAGGAAAACGCCCGGCAGTACCTTGTCGGCGACATAATCGGCGGATTCCCGTTCTCAAGCGGGAGCTTCACGGACAGCGGCGGCTTCTATCTCGGACGGGATTCCAACGACGGGCTGATACTGCTCGACCCGTGGATACGAAACCGCCAGCGTCCCAACAGCAACATGACGATAGTGGGCGGCTCCGGCTCGGGAAAATCCACGGCGATAAAGCACATAATCGCTTCGGAGTACGCCCGCGGCACGAAAATAATCGTCATTGACCCGGAGGGCGAATACAAGGATATGTGCCTGAATTCGCTGTTTGAAGGCTCGTGGATAGACGTTGCCGGGGGGCGAGGCGGGCTTATAAATCCGCTCCAGATTCGCCCCGTCCCGCCTGACGTGGACGACAATTCCTACCCGGTGAAAAAGGACAGCATAGGCGACCTCGCGGTTCATCTGAAAACCTTGCAGACGTTCTTCCGGCTGTACATACCGTCAATGGACGACCGCCTGCGGGCTGTTCTCGACCAGTCGCTTGTGGAACTGTATTTTTCTTTTGGAATCACATGGGAAACCGATGTTTCCGGCATGAAAGCGGAACGTTTCCCGATTTTAAGCGACCTGTACAGCCTTATCTCCCGAAAAGCAGAATCCGGCGGCAGGAACGCAGAATGTTACGCAGACCTCAAAACCTACCTTGAGGGAGCCGCAAACGGCGCAGACCATCTGCTCTGGAACGGCTACACTACGATAAATCCCACCAGCAGATTTATCGTGCTGGACACGAAATCCCTGATACAGATGTCCGGCACGGTGCTGGCGGCGCAGTATTTTAACGTGCTTTCATGGTGCTGGGAGCAAATAACCCGCGACCGCAAGGAGCGCATAATGCTGATAGCCGACGAGTGCTGGACGATGATTGACCCGCGCTGTCCGCAGTCGCTGGAATTCCTTAAAAATGCCGAAAAGAGAGCGAGAAAATACGAGGGCAGTATAGTCGTGGGAACGCAGTCCACCAACGATTTTCTCGACCCGGAAGTCAAATTTTACGGGCAGTCGGTGCTTGACCTGCCGACCTACAAACTGCTGTTTTCAATGGACGGACAGTCCCTTAAAGAAGCCACGGAGCTGTTCGACCTGAACGATTCCCAGACCGAACTGATTTCCTCCGGACAACGCGGAATGGCGCTGATGAAAGTCGGCAGGCAGGCGGCAAAAGTTCGGTTCGTGCTGAGCGATGAGCGCCTTGAAATGTTCGGGCGCGGTGGCGGAAGATAAAGAAAGTGTGTTTATATGGCAGTAAATCCGAAACTGATTTTAATAGCGTCAGAGCTAGCGGGAAATGAGAAAGTCCGCAAAACTCTGCTGTATGTTCTGTTCTTTTCGCTGGGACTGATAATGCTGATTTTCATTGTGTTCATCGGGCTTATCAGCGGACTTCTCAGCATTGCGCAGGACAACGACCTGAGAAACCATTGGAACTATTACAGAACCAGCATTTCCGAGGTTTTCGGCGGCATCGAGGGCGAGATAAATTCCGACGTGAAAAGCGAGGTTTACGACTTCATGCCGGAGTTCTCCGTGAACCTCTCCAAAGCCACTATCGCGAACAATTTCGACAACAGCTCCCTGATTTTATACGATGAAAAGGAAATCCAGCAGGCGCAGGAAATAATGCAGGATTACGCAGAAAAGCTCCGTGAAATAACCACGGAAGAAGCCTTGGGCAGCTTCATTTCTGGTTACGAAACGGAGCTTTCCTTTTCGGATATCCGGAATATCCGCTTTACGGACGACACTGGAATCGACGGCATTTCCGCTTATCCGGACGCGGTGAAGCTGTTTCTTTACAACCGCGCAATGGAGCAAATGCCGGCGTACAGCTACTCTTTCGAGGAGATAACGGTTGACGAAAAGCCAGCCGACCGCCAGACGCTGGTCGTGACCTCTCCGGACGGTTCCGCACAGACCGTGGAATACACCTGCATCGGCGGCGGTGAGGTGTACCTGCCGGAATTTCTTGCGATGTACAATATATGTCAGAGCCGGGAGTATCTCACTGCCGTAACGCAGAATCAGGCACCGGATATTGAAACGCAGATTGAGCAGGCGGTAGGCGGTATTCCCGAAACTGCCGAAGAAGCGCAGGACTATCTGAACGGCGCATGGCAGGGTATGGTTGACGGGCGCGGCGCGGTAAATCTGGATCTGTTCCGCATGGCAAATCTGAAATCCATTATCGAGGGGGCGAGCATTGACGGCGCTGTGAAAATCTCCACGGAGCGCACCTCTGACAAGCTCTCGATAACGCTGGAAACCGTGGGTTCGGATATCTGGGAGGACATTTTCGGAATTGACGAGGAGCTGAAACAGTACGTCGAGCAGTCCCAGCTTACCATTGAAATGGCGCTTGACGAAGCGGAAATCCCGCAGGACGAGCGTACAATTTCACTTGACGGAATGGTGCAGGCGGCGCTGTTCGTGTATTTCGAGGGGTTCTTTGACCTGCCAGTGAGCAGTTCCGAGCTTGCGCCCGGAGGAAACGGAATTCTGTCGCAGTGCGGAGAGGTTTCGGAGTTTCACCAGTACACCTACGGCAAAAAGGACATGGGAGTTCCCGAAAAAGGAATTACGCTGGCGCTGAAAGAGGAAACCGCAGTCCATGCGGATCTGCTGGACTGCGGCGATTGTATTCAGGATATCTATGTTTATGATGTCTGGAACATGGACGAGCAGGATATCGCAAACGACACCAATTCCAAAGTGTTCAACCGGAGCGCCGTCACGCTGGCGTACATCATCGACACAGACCAGTTTGAAGCGGACTACGGATTTCCGTTCCCGTCAATTGACGGCGTTTCGAACGCTGGAACGATAACGCTTTTTCTGGAGTTCACCTGCCTCAGCGAGGTGGAGTTTGAGGACGCTGATATCGGCAGTTCGCTTGATTTCGGGGATATCATCGTGGGGTACTCCCATGAAGGATATTACAGCGGCCGGTACGATTCCGGGCTTTGGCGGCACAGTCTGAACCGTGACGAGTGTGTTCCGCACGTCGGCGTTAAGACCTACTTCATGTCCGGGGAGGTTTCTCGACCCGAACCGCCGCAGGGTACGCATTACTACTGCG
>ERZ1673702.3704-NODE-3704-length-11598-cov-13.801785_pt1 | contig 11598 bp, 8 predicted proteins | sample MGYA00580232_ERZ1673702 | MGnify/ENA primary metagenome ERZ1673702 (study PRJEB41218, sample SAMN15661792) | gut metagenome | host: Homo sapiens | place: Canada: London | collected 2015-08-20/2019-03-30 | study: EMG produced TPA metagenomics assembly of... | reverse complement strand
ATGACGGAAAATCTGCAAGCAGATTGCGTGCAAAGCCGTCAGGCGGGCTTTATGTAGTGTTTCCTGAAAATACTACCGAAAAAAGGAGCAAATGCCATGCTATATTCGTATACACTGGAAACACCGGCAGAAAATCTCTGCCCGATCACGGCACAGGTACAGGGAGCCGTAGCGGACAGCGGCATCACAGACGGCATCTGTGTCGTTTACTGCCCCCATACCACCGCCGGTATCACCATTAATGAAAACGCCGACCCCGATGTGGTAACAGATCTGCTGCTGGCATATCGGAAGGCGTTTCCGGACAGACCGGAATTTCGCCATATGGAGGGCAATTCCTCTGCCCATGCCCGTGCTTCGGCAATGGGCAGCAGCGTGACCATTCCCGTGCGGAACGGCAGACTGGTGCTGGGCACATGGCAGGGCGTGTACTTCTGCGAATTCGACGGTCCACGCCGCCGGACGTTTTATGTCAGCGTCATTGCCGGATAGAAAGGGGCAGGTATCATGGAAACGGAAAAAATCAAACAATTGCAGCAATGGGTGGATCAGTCGGATCGTATCGTGTTTTTTGGCGGAGCCGGCGTTTCTACCGAAAGCGGGATTCCGGACTTCCGCAGTCAGGACGGGCTGTATCATCAGCAGTATGACGTGCCGCCGGAAACGATTCTGAGCCACACCTATTTTGAACGGCATACCGCGGAGTTTTACCGCTTTTACCGGAACAAAATGATCTGTCTGACGGCGAAGCCCAATGCGGCACACAAGAAGCTGGCGGAGCTGGAACAGGCAGGAAAACTGCTGGCAGTAGTTACCCAGAACATTGACGGGCTGCACCAGCTGGCAGGCAGCAGGAGTGTGCTGGAACTTCATGGCAGTGTGCACCGGAATATCTGTCAGGTGTGCGGTGCCGTCTATGATGCCGAGTGGATCATGATGACCACCGGTGTGCCACACTGCGACAAATGCGGCGGCAGAGTGAAGCCGGACGTGGTGCTCTATGAGGAATCTCTGCCGGAGGACACGCTGACACGCTCTGTGAATGCCATTGCCAACGCAGACTTGCTGCTGGTGGGCGGCACTTCGCTGACGGTTTATCCGGCGGCAGGACTGCTGCGGTATTTCCGCGGGGAACATCTGGTACTGCTGAACCGTGATGCAACGCCCATGGACGAACAGGCAGACCTGTGCATTCGGGAACCCATCGGCAAGGTGCTGGAACAAATTCAAGTGAGGGATCAGGCATGAAAATGTTGGTACAGCGTGTAAAACACGCAAAAGTCACCGTAGACGGCAATGTCACCGGTGCAATCGAACAGGGGTATCTGGTGCTGCTGGGCATTGCACCGGAGGATACCACGGAGATCATGGAAAAAATGGTGGACAAGCTGCTGCGGCTGCGGATCTTCTCGGACGAAAACGATAAGATCAACCTCTCGCTGCAAGATGTCGGCGGCAGTCTGCTGCTGGTGTCCCAGTTTACTCTATATGCGGACTGCCGCAAGGGGAACCGCCCCAGTTTTGTGCACGCGGCACCGCCGGCACAGGCGGAAGCCCTTTATGAAGCATGCAAGGCGTACTGTCGGGAACGGGTGTCTGTGGTGGAATCCGGCATATTCGGGGCAGATATGCAGGTGGAATTGTGCAACGACGGACCGTTTACCGTTCTGCTGGATTCCGCGGAAATCATCAAGAACTAAGGCAATACCGCACAAAGAGCGTCTGGCGACTTTGTACGCCATCTGCTTGCAAATTTCCCGTCATATTTCACAAAAATGCTCGTGAATACATCAAGTATTCACTCCGCTTTTTGTTTCATCTGACGAAAAATTTGACGACGCATCTGTCGCACAATCTTTGTGCGGTATTGCCTAAGGAAACACCATACAAAGCCCGCCCTTTTCCACCGCTTTCCACACGGGTGTATGTGGAAAAGTGGATAAAATTGTGGAAAACGTTTTTCACAAGGGAAATGCTTGCAGAAATTGTACCAGCTGGACAAGGAAAATATGGTGCATAAAATCCGTGTTGTGAAATTGCACAAAAAACGAATTGGATATTTTACACGAAACCCAGTACTTTCCTGTTGACAGAATGGTGCAAATATGATATAATTATCACAGAAGCAAGGCAGATGATTCACAGAAAACGGAAATCCCGCGTGTGATGATGCTTCGAACGGATATGGGCTGACAAAATAGAATTGCGAGATGTCAGTCACATTTCCACATGCAATTTTTGAATTTTGCAGTTATCTCTCTTTTTCTCATTGCTTTACTGAAACCGTGCTTGTCCTTTTGAGGGCAGGCACGGTTTCGCTTTTTGGAGAAACTCTGCTGAAAAATCTGGTGATGCATCTTATGCATCAGCTTTGTGCGGTTTTATCTTGACAGAATCGGAAAAACACGGTATAATGACAATATCGTAAAGGAAATGCAGAGCCGTGCGAAAAAATATAGGGCAATACCGCACAAAGATTGTGCGACAGATGCGTCGTCAAATTTTTCGTCAGATGAAACAAAAAGCGGAGTGAATACTTGATGTATTCACGAGCATTTTTGTGAAATATGACGAGAAATTTGCAAGCAGATGGCGTGCAAAGTCGCCAGACGCTCTTTGTGTGGTATTGCCATAGGGCAGCATCAGATGAAGTCAACAAGTAAGCTTTATGCAGTGTTGCCATAAGGGGGGTACGGCGGCTCTGCCTGTACAGAAAGGAAAAACGATATGAGTAAAAAACATTTTTGGAAAAGAGGCATTGCGGCAGCCTGTGCCGTTGTCACAGCAGCCACCGGACTGGCACTGCCGGTATTTGCGGCAGACACTTCCGGCCTTGCAGTTACCCCGAAGGTCGTGGCACTGGGTGACGACTGTCTGGCAGAAGTCAGCGGCAGCGAGTCGGCAGTTTCCTATATGGCGGACTATCTGGGCGGCAATGCGGTGAACTATGCCACAGTGGGCACCACTTCCGGTAAGCTGGTTTCTGACTTGCAGTCCAATCAGAATATGAAACGCGATGTGCAGACCGCAGATGTGGTAATGATCTCTGTGGGTGTCAACGACTTTATAGAAGAAGTACTGTATAAAAATGCCGACCTGGTGGATATGGACAACTGTAAGACGCTTACTGACGTGGCAAACAAGCTGACCAGTGATGGCTCGAAGCTTTCTGCAGCAAACAGCAAGCTTGCTCGGGATCTGCCGGCTCTGGTGGAAACCGTTGCGGCAAACATTGAAGCGGCGGTTACTGAAGTCAAGTCCCTGAACCGTTCTGCCAATGTGGTAGTACAGACTGTCAACAATCCGCTGGGCGTGGACTATTACGGCATGTCCGGTGTATCCCAGAACCGAAAGACTGTAATCGCATATCTGTATCAGTATCTGGACGTTTCCTTGGAGGGCGGCAATGTCAGCGGCACGGGACTGGCATCAATGACCATTGCAGACAATGCCGGACTGAATGACAAGATCCGCGGCTTGCAGAATGCTTCTGCAGCCGACTTCTATACGCCTTATGTAGGGGCAGCCGGTGAAAAGGCGATCGGCTTTGAATTCAGCAACATCATGGATCTGAACATGACTTTCACTCCGCTGGGGCAGGTCATGCTGGCATCTGCTGCGATCCAGTCCTCGGAGATGCTCTCCTGCGGCGACGGCAGCGTGATTTCCAATGCCTATACCGCTACCGGCAAGGACGGCGATCTGAAAAGCAATCGTCCCTCGGCAGACAGCATCATCACCGGAGCCGCATCTCATCAGAAAATGGCATGCAGTATGGGCGATGCCGATGCCAGCGGCAGCATTGATACACAGGATCTGTTTCTCTGCCTGTACAATATTGCACGGGTAGGTGCTGGTCTGGACACCGAACTGAATCCGATTCAGCGAAAGGCTCTGGACGCAGACAACAGCGGCACGCTGGATTCGCAGGATATTTTCCTGTGGCTGTACTATATGGCACAGACCGGTGCCGGCGTTCATGTCGATCTGGCAGACTATCTTGCACAGAATCAGGCATAATTTCCTGTGTGAAAGCTGTTTTCAGGGAATGTGAAGCCTTTGTGGGCTGTATTTTACCGTCTTTTCTATCGATTATCATATGATTATCACATAAAACCGTATAATAATAATTACAGAAAGCGAAGAACACATACCGCAGAAAACAAGCGGTTCACGATAGAAAGGAAGAGTATTATGGCTGACTTCGAAAACAAAAACAATGCACAATGGAATGAGAATGGTGTGGCACAGAATGCCGACAATACCACCAACAACAGCGGTGCTGCAAATACCGCGGCTCCGGCAGGAAATGCCGGTTCCGGTGTCAACGGTGCAGCAAATCCGTATGCATATCAGAACGGTTACTACCGCAACACCACACCGCATCAGGACGAGGCAGTGCACAGCGGTGCATACCAGCAGCAGAACGCTGCCGGCTCTGCCTATAACAATCCGGCAGGCGGTCAGACCACTCCCACCGGAAACGGCGGCAGCGGCAACAACGGCGGCTACTCTTATGTAAACTACTACTCCGATCCCAACGGCGGCGACCCCAACAAAAAGCCGAAGAAAAAGCATACCGGACTGAAAGTGGCAGCGTTTGTGCTGGCAATGGTTCTGGTGTCCGGCGGTTCGATCGGTGTCTATGAGGGCATTCGTTCCTCAAATGCGGACAACAGCAGTTCGATCGTTGCAAGCAACGACAGTTCTGCCGCAGAAAGCAGCACCGGCGACAGCAGTTCTTCCAAAAAGAGCGACTCCAGTCAGAGCTGGATTCAGCTGGCTTCTACCAACGGTTCCATGTCGGTAGCGGATATTGTAAAGAAAGTGACACCGTCGGTTGTCGGCGTACAGTCCACTTTCTCCTCGTCCAACGGCAGCAACAATAACCCCATGAACGGCTACGGCGGCTTCTTTGGCTACGGCTCGCAGGGCAACAACGGTTCGCAGGGTATGACTGGCGTCGGCACCGGCATCATCATGTCGAAGGACGGCTATATTGTCACCAACGCCCACGTTATTTACGATGACGAATACGGTTATGGCGAAGCTTCTTCCGTACAGATCCAGATGTCTGACGAGGAAACCACTTATGATGCCAGAATCGTGGCATATGACAAGGAAGCGGATATTGCTGTATTGAAAATCGATGCAGACAACCTGACTCCCGCAGAATTCGGCGACAGCAGCAGCTGTGAAGTCGGCGAAATGGTTGTGGCAATCGGTAACCCGCTGGGCTTGCAGTTCCAGAACACCGTAACCTGCGGCATTATCTCCGCACTGGATCGGAAGGTTACCATTAACGACAACACCATGACGCTGATCCAGACGGATACCGCCATCAACAACGGTAACTCCGGCGGTCCGCTGATCAACAGCTCTGGTCAGGTGATCGGTATCAACTCCGCCAAAATGTCCAGCACCTATTCCGGTGAAGCGACAGTAGAGGGCATTGGCTTTGCAATTCCGATGTCGGAGGCAAAGAGCATTGTCGATGATTTGATTAACTATGGCTATGTGACCGGCCGCCCGCAGCTGGGCATCTCCTGTCAGGACGTGACAGAAGCGGTTTCACAGGCTTACAATATTCCGGTGGGTGCCTATATCTTTAGCGTGACCGCCGGCGGTGCAGCCGATCAGGCTGGTTTACAGCCGGGTGATGTTATCACCGGCATTCAGGATCAGACGATCAGCACCACAGAAGAACTGAACGCAGTCAAGAACCAGTATAAGGCTGGGGATACGATCACGCTGACTTATGTCCGTGCCGGCGAAACCAAAAAGGTTGACGTGACACTGGCAGAAGTGCAGCAGACAGAAAATAACTGATCTGCGTTCTTGATGCAGCATCAAACAAAGCATCTGATGCAGAGGCTTTGTGCGGCGTTGCTCCAACATTCTTGACATCTTGTTTTTTCATACATTCTCCTTATTATTTTTCGGGAAAGCGTCCGGCAGATTCTGTCGGGCGTTTTTCTGTTGCCCGTTGAAATGCGGAAGTTTCTTCCACGCAGCTTTTTGCAGCTTCACGCAGGATTTTCACGCAGTTTCCATAAACGTATGCGATAATACAGTATAGGCAATACCGCACAAAGCCCGCCTGACGGCTTTGCACGCAATCTGCGTGCAGATTTTCCGTCATATTGCCCAGAAATCCCTTGCCATACGGCAGTATGCCTGCGGAATTTCTAGGCAATCTGCCGAAAAATCTGACAACGCACCTTACGCACAAGCTTTGCACGGTATTGCCTATAGAAACAGAGATCAAAACCACGCTTGGGGAATTGGGTATCACATATCGAGGAGTTTTACACATGACAAATTCACACCATGGGGTACCAGAATCAAAAAGGAGCGTGCGTATCATGCAAAAGAAAATATTTGCCTGGGCAATGAGCATGGCGGTAGCGGCAATGATTACCTGCACCGGCTGTGCACAGAACAACAACTCGTCCGGCACAGACAGCGGCAGCAGCACTGCACAGACTACCACGCTGGACGATAACGACACAGCAGAAGCTGCTGTCGGACAGAGCCTTTCGGCGATACAGTCCGGCGAAGCCGGCGTGACCACAGATGAAGATGACCTCTGCGACAACTATGACGCATTTGATGCAGAGATCACGCTGGAGGACGACAGCACCAAGGTGAAAGGCAATACCAAGGCGGTTTCCGTCAAGGACAACTGCATCACCATTTCCGCCGGCGGCACCTACCGGCTCAGCGGCAAGCTGACCAAGGGACAAGTCCTTGTGACCGGCTCGGAAAAAGTCAAGCTGTATCTGGACGGTGTGGAGATCACCAGTCCCTCTGGACCGGCTCTGGTCTGCACCAACGAAAAACGCACCATTCTGTCACTGGCGAAAGGTTCACAGAACACTTTGACAGACAGTGCGGACAACGCCGATACAGAGATCAACGGCTGCAACGTTTCCGCCTGTGCCCTGTTTGCACAGGATAAACTGACGATCAACGGCAGCGGCAGCCTGACTGTCACAGGCAGCAGCGTGGACGGTATCGTCTGCAAGGACGACCTGAAGCTGGTGAATGGTACGATCACTGTAGAAGCTGCACAGGACGGCGTAAAGGGCAAGGACTGCGTGGCAATGTTCGGGGCAGACCTGAACGTCACCGCCGGCAATGACGGCATCAAGTCCACAGAATCCAACGACGACACCAAGGGCTTTCTCCAGCTGGAGCAGGGCAGTGCAACAGTACAGGCTGGCGGCGACTGTTTGCAGGCGGAAACGCTGGTGTGGATCGCAGACGGTACGTATCATCTGACCAGCAGCGGTACGGCTGTGAATACGGAAACCGGCGAAGCCAACAGCAGCAAGGGAATCCACTGCGGCGGTGATGTGGAAATTGCCGGCGGCAAGCTGACCATTGATGCCGCAGAAGACGGCGTGAACTGTACCGGTTCACTGGAGTTACAGGCGGGAGAAGTCAATGTGACCAGTGCCGAGGACGGCATTCAGGCAGACGGTGACCTGACAGTTTCCGGCGGTGCTGTGACCATTACCACCACCGGTACAGTTGCCGCTTCTGCACAGGACGATTTCCAGCCGAACAACTTCGGCGGCGGCAATCCGCCTTCCGGTGACATGCCCTCCGGAAACCCGCCGGAGCTGCCGGACGGCGAAACCTTTGGCGGCGGCAATTTCAGCGGCAACGGCAATACACCGCCCGACAATGCAGACAACCGCCAGAACGCCGCAGCCAGTGATGCCAGTGCGATTCCGGCAGCAGCCATGCAGACCATCGCAGATTCCTCCACAGACGCAGGAGCATCTGCGGCAGCTGCCATGACCACTGCTGCGGAAGATGCCACCAGCAAGGGCATCAAGTGCGGCGGAAACCTGACCATGAGCGGCGGCAGCTGCACCATTGATTCCACCGACCACGCTGTACATGCGGTAGGAACGGCAGTGTTTTCCGGCACCACGCTGGAGATCACCTCCGACAACAAGGGCATCAGCAGCCACGGCGATCTGGAAATTTCCGGCGGAGATATTACGATTCACAGCTGTACCGAGGGTGTGGAATCCAAGGCGGAAATGACCATCAGCGGCGGCAATGTCCGGATTCTGGACGCATCAGATGACGGGCTGAACACCGGCGGCTCTGACAGCGGCTCTTATGCCATGACCATTACCGGCGGTTATATCTACGTCAACGCTTCCGGTGACGGTGTAGACTCCAACAGCACATGGGAGATGTCCGGCGGCACTCTGCTGGTATGCGGCCCCACCAGCGGCGGTGACGGCTCGCTGGACGCAAACGGCAACATGACCTATACCGGCGGCACCCTGCTGGCACTGTCCAGCAAGGGCATGATGGAGTATCCGGAAAGCGGCTGTCTGATCGCCACCAACTGCAATGCCGCAGCAGGGGAACAGATCAGCATTGTGGACAAGAACGGTACGGTTCTTGCAGCATTGCAATCCCCGAAGGCCGTTTCCGATGTGATCTATGGCATTGGCGACAGCGATTCCGCCGACTATACCATTGTTACCGGCGGCACCTATGACGGCACCCTCAACGAGGACGGCTATGGAGAAGGCGGCTCTGTCAGCGGCGGCACAGAGGTCACAGCAAACGGCGGCACCGGCAGCATGAACGGCGGAGCACCTGCCGGCGGCGGACGGGGCGGTGCTCCCAATGGTGCACCAAACGGCGGACAGGGCGGCACACCGCCGGAAATGCCGAATTCGAACAACTCCGGCTCTTAAATTAGAGTTTCACAAGTGATCTTCAGTAGTCTTCTTTGCAGTGCACACAGGCGGAATGTCTGTGTGCATTTTGCGGTTGACGGCAAAAATTTCAGGTGCTGCTCTGCACAAACCGTCATTTTGTGCAAAAAAAGCACGAAACAGAAGCAGAAAACATTGCACTATATGGAAAATACTTGACAAAGTGGTGTACCCTCTGTTATAATAAAAGTGTGTGCTGCGGTGCCTGCTTCGCGCAGTGCCGAGATGCAGTTTTGCCGGAATTCTTCCGGCGGATCCTGTGGAAAGGAAAGCATGTCAGCACAGAAATGTGCTGTGAGAATATGATGAAAAAAAACTATAACCGAGATCAGTTCAAACGGATCTTTTCATTTTTTGCAGCGGTGCTGCTGGTGGGGTTGTATGCCGCCGGCTTTGCATGGGTGTGGTATGAAAGCTACAGCGATGCCATTCTGCTGCCGTTCTATCGCCGCGGCAACTGGGTCATGATCCTGATCTATGTGGTGCTGGTTCTGCTGTTTGCCAAGTCATTTGGCGGGCTGAAGATCGGCTACCTCAAGCGAACGGACATGTTCTACTCCCAGACGCTGTCGATCTTCTGTGTCAATGTGGTGACCTATTTCCAGATCAGCGTTGTCAACCGTGATTTTTCTGCGGCAGTGCCGATGATCCTATTGACCATTGCCGATCTGGCGGTGCTGATTTTGTGGATCGTGCTGACCAACCGCTTATGTTTCCGGCTGTATCCGCCGCGAAAGCTGGTAGTCATCTACGGCGACCGGAATGCCGCGGAGCTGGTGCTGAAAATGAGCCGCCGCGTGGACAAGTATATGATCTGTGAATCCGTCAGTGCCAACGCACCGCCGGAGGAGATTCAGGAGGCAATTGCACGGTACGAGGGTATTATCCTCTGTGAGGTTTCCGGAAAGCTGCGGAACGATCTTATCAAATATTGCTTCGCCCAGAATGTGCGGGCGTATATTGCCCCGAAAATTTCGGATATTATCCTGAGAGGGGCAGAGGAGATCCGGCTGTTTGATACGCCGCTGCTGCTGTGCCGGAACTATGGGCTGACATTTGAACAGCGGCTGGGAAAGCGTATCTTCGACCTTGTTTTTGCGGTGGTCTTTCTGGTGCTGCTGTCCCCGCTGATGCTGCTGTCCGCCATTGCCATTAAGCTGGACGACGGCGGTCCGGTGCTGTTCAAACAAAAGCGGCTGACCTATCACGGCAAGGAATTTTACGTGTACAAATTCCGCAGCATGGTGGTCAACGCTGAAAAGGCCGGCCCGCAGCTGGCAAAGGAAAACGACAGCCGTATCACACGGGTGGGACGGATTCTGCGGAAGTGCCGTCTGGACGAACTGCCCCAGCTGATCAATATCCTCCGCGGCGATATGTCTGTGGTGGGCCCCCGTCCGGAGCGTCCGGAACTGGCGGAGGAATACGAGAAAACCATGCCGGAATTCGAGTTCCGACTTCAGGTAAAGGCAGGACTGACTGGTTATGCACAGGTCACCGGTCTGTATGATACCCTGCCCTATGATAAATTGAAAATGGATCTCATGTATATTGAGAACTATTCCATTTTTCTGGACCTGCGTATCATTCTGATGACACTGAAAACTGCCCTGTTCCCCGGTGAAACCAACGAGGAAGCCAATGCTCACGATGCACAGGAACTGCTGTATCAGGAGGAGCAGATGCAGGAGCAGGAACAAGAGAAAGGAGATCACTCATGAAAGTGACCGCAGTAATCATGGCAGGCGGCAGAGGCGAACGTTTCTGGCCCAAGAGCCGTGGCAATTATCCCAAGCAGTTTCTCTCTCTGACCAAAGACGGAGAAACCATGATCCAGAAAACCGTCAAGCGTCTGCTGCCGATGGTGGCAATGGACGACGTATTTGTGGTGACCAATGTCAGCTATGCCGCACTGGTAAAGGAACAGCTGCCCCAGCTGCCGGAGGAAAATATCCTGCTGGAGCCCTGTGCCAGAAATACAGCTCCCTGTATCGGTCTGGCTGCCGCTGTGATTCGCAAGAAGTACGGCGAGGCAATGATGCTGGTGCTGCCCTCTGACCACCTGATCCGTTATGAGGAAATGTATGTGGACACCCTGCGGCAGGCAGTGGCAGTGGCAGAAAAGGATCAGAATCTGGTGACCATCGGCATTACACCGACCTATCCGGAAACCGGCTACGGCTACATCAATTTCGAACGGGACACCGATCTGGGTATGGCCGGCGTTTATCGGGTAGAGCGTTTCGTAGAAAAGCCGGATCTGGAAACTGCAAAGCAGTATCTGGCTTCTCACCGGTACCTCTGGAACAGCGGCATGTTCGTCTGGAAAGCATCGTCCATTCTGGCAAATCTGGAATCCCTGATGCCGGACATCTACGCTGGTCTGGAACGCATTGAAGCGGCTGTGGGAACTGCGGAATTCCCGTCAGTGCTGGAAACTGAGTATCACGCATTCCGCAGCGAGTCCATTGACTTCGGTGTCATGGAAAAGGCAGAGAACATCTACACTCTGCCGGGCAGCTTCGGCTGGGACGATGTGGGAAACTGGCTGGCAGTGGAACGCATCAACTCCACCAATGAATACGGCAACTATATCGAGGGCGATGTCATCACGATCGGCACCGAACGCAGCACCATTTGCGGCGGCAAGCGTCTGATCGCAGCAGTGGGCGTGGAAGATCTGATCGTGGTAGACACTGACGATGCCGTTCTGATCTGTGCCAAGGACAGCACACAGGACGTAAAGAAGGTCATCGAAAATCTGAAGATCTGCAACCGGAACCAGTTGGTATAAGGCAACACCGCACAAAGAGCGTCTGGCGACTTTGCACGCCATCTGCTTGCA
>ERZ1673702.3697-NODE-3697-length-11620-cov-3.929096_pt1 | contig 11620 bp, 8 predicted proteins | sample MGYA00580232_ERZ1673702 | MGnify/ENA primary metagenome ERZ1673702 (study PRJEB41218, sample SAMN15661792) | gut metagenome | host: Homo sapiens | place: Canada: London | collected 2015-08-20/2019-03-30 | study: EMG produced TPA metagenomics assembly of... | reverse complement strand
TGTGGTATTCGTTCCTTCTTTTTCCTCAATATCCACAGCCGTCGGACCCACCAGGAGATTGCCGTGAGTAGTAGGTGTCACCAGGACTCCTTTCCCGTATGCTCCCGGTATCTGAAAGATCGTATGGTGTACGGTTGTGCCCGCTTTTTTGTCCAGCAGATAATACTCTCCCTTCCGTGGTGTAATACGGATCTTTTTTTCACTGACCATATTGTGAAAAACATCCGCATAAACGCCCGCTGCATTTACCACACAACGGGTCTCATATGTTTTCTCTCCGGCATGGATCCGATATCCACCTTCCGTCTTTTCTATCTGCTCCACCGCCGTATCAAAATAAAATTCTGCTCCGTTTTGACAGGCATTTTCCGCAAGAGCCAGATTCAGTTCAAAAGGACACACGATACCACCGGTCGGTGCATACAGTGCAGCATATACTTCTTTGGAAAGATCCGGTTCCATCCGGCGTACTTCTTCGCCGGAAAGAATCTGCAGTCTTTTTACCCCATTTTCTTCACCCTGTTTTTACAGTTTTTCCAGGCGTTCCATTTCATCTTTTGCAAAACATAACACCAGAGAACCGTTTCTCTCGAAAGGAATATCCAGATCTTCTGCCAGTTGCTCCATCATCTGATTCCCCCGTACATTCATCTTTGCCATCAAACTGCCGGGCCGTGCATCAAATCCGGCATGAACAATCCCGCTGTTCGCCTTGGATGTTCCACAACATACATCCTCTTCTTTTTCCAGTACTCCCACTTTCAGATCATACCTGGATAATTCCCGGGCAGCTGCACTTCCACTCACACCGGCTCCTATAATGATTACATCATACATACTTTTTCCTCCTGTACCTCAATATGATAGAAAAGACAAGCAGAAAAGCACCCGTCACCGGATGTTTTTCCTGCCTGTCTCTGTTCTCTGCAAGTTCTTATTTGATTGTTTACTTGTAACTGTTCAGTACCTTCACAGTTACAAGCCAAAATGCATTTAAAATCACCTTCGGTGATGGCATTTTGGCTTGTATGTCTCGGGATTTTGGCATATTCATGCCAAAACACCTCGCGGTACAATGGCTACTGAATAGTTACTTTTACTTTACCTTGACTGCTGTTGTTCTCAATCTTCTTCTTTTGCCCAGTTAAATGAATAACGGACCGCCTTTTTCCATCCCTTCATCCGTTTTTCCTGTTCTTCCACAGTAATCTCCGGTTCAAAGGTACGGTCGATAGACCAATTGGCTCTTACCTCTTCCTGATCCCTCCAGTATCCCACAGCCAGTCCCGCAAGATACGCTGCACCCATCGCTGTTGTCTCCACACAGGACGGACGTTTTACCGGAGCCTGTATCATATCTGCCTGGGTCTGCATCAGAAAATCATTGGCACTTGCTCCGCCATCTACTTTCAATCCGTTCAGCCGGATCCCCGCATCTGCTTCCATAGCCTTGATGACATCATGTGCCTGATAAGCTATTGATTCCAGAGTTGCCCGGATAATATGGTATTTGTTGACTCCACGGGTCAGACCCACAATGGTTCCTCTGGCATACTGATCCCAGTACGGTGCGCCCAGTCCCGTAAATGCCGGAACCACATAGCAGCCGTGGGTATCTTTTACTTTCTTAGCCATATACTCGGAGTCTGCTGCGGAATCAATCACCCGCAGTTCATCGCGCAGCCACTGTATCGCAGCTCCAGCCACAAAAATGGATCCTTCCAGTGCATAATAAACTTTCCCATTGATTCCCCAGGCGATGGTTGTAACCAGCCCATTTTCCGAAAATACCGGCTCTTCTCCGGTGTTCATCAACAGAAAACAACCGGTTCCATAGGTGTTTTTTGCATCTCCCGGTGTAAAACAGGTCTGTCCGAACAATGCAGACTGTTGGTCTCCTGCCGCTCCACCGATGGGAATCTTTCCTCCAAAAAATGCCGGATCCGCACAGCCGTATACACAGCTTGACGGCATCGGTTTTGGAAGCATACATCTTGGAATATTCAATTCTTTCAAAATATCTTCATCCCAGTCCAGAGTATTGATATTGAACAACAATGTACGGGATGCGTTGGAATAATCTGTCACATGAACAGCTCCCTTTGTCAATTTCCAGATCAGCCACGTCTCCACCGTTCCGAATAACAGATCTCCTTTTTCTGCTTTTTCCCGTGCACCCGGTACATTATCAAGGATCCATTTTACCTTTGTACCGGCAAAATATGCATCTATGATCAAACCGGTTTTTTTACGAAAAACTTCTGTCAGTCCTTTTTCTTTCAGAGAGTCACAGTACTCTGAAGTTCTGCGGCACTGCCAGACAATCGCCCGGTATACCGGTTCTCCGGTATGACGATCCCACACGATAGCAGTTTCTCTCTGATTCGTGATCCCAATAGCTGCGATATCTTCCGCTGATGCTCCAATCTTTGACATAGCCTCCACAGCTACCCCAAGCTGAGTGGACCAGATTTCACTGGCATCATGCTCTACCCAGCCCGGCTTGGGAAAATACTGGGTAAATTCTTTCTGTGCCACACTGCACATTTTTCCCTTTTCGTCAAACAGGATGCAGCGGTTGCTGGTTGTTCCTGCATCCAGTGCCATTACATATTTTGCCATTCTTTCCTCCCAAAACATTTCAAAAGAAAAAGAGCAAACGAAACCAAAGCGGCGCGCGCCGCCAGGTAAGCTCGCTCTTTTCTCCTGCTTCATTATATTCATGGTCTGCATACCATACTTTTGTATATATAGTACCATATACTATCTTTTTGAGCAATATTTTTTGTTATTTTGTAACTGTTCAATAACGCTCTCAATCAAACTGATAATGCCGGATGATCACCTGTAAGCTTTCACGTCCCTGATACATATTGATATCCGGGTAGTATACGATAGAAATTTTCCTTTTTCCTCTCCCTTCTTCCGCAAATTCATCTCCATTCCCGAAGTACACACCGTCCATCGGATATCCGTTTTCATCCGTCAGACGCATCTTTACCACGTTCCGGTTCTTCCCGAACACACGCATCTGGCTGACCCACAGATTTTTCTGTGCAAACAGTGGTTTCTCATTTCCTTTTCCGAAGGGTTCGAGCAGTGACAGTTCCTGCACCAGATCTTTTCGGATATAATGAATTGGCATCGGCACATCAATCGTCACCTTTTCCACAAGATCTTCTTCTGTCAGTCCTGATTGTTCATTAAGTTTTCTTCGGAAACGTTCCACATTTTCTTCTTCCAGTGAGAGACCTGCTGCCATCGGATGTCCACCGAACTTTGTCAGATATTCTTTGCACTCGCAGAGTTTTTCATACATCGAATACGATTCGATCGACCGTCCGGAACCTTTGACACCCTCTTCTCCTCTTGTCAGCACGAAGGAGGGTTTATGGTATCTCTCCCGCAGCCGCCCGGCAATAATGCCCGCCAGACTCTCATGACATTCCGGAAGAAAGACTACCAGAACCGTATCTTCCATCATAGATGTGGATTCCACCTGCTCGATGGCTTTTTCCAGTCCCTGTGCCGTCATCTCCTTACGGCTCTCATTCAGATTTTTCAGGTCACCTGCCAGTACAGCCGCTTCCTCTCTGCTATCTGCCAGCAACAGCTGTAATGCCCGTTTTGCCGTATCCAGTCGTCCGGAAGCATTCAGACACGGACCAAGAATGAATCCGATATGGTACGGACTGATATTCTCCGGTTCCAGATTATTTACCCGGATCAGCTCCTGCAGACCAAGGTTCGTGGTGTGATGAAGCCTTTGCAATCCTTCTTTCACCAGAATCCGGTTTTCATCCTGCAGATCCATCACATCACCGATTGTAGCGATTCCTGCAAATGGAAGCATTTTGTCCACCAGATCCACTTCCGGTGCCATTTTTTCATATAACGCTTCCATCACTTTCATTGCAACTACTGCACCACAGAGTCCTGCAAAAGGATAGGAACAGGCCTTCTGTTTTGGATTGACTATGGCATCTGCAGGTGGCAGAATCTCCTTTCTTCCCCCTTCCAGATCTTCAAACGGCACCTCATGATGATCTGTCACGATCACGGTCATTCCCAGATCTTTTGCTTTCCGTATCTGCGTCACTGCAGCGATTCCATTATCACAGGTAATAATCGTATCTCTCCCCTCCTGCCAGGCCTGTTCAATCAGATGTTCATTGATTCCATATCCGTCTGTGATCCTGTTTGGAATCATCATATCCACATCACATCCAAGCCCCCGGAGACTCTCCAGTAAAATATATGTAGACATTACTCCGTCAATATCATAATCTCCGATGATCCGGATCCTGTTTCTATTTTCTATTTTCTCCTGCAGGATAGCCACTGCCTTTTCCATATCTTTCAACAGCCAGGGACTGTAAAAATCTTTCCGGCTTCCGTGAAGATATTTCTCAATTGCTTTCTCCCCGATCACATCACGGTTGCGGATAATCCTCGCTGTAACCTGATCAATGCCAAACCGTTCTCCGATCCCTTTAAAATCAGCCCGCTTAGCTGCTACCATCCATTTTTCCATGTTGTCTGCTCCTCATCTTAGCTGTGATTGAAAAAAGCTGCTGCATCGCTGCAACAGCTTTTTGATTACCTATCTCTTCTACTTTGTACTTTTTCCTAATTTCGTTTTCATGACATACCACAGAGCACCGGTGATACATACAGAAGAGTAAGCACCACATACGATACCTACCATGATCGGAAGTGCGAATTCACGGATAGAAGATACACCCATAACAAATACTACAAATATGGTAATAAATGTAGTGAAGGATGTATAAATACTTCTGGTCAGTGTCTGAGTAATACTCATATTTACCAGTTCTTTCAGATCCGCTTTCTTGCCGGCACTCTTCAGATTCTCACGGATACGGTCGAAAATAACGATGGTCGCGTTGATAGAATAACCAACTATCGTCAGCATGCAGGCAATAAAGGTATTACCTACAGAGATTCTTGACAGTGCATAGAATGCAAGTACTACCATTACATCATGTAACAGTGCCAGAACCGCACTGGATGCAAAACGTACATCTTTGAAACGGAACCAGATATACAGCAGCATACAGATCGTAGCGATCAGGACTGCCACAATCGCATCTCTTCTCATCTCAGAACTTACCGTAGAGGAAATACTCTCTGCGGTGATCTTGCTATCATCCACACCAAAGCTGTCTACCAGTTTCTGGTTCAGTTCTTCTCTCTCATCCAGGCTCAGAGATCTTGTCTTAATGATAACCGCATTGCTGTCAGCGACTTTGGATATCTGAATATTTGCATCACCGGTTACTTCCTGTACTACCGGTTTTACCTGGCTGTCAAGGTCATCGATGGACATGTCATCATTGAAAGTTACGTTTGTAGACGTACCACCCATGAACTCCAGGCTGTAGTTCAATGCTTTTCCGTCTTTTGCATGGAACACGCCCATTCCAACCGGAACAAGCAGAATCAGGATAACAGAAATCGTAAAAAATAATTTTCTCTTTCCGAGGAAATCGATGGTTTTTCTTTCTTTCTGTTTTCCGTAGAACTTTTCATCCCGAAGTCCCACTGCATAGAATGCGTTCACCAGCAGTCTGGAAATTACCAGTGCGGTAAACATGGAAAGAACGATACCAAGAGCCAGTGTCATGGCAAATCCTTTGACACTTCCGCTTCCCATTGCTCCCAGAACAGCAGCTGCGATCAGAGTTGTGATGTTACCGTCCACAATGGCGGACATAGCTTTCTCAAAACCGATCTTAATGGCGCTTCTTACACTCTTACCTGCTGCAATTTCCTCACGGATACGAGCATAGATAATAACGTTTGCATCCACTGCCATACCGATGGAAAGAATGATACCTGCGATACCCGGAAGGGTCAGCGTCAGGTCAAAAGCATTCAGCATTACCAGTTCCAGTCCGGTATAGATAGCCAGTGACAAAGCAGCTACCACACCCGGCAGAGCGTAAACGATAATCATAAAGATTCCGACCAGTACCAGACCGATAGCACCGGCGATCAGGCTTGTCTTGATTGCCTGCTGTCCCAGCTGTGCACCTACCACGTTAGAACGAAGTTCTTTCAGTTCCAGTTTCAGGGAACCGATACGGATAATAGATGCCAGTTCTTTTGCTTCTTCGATGGACTGCTGTCCGCTGATCTGTGCTTTACCGTCAGAGATCACACTTTGTACAACCGGTGAACTGATAGTTTCTCCGTCATATACGATAGAGATTCTTTTTTTCAGGTTTGCTGCAGTTGCCTCTGCGAATTTTGTGGTACCGTCTTTGGTCAGTGTCAGTTCTACGACATACTGTTTGCTTCCGGTTGTCTGATCTTCTGTGACACCGCCGTCTGCACCTGCGATATCGCTTCCGTTCAGAACTACGTTGCCGCTTTCATCCTGGAATTCCAGAGATCCTGGTTTACCAAGATCTTCCAGAATCTTATTTGCATCGGTTACACCAGGAATCTCTACGGTGATACGGTCATCACCTTCCTGATATACCTGTGCTTCTTCACTGTAGTCTTCCACACGTTTCTGAAGTTTATAGACGGTATCATCCATATCTTCCTGAGACGGATCGTCTCCTTTTGCCTGGTATGTGATACTTACACCACCGGACAGATCCAGACCGGTCTTGATATTTTTTGCAGACCCGGTTCCGGTCGGGCCGAATCCCACAGCGGTTGTAAAGGCTAACAGACCAATCAGAACCACTGTAAGAATCAGCACAAGAACTCCCTGTTTTTTCTTCATCTTCTTATACCTCTTCTTCTGCCATAGCAGCTTTTATCATGATTGCACACTCTACGCGCTTACGTTCCAGCTCGCAGCCCACTTCGTAAACATCATCGATTTTCCCTTTGAAGTTATAGGAGTTTGCCGCACAGCCGCCACTGCAGTAGAATCGTGCAAAACATTTCTTACATGCCTCTTTTGCATAGACGTTGCAATTTTTAAAATCTTTACAGATTGCAGGTTTTGTGATTCCCTCGTCCACATTACCAAGAAGGAAATCTTCGTTTCCTACAAACTGATGGCACGGATACAGGTCTCCCCATGGGGTAACTGCCAGATACTCTGTTCCTGACCCACATCCGGACAGACGTTTGTATACACAAGGACCTCCAGTCAGATCAAGCATAAAGTGGAAGAAGTTAAATCCGTTTCCTTCTTTATTTCGTTTGATCATCTCTTTTGCCAGGGTATCATATTCTTCAAACAATTTCGGAAGGTCTTCCGGCTGCAGTGCATAGTCCGCATCCGAAGGTGCTACAACCGGCTCTACAGATATCTGTTTGAATCCCAGATCTGCCAGGTTCAGTACATCCTTGGAAAAGTCAAGATTATAATGGGTAAATGTACCGCGGGCATAATATTTGTCCTGGTTACGGCTCTCTGCCCATTTCTGGAACTTCGGAACTACCAGGTCATAGCTTCCGGCACCTTTGCGGAACGGACGCATATGATCGTGGACTTCTTTTCGTCCGTCGATACTCATAACCACATTGCCCATCTCTTTGTTACAAAACTCCATCACTTCATCGTTAACCAGAACACCATTGGTGGTCAGGGTAAAACGGAAGTTTTTATTATGTATCTTTTCCTGCTCTCTTCCGTAAGCTACCAGGTCTTTGACAACCTGCCAGTTCATCAGAGGTTCCCCTCCGAAAAAGTCTACTTCCAGATTTCTCCTGCTTCCGGAGTTGGCAATCAGAAAATCCAGTGCTTTCTTTCCTACTTCGTAGGACATCAGTGCACGTCTTCCATGATATTCTCCTTCTTCCGCAAAGCAGTACTTACAGGCCAGATTACAGTCGTGGGCAATATGCAGGCACAGTGCTTTGACTACAGTTGGCCGTTCTTTAAAATGCTCTATCGCATTTTCATAAATGTCCTCGGTAAACAGCATTCCCTCATCGGTCAGTTCCTGAATTTCTTTAAGAGCTGTCTTCAGGTCTTCTCCGGAATAAGAAGCCGACAGTTTTTCTGTCACTTCTTCGTTGGAACATCCCTGATCCAGCAGGGCGATACAGTCATATACAATATCGTCCACCACATGAACGGATCCGCTGTTTACATCCAGAACAATTGCGTATCCATTACTTTTATACTGATGAATCACTTATTTGTTCTCCTTCTTCTTTTCTTGCGCAGCAGCATCTTCTGCTTCGATATACAATGTAATCACAATTGATCCACCGGATCAATTCTTGATATGCTATGTAACAAAAAGCAAGCAGCGGCTTTTGGACCGCTGCCTGTATGTTCCAAGCATCATAGAGCCTGCTGATTTCTTATTTTGTGTTTTCGCAGCTCTGATTTCCTACTGTACAAGAAGTCTTGCATGCAGACTGGCAGGATGTCTGGCATTCACCACATCCACCTTTTTTCATTGTGTTCTGTAAACTTTTTGTATTTAAAGTTTTAATATGTTTCATTTTGCTTCCTCCTTATGTTATTACTTCTTGCATTATAGCATATGTTCTTTCATTTTCAAAGAGTTTTTTTCGCAACTTCCGGCTATTTTCACGATCTGCCACTGTTTTCAGGCTCCCGTCACCATTGCTCCCAAAGTTGACGACCCTGCACAGATAAGAAGTGTAAGAAATGCGCCTTTTACCCCCGATCCCGTACCTGCACCGGAAAAGATGGTAAGCAGCATCAGAATACCCCAGTATATACTGCCAAGTATCATTCCCCACAGATATCTTTTTCTTTCTGCTGTTTTTCCCATATAAATTCCTCCCGATAATCCGGATAGAATATAAACAGCCAGAATACCAGCGGACACTTTTCTCTCATCCAGCTGGTACTTCAGCAACAGCAATGCCAGAAGCAAAAGCCCTGCCCCGCTGACCAGATAGGACACGATCAGACCTTTTATGACTCTGCTACTCTTTTGTATCCAGATGTTTTTCCCTGTATCCAAAAAAATCCCTCCCATACAGTACTATATGGGAGGGTTGTACATTCTATACCTTATCGGCTTCAGATTTCTTTTTTTCGGTTTTTCTTGCCTGCGATACCAAGTGCTGCAAGCGCTGCTGCCGCGAGTCCTGCATACCAGGCTGTCTGCTGATAGTCTCCGGTCTTCGGATTGACTCTTTTCAGTGTCGTACCGTAAGCCTGCTGTGTCTGGCTCTTCTGTGTGTTTTTCTTTGTCACACTGCCGGATGTGCTTCCGTTTGAACTGCTGCCTGTATTTCCTGCGGACACATTCGGTGTCAGTTTTGTCGTAGTACTTCCGGAAGTTGTTGTATTTTTATTTGTATATGCCTTATCCGTATTGCCTACCAGAGACTGGCTTCCTGCAATCTTCAGACCTGCCACATTGTACGGACTGAAAGAAGTTGTCACAAAGCTCAGTGTTCCGTCTGCATTATAAATCGGAGTAATATACTCGATGCTTCCATCTTTCAGATAATGAATCACAACAAGCTGTGTATAGAGCTGAGCGTCCGGTGCCGGCATCGTGATGCGCACCTGTTGTCCGTTCAACTGATATTCATTATCATTCATCATATCCCACAGCTTCATCTCATATGGGCTGATAAAAGTATCTACATTCTGACCGTTCAGAACGGAACTGTCAGATTTATCATTATTCAACTGTACCTGAAACTGTATGTACCATGGAAAATCACCGTCTACCGTAACGCCGTTGCTTGTCCGGTTGACCGTCTTCGCCTGTTCCTGGGCTGTCTGTAACAGTACCAGACTGTCAGCCTCTATATAAGCTTTCTGTGCTTCAGACAGTGCCTCGTATTCTTTTGTAGCCGCTACGATTGCTTCTACCTCTTCCGGTGTCGTCACTTCGCTTGGAAGGAAATCCAGCTGTTCCTGTACCGTTGCAATCTCATTCATCTGCTCCCAGGTAAGTCCGGATCCTTCTGTGCTTTCTGTATCTGCTGGTGTCTCTGGTACGGTATCAGACGGTACCTCCGGCTGTGGTTTTGGTGTCTCAGGCGTTGGTTCTGCCGGATCCGTTGGCGGTACTTCCGGTTCCGTCGGAACATCCGGCACTTCTGTTGGCTCCGGGGTAATCGTTGTGTCCGGATGTGTCACTTCTGAACCCGGATCTGTCGGTTCCGTAACCTCAGGTGTTGGCTGCGGTGTGCTTTCCGGCTGTGGTGTGACTTCAGGTGTTGTTGTCAGTTCCGGTGTTGTTGTCGGTTCCGGTGTCACTGTAACCTCAGGTGTTGCTTCCGGAGTCGGTGTGACTTCCGGTGTATCGGTTGCTTCCGGCGTTGGTGTGACTTCCGGTTTCAGAGAACTTACGCGAACAGTAACCTTTCTGGTCACAGTTTCGCTGTCTTCGTCCCATCCTTTTTCCTTGCTGTAATCAATCTTTTTCGTGTCATAGGGATGGAAAACCACCTGATAGTCTGTCTCGTATTCTGTTGGAACTGCATCCTCTTTTTCCCAGGAAAATACTCCGTCTCCATCGCAGCCTTCCAGAGAAATCTCTGACAGTGCTTTTGTATCTTTTATCGTAATTACTTTCGGGACATAAACTTTTTCTTTTTCTGCTGCTCCTTCTACTTCACCATCTCCGGTGATATCCTCTGTATACAGGCGGACATTCTCCAGCTTCAGACAGCCGGTCACGCGAACCAGTGCATCTTCAAAATCTTCTGCGCGGCGGATAGAAACTCCGGATGGTAATTCCCAGGTTTCTTCCTCATCTACAGTAACTGTACCACAGATTCGGATCACACCGCAGGATCCTGCAAGTTCTGCTGCCTTTTCAATGCTTTTTACTGCCTCATCCTGGCTCTCGCCGCTATTCTTATCATTTCCCGTTTTTCCATTCAGATATACGATGGTTTTTTCTTCTTTCTTTTCCCCATCCTGAGTATCTTTCTGGTCTTTTGCAGACTCCGCATATACCATCTGACCGGTTGTGGAAGAAAGAACCATCACAGATGCCATCACCATTCCCACCGTCTTCATGTATCGCTTCGCTGCCGGTTTATTATTTTTCTTCATTATCCACATCTCTCCTGCTTTGTATTCTCAGCTGCGGTTTCACAGCTTTTTTTACTACTTTCACAGTTATTCAGTTTTATATTATAACATATCCTTTTCTTTTTCAACACCCCAAAAAATATGATTTTACAAGAATTTGTCTTGATTTTTGAATCGAATTCCTGTATATTCAAGTACAACTACTACATATTTTCAAAGGAGTGAATATTTTTGGATTCTGGCGACGCCATACAACTAATTGTGTTACTGCTGTTAATTTTGCTTTCCGCATTTTTCTCTTCCGCAGAGACGGCCATGACTACGGTCAACAAGATCCGTATCATGTCTTTTGCTGACGATGGGAATAAAAAAGCAAAAACCTTATTGAAAATTATTGAAAATCCGGGAAAGCTTCTGAGTACGATCCTGATCGGCAATAATATTGTCAACCTGTCGGCATCTTCTCTGGCAACCACCTGGACCACAAGAGTTCTTGGTAATGCCTTTATTGGTTTTATCACCGGCGTTCTAACCTTGCTGATTCTTCTGTTTGGTGAGATTACTCCGAAAACCCTGGCAACATTACAGGCAGAAAAAATCTCTCTTGCCTATGCACCGATAATCTATCCTTTGACCAGACTGCTG
>ERZ1673702.3691-NODE-3691-length-11631-cov-3.717433_pt1 | contig 11631 bp, 4 predicted proteins | sample MGYA00580232_ERZ1673702 | MGnify/ENA primary metagenome ERZ1673702 (study PRJEB41218, sample SAMN15661792) | gut metagenome | host: Homo sapiens | place: Canada: London | collected 2015-08-20/2019-03-30 | study: EMG produced TPA metagenomics assembly of... | reverse complement strand
TTCGTAACGGTAGTCCTTGAGGAGAATGTGGTAGCATTGGGCGATGTAGTTGTTGTCGGATATGGCATTCAGAAAAAGGAAAGTCTGACAGGAGCTATCGGAAACCTGAAAGTAGATGATATAGTAAAGACCAAGGCACCTAGTTTGGCACAGGCCATTCAGGGAAAAGTTGCCGGTCTGCGGATCAGACAGGAAAATGGAGAGCCGGGTAAGTTTAGTTCCAATATCAATGTCCGTGGCTTCGGAACTCCTTTGTTTGTGATTGACGGAGTGGTGAGAGACGGTTCCAGCGAATTTCAACGGCTGAATCCGGAAGATATTGAAAGCATATCTTTTCTGAAAGATGCTACTGCCTCTATCTATGGTATGAATTCGGCGAATGGTGCCGTGATTGTTACCACCAAGAAAGGGGCTACAGGCAAACCGCGTATTACGTTGAACGCCAATGTCGGCATTACTTCTCCTACCAATGTGCCGGAGATGGCCAACGCCGGACAATATATGACCATGCGAAATGAGGCGGAAATCAATGCAGGCAGACCGGCTTATATCACAAAGGACGAATTGACCAAATGGCAGCAAGGTGCTCCCGGTTATGAGAGTGTAGACTTGTATGATGCCGTTTTCAATAAGCACGCCACACAGTTCCAGACGACTCTGTCCCTGGAAGGTGGTACCGACAAAGTAAGTTATTACGGTAGTTTCGGTTATGCCACCGATAACAGCTTGTTGAAGAATAACGCATTGACTTATGATAAATATACATTCCGTTCCAATGTCAGTCTGAAGATTACCAAAGACCTGACAGCCAGTATCAATCTTGGCGGACGTTATGATACCACCAACCGTCCCTGGTTTCCTTTCTATGATATATTTAAGAGTACGCGTGTAAATCCGCCTACTACTTCTATCTATGCCAATGACAATCCGGATTATTATAATAACTTCTCTTATGTCCCTAATCCGGCAGCTATGATCGATGCCGATTATACCGGAAGCGCTAAAGAGCGGAATAAGAACTTGCAAACACAGTTTGCATTAGAGTATAATATTCCTTATGTAAAGGGGCTGAAGGTGAAAGGTACTTTTATCTACGATTACAATAACTACGGATATAAGGCTACGCGGAAAGGTTTTAAGACATATACCTATGGCGAATATACGGGCGAGTATACAGCGGCAGATGCCAACTATCCGGCTTTACTCCAGGATAATCGCAGAGAATCGGAACGGGTGGATATGCAGTTTCAGACAAACTATAACAGAACGTTCGGCAACCATACCATCGGAGCTACTTATGTATTCGAAAGACGCGAAGAGAAAGCAAACTGGATGAATGGTGAGCGCAAGTTTGACTTTTTCACAATCGGTGAACTGGACAATGCACGCGAATCTGACCAGAAAGTATCCGGTTCCTCGGAACACCAGGCTTATCTTTCTCATATCGGGCGTCTGACCTATGATTATAAAGGCAAATATCTGGCAGAGCTTGCTTGCAGATACGACGGTTCTTATCGATATGCTCCGGGCAGCAGATGGGCATTCTTTCCGTCCGCTTCCGTAGGATGGAGGATTTCGGAAGAGAGCTTTATCAAAGACAACTTCAAGTTTGTCGATAATCTGAAACTTCGTTTCTCTGCCGGTCGTTCGGGGCAAGATGCCGGTGATCCGTTCCAATACTTCTCCGGTTACACGTTGAACAGTGGCGGATATGTATTCAGCCAGGGAAATTATACCAATGGAGTAGCTTCTCCTGTGATGATCAATAAGAATCTGACCTGGATTAAAGTGAATATGTATAATATTGGTATTGACTTTTCAATCTTTAACCGGCTGATCGCAGTAGAGTTTGATATTTATCAGCGTGACCGCAGCGGCCTGTTGGCCGACCGTTACGGTTCTCTTCCCAATACGTTCGGTTCCAAGTTGCCACAGGAAAACCTGAACGGCGACCGTACGAGGGGTATTGAATTTACATTGACTCATACCAACAAAATCGGTGATTTCCACTACAGTGTATCCGGTAACTTTAACTTGGCGCGTACCCAACGCCGTTATATAGAGAGCGGTCCTTACAAGAGCAGTATGGAAAGATGGAGAAACCAGGCATCCAACCGCTGGGGAGATTTTATCTGGGGGTATCAGACGGACGGACGTTTCCAGAACTTTGACGAGATTAATACATATCCGATTCAGAATGGGGATAACGGAAATTCCAAGGAACTTCCCGGTGACTACATCCTGAAAGACGTAAACGGTGACGGAGTGGTGAATGATCTGGACAAGACCCCTTTATTCTGGTCCGGCAGCCCATTGATTCACTATGGTTTCAATGTGGAAGCGTCCTGGAAGAACTTCGACTTCTATGCTCTTTTTCAAGGTTCTGCCCTGTACACGGTGCAGTTTGACGAGGTATACGCAAAGATGCTCTGTTTCAAGGGTGGCAATACCCCCGAATACTTCTACGACCGTTGGCATCTGTCCGACCCGTATGATGCGAACAGTGAATGGATACCGGGAGAATGGCCGGCCATCCGTCTGGAGCAGGACATGGGATCGTTCTATACGAGGGATTCGCAGATATGGCGTAAGAACGCTTCTTATCTGAGACTGAAAACAATTGAGATCGGCTACACCTTCAGTCCCCGACTGATGCATAAACTGGGTATCGGTAGTTTAAGAATCTATGCGAACGGAAATAACCTGTTTACTATCTGTGACCCGTTTGTAAAGGCATTCGATCCGGAAAAGATTGAAGGAGACTATAGTGCCGGCTTGAATTATCCTCTGAATAAGAGCTTTAACTTTGGATTGACCTTGAACTTTTAAAGAAGATGATTATGAAAATATATAGTTGTTTATTATTGGGAGCCATGTTCCTGCTGGGCGGATGTAGCGATTTGCTTGATATCGATCCGAAGAATAAAATTCCGGCGGATGAATTGTTCTCTACTCCGGAAGGAGTACAGGCACATATGGCCAATCTGTACGGTCGTTTGCCTATCGAAGATTTTACCTATTCACCGAATCGCGGCTTCAATGTGGGAGTCGGTACGGATGTGAATAATGCCGGTTTTATGGCTGCTCATTTCTGTGATGAGGCTATCCATCCGGAGTACAATGACTTTGGAGAAGAGTGGTTCGATTATTGGGAAGACGGTTATAAACTCATTCGTGATTTAAACAGTCTGTTGGTTACTATTCCTACATTGACCAGTATTACCGAACAGCAAAAGAATGAGATCAATGCGGAAACTCATTTCCTGAGAGCTTATACCTATTTTGCCTTAGCCAAAAGATACGGTGGGGTACCTATCATTAAAGAACCGCAGGAGTATAACGGTAATATCGAAGAACTGCGTGTCCCCAGAAATACGGAGAAAGATACTTGGGACTTTGTCTTGGAAGAATGTGACCAGGCAGTATCGCTTTTTGGAGATGCGAATGAAAATGATGTGCTGAGAGCGAACAAATGGGTAGCATTGGCACTGAAGTCAAGAGCAGCTCTGTATGCAGCTTCCGTTGCCAAGTTTACTCATCAGCCTTATGTCTCTTTCTCTGGTCCGGCTGTTGACCAGAAGCTGGTAGGTATAGAAGTTATATCGGCTGATCATTATTATGATGAATGTATATCAGCTTCACAGGAAATCATGAATAGTGGTAAGTTCGGTCTTTACAAACCTTCCCCCGCTACTCCGGAAGAAGCGACAACCAACTATCAAAAGTTATTTGAACAACCTTTCCAATGTCTGGACGGATTGAAAGAGCCTATCTTCATGAAGGCCTATGCTGCAAATACCATTCTGGCACATAACTATGATGTCTGGTTCAGCCCCCGTCAGATGATCCTCGACCCGAATCTCTATCCCGGCCGTATGAATCCGACACTGGATTTTGTCGACTCTTTCGAAGATTATACGGATGACGGAACCGGAACACCCAAGCCGATCAGCACTCGTGTGGATGGAAATGAAAGTGATTATAATGGATTTAACTTATCCACCCGATACCTGTCTTTCCCGATAGATAAACCTTACCAGGCATTTGCCGGTCGTGATGCCCGTTTGAGTGCCATGGTGTTATTCCCGGGACAGAACTTCGGAAGTACGAAGATCATTATCCAGGGTGGTCTGGTAAAAGCTGACGGTTCCGGTTATCATTATAGGACTCAGGCTTCGGAGGAGGGACAGGATGGTCTGATCTATTATACTTACGGAGCGGAGAAAAGCACGGAATATTCAGGATTCGATCCGACTTTGGGACATTATACCCGCAGCGGATTCCTGTTTAAGAAGTTCTTGCAGATAGAAAGTCCGGTTGAGCAGGCATGGAGTAAAGGTACACAGCCTTGGATCGATTTCCGTTATGGGGAAATTCTTCTCAACTATGCAGAAGCTGTTATCGAGAAGACCACCTCTACTTCTGCTGAAAAACAGGTTGCACAAGACGCTTTGAATGCGGTCCGCAAAAGAGCGGCTCACAAAGATGACATTGCATTGACTCAGGCGAATGTTCGCAAAGAACGTTTTGTCGAGCTGGCATTTGAAAACAAGCGCAGATGGGATTTGTCGCGCTGGAGAACTTTCCATAAGGAATTTGAAAACCGGGTGAGAAAGGGACTTGTACCTTTCCTTGACCTGCGGACAAATCCTGCGCATTATGTATTTGTACGTGTCAATCCGTTGGGCATTGAATCAAAGACCTTTGATTATAGCTGGTATTATAAGAGTATTCCGGGTACGGGGGCTAATGGTCTGGTACAGAATCCTTAATTAGTATATTCTAAAATATAGATTAGATATGAAAAAGCTTCTATTTTTATTATGCGTTGTAGTAGCAGGCAGTATGTTTTACTCTTGTGAAAAAGATAATCTCGAAGGGCCGGATGCAATTTTTGCCGGCGAACTGAGAGATCGTAAGACCGGAGAGCTCATTCAACAGGAGATATCGGACGGTTCTCGCGTTTATTTCATCGAACAGGGGTGGGGAGATAATCCTCCTGTTCAGAATATGGTCGTTAAAAAAGACGGAACGTTTTATAACGGTATGATCTTCTCCGGTGACTATAAAATCATCCTGAATCGTGGGAACTACGTACCTTTGGATACTCTGGATATGAAAATAAAGCCGGGAAAGAATTATCAGGTCTTCGAAGTGAATCCTTATCTGCGGATCATTGAACCGGAAATATCTGTGATCGGAAGAAAGGTAGTGGCGAAATTCAAACTGGAGCAGGTGACCAGTAACGAGGTCTATCGTATTTCGTTGTTTGCACACTCTCACATCGATGTATCCAACAAACTGAATATTGTCAACCGGACAGAAGAACTAAACCGTTCCATTACTGATGGTGAGGCTTTCGAACTGTCTATCAATCTGGACGACTACACTTCTACGCTGGTTCCGGGCAAGAGTTATTATTTCCGGATCGGCGCACAGTCTCACGGAAGTGAGACAAAGTACAATTATTCGGCATCTGTACAGTTGGATATTTAGCATAAAAACGGAAAAGCCATGAGAACGTATTTACAGTTGGTATTCCTTGCGGTCTCTGTCTTTTGTTCAGAGATATTGTTGGCAGAATCTCGTGATCCGGTCCGGATACTGGATTTGAGAACGCTCAATGAACTTGATCTGAAAGAACAGGAGAAGGCGGAGCAACTATGGGACATTATGCATACGACAGCTACCTTGCAAGGCATTGTGAATCGGAATAGTCCGCGATTGTACATTCGCTATGTCAAGAACGGGCAGGGAGAGAATGTCGATGATTATTGGTGGAATAAATACCGTCAGGCAGGACAGTGGCTGGCGGGACGTGATACGGTAGCTTACACAGAACTGTCGGATGTAGTGACCGTTTTCAGAAAAGAAATACGCGGGGTGGTTGTTTATGACTCAAAAGTAGCATCTACCAGTAATATTGCTTCATCTGTGGCGGGAATCGAGAATCTGATAGCTGTGCGCTATGACATATCTCCCAATAGTCTCTATACCCGTTTGGTACTGCAAGGACCGAAGCTGGCTGTGAAATGCTGGCTGGTGAACAAAGATGGTTCTTCTCTTTTCACGGGCAAAGGAAGGATTGCCGGAACCGGTCAACCTTCGACAGGATCTCTGAAAATCGATCCCTATGTATGGTTTATAGAGAAATACCTGAAGAAAGGGTTATGCAATACGGAGTACGCCGCTTATTACATCGACCAGTTCTGGCGTACCGATCCTACCCGGACGGTAACGAACCATCACCAATTGACCAATCATGACTTTTTTGTCAGCAAGAAAGCTTTTTTCTTTGACCTTTCTCCTTGGGGAGACGAGCCGGCAACGGATGATCCGACACAAGAAGAAGGACTGGACTTGCAGATACTGAAAACTTTTCTGCAAGAAGCCTATAAGCAAAATAAAGGAGAGAAATTCTGCTATATCGGAGGTTTCCCGAGCTGGATTTATAAATATACGCAGCATGCTGGAGGAAAGCATGAAGATGTAGCTACCGAGTGGGAATTTTCCCGTATTATCAGTGCTTATAATGCCTTTAAGGATGCCGATGCCATCGGACTGGGAGCATTGGCTAACTCCTCCTTCTGGCAACATTTTCCTCTTCAGGAAAAGTATCCCCAAAAGTGGGTGACACATCAGGAACTGATGGACAGAGGCTATCTGAACCGTGACGGAACAATCAACTTTCAGGGACGGAACTTTATCCTCTTCTATGTAGGCGATTATGATTCCTCCTCCTGGATTGCTCAGACTACCCCTTTCCTGTGGGACGAACCTAGCCGGGGAGAAGTGCCTTTGATGTGGTCTGTCAGTCCTGTACTTGCAGAACGCGTTCCGATGGTGATGCATAATTATCGGGTGACGGCTACTCCGAATGATTATTTTGCCGCTGCTGACAATGGTGCCGGATATTTAATGCCGGGTATGTTGCAAGAGCCTCGCTCGGTGTCCGGATTGAAAAGCGGATTGAGTGCATGGGCAAAGCATTGCAGCAAATATTATCAGAAGTGGGGATTGACCATTACAGGATTTGTGATTGACGGCGAAGCCCCCGGACTGGATTCAGACGGATTGGACTGTTACGCATCGTTCAGTCCGAATGGAATAGTTCCGCAGAAGATGCCTTTGACATTGCTGCACAATGATATGCCGGTGATCCGGGCAGATTATGATATTGTAGATCATGATTACCGCAGGGCAACGGATGTGATTGTGGAAAGAGTGGAGAAACGTCCGGTTCCTTTCCATTGGTTCAGAGCCATATTGAAGTCACCTTCCTGGTATAAAGGGATTTGTGATGAGTTGAAACAGCGGCATACGAATATTGAATTGCTGGATGCACCGACATTTTTTGAACTCTATCGTATCTATCTGAAGCAGCATCCGGATGCTGCTGCCGGAAAGATAACGATGAACTAACCTGATTAATGAACAGACATATTCATATAGAATGATGATGAACAGATTGAATATAAAAAGAACAGTCGGCTCCTGTTTGATGGCGATGGCGTTTTTTTCGTGTACCCATACGGATCAGACGCCCGCAAAAGACTTTGTCGATTATGTAAATCCATATATCGGCAATATCAGCCATCTGCTGGTGCCTACTTACCCAACCGTACATCTGCCGAACTCGATGCTTAGGGTCTATCCAGAAAGGGGAGACTATACATCGGACAGGGTAAACGGCCTTCCGGTGGTGGTGACCAGTCATAGAGGCAGCTCGGCTTTTAACCTGAGTCCGGTGCAGGGAGAGGTATCCCGACCGATTGTATCTTACTCCTATGATTTGGAGAAGATTACCCCCTATAGTTATTCCGTATACCTGGATGAGGCTGATATACAGGTTGAGTATGCCCCTTCACATCAGGCTGGTATTTATCATATCAGTTTTGGGACGGAAGGTGATAATGCTTTGGTGGTGAATACGAAGAACGGAAAGCTGGTCGCTGAAGAAAAAGGAGTCAGTGGCTATCAGATTATTGACAACACTCCTACCAAAATCTATCTGTATCTCGAAACCAGTCAGCTACCTTTACGCAAAGGGGTACTGGCAGATGGAAAAGTTGATATGGAAAGTAAGGAAGGCAGTGCCATCGCTTTGTATTATGGAAGCGAGAAGAACCTGAATCTACGTTACGGAATTTCCTTTATCAGTGCCGAGCAGGCAAAGAAGAATCTGCAACGTGACATCACCACCTATGATGTAAAGGCGGTGGCGGATGCCGGACGCAGGATATGGAACAAGACATTGGGCAAGATTGTGATAGAAGGCGGTTCGGAAGACGAAAAAGAAATCTTCTACACTTCCCTTTATCGTACCTACGAACGCATGATCAATCTTTCGGAGGACGGGAAATATTACAGTGCTTTCGATGGCAAGATTCATGAAGATGGCGGAGTACCTTTTTATACAGATGACTGGATATGGGATACTTACCGGGCTACACATCCGTTGCGTATCTTGATAGAACCGCAGAAGGAACTCGATATGATTCGTTCATATATACGGATGGCAGAACAGTCGGACAGAAGATGGATGCCTACCTTCCCCGAGGTGACCGGAGACAGTCACCGGATGAATGGCAATCATGCAGTGGCAGTTATCTGGGATGCTTATTGCAAAGGATTGAAAGACTTTGATCTGGAGGCTGCTTATGAAGCCTGCAAAGGAGCGATTACAGAGAAAACGTTGTTGCCCTGGCTGAGATGTCCGTTGACGGAGCTCGATAAGTTCTATCAGGAAAAAGGATTTTTCCCTGCACTGAACCCTGGCGAAGAAGAAACTTGCAAGGCTGTTCATTCGTTCGAGAGACGACAAGCGGTTGCGGTTATGTTGGGTAACTGTTACGATAATTGGTGTCTGGCACAGATAGCCAGAACATTAAACAAGACCGATGACTATAAGAAGTTTATGAGGATGTCTTATACGTACCGGAATGTTTATAATGCGGAAACGGGTTTCTTTCATCCCAAGAACAAGGACGGAAAGTTTATCGAACCGTTTGACTATCGTTATTCGGGAGGACAGGGGGCACGTGGCTATTATGGTGAAAACAACGGTTGGATCTATCGTTGGGATGTGCAGCACAATCCGGCGGATTTGATTGCCTTGATGGGTGGACAGGCTTCATTTATCGAGAGATTGAATCAGACATTCAATGAACCGTTGGGGCGGAGCAAGTTTGATTTCTATCATCAGTTGCCGGACCATACCGGTAATGTCGGCCAGTTCTCTATGGCAAATGAACCTTGTCTGCATATTCCTTATTTGTATAACTATGCCGGTCAGCCGTGGATGACACAAAAAAGGATTCGCGTTTTGCTGAACCAGTGGTTCCGTAATGACTTGATGGGCGTTCCCGGTGATGAAGACGGAGGTGGAATGACCGCATTTGTGGTATTCTCCATGATGGGCTTTTATCCGGTAACTCCCGGTTCTCCAACTTATAATATCGGCAGTCCGGTATTCCAATCCGCAAAGATGGAGGTAGGTGACGGACATTATTTTGAGATCATAGCGGAGAATTATGCGCCGGACCATAAGTACATCCAGTCGGCTACCTTGAATGGAAAGCCGTGGAATAAGCCGTGGTTCAGCCATGCGGATATTCAAAACGGCGGACGTCTGGTTTTGCAGATGGGAGATAAGCCCAATAAGAAGTGGGGGATAGCTTCGGATGCCGTGCCGCCCTCTTCAGAGAGTTTGCCGGAATAAAGTCAGAATAATAATATTAAAATCTAAAATATAACACAATGAAAAAGATGATTGTACTCACCAGTCTATGGTCGTTTTTATTTATCTTTTCCTTTTCAATGTTCGGTTGCAGCGAGGATGACGATGAATTTGGAACAACGGCCGAAAGAGGAAATGAAGTCCGTACTCCCCGTGTGGAGGAGATCAATGGAAAAGCAGTGGTCACCTGGATTGATCCTTATATTACGGATATCAAGGAGGTGCAGGTAAAGGATTTGCAGACTAATGAGCAACAGACGGTTGCCAAAGGAGTGCAGAGCGCGGAATTTGCGATTACGGACAATAGCCTGTTGTCTTACCGATATGAAATGAAAGTTGTCAGAACGACCGGAGAGATGTCTGCCGGAGTGACTGCCCGTCTGGTGAAGAACTGGGCGCAAAAGCTGCATCCTTTGATGGATTATCATAGTGATGCGACTCCTCAAAGTGGTATGTTCTTTAAGAATCAGCCGGTGGCGAAAGTGAATGTATTCGATATTCGTGATGACGAAAATATATCGAAGCTGACCACTGCTGTCATGCAGGGAGTGATTAACCAGGAACAGGCACTGACTTATCTGATCTGGTTACAGCAGGATTTGACGCAGCTGGATGATGCCGAAGTGCAGTATGAGATGCAGCCTTTGGCGAATACTTCCCGCAACAGAGGCTTTGCGGCATTATATAATATGTATAAAGACCGCTTCAACTGCCTGGTAGTCTGGGATGAGAATCAGCCTTGGTCATGGAGTATGGCACAGATGATTTCGTCACAGGAGAAAGGCATTCCGGTTACGGAATCCATGAGAAAGTTTATAGAGGATGAGCTGGGAATAGGAAATCTGGAAGTTAGGGATATACGTAACCAATGGTCATCAAAGGCAGAAGCTTATGGCTGGGCGATAGCGCACTATGCCGACAAATGCCATCCGAAGCTAACTTTCTCCGGTGGATTGCGGAGTGATTATAAAGATAATCCGTGGAGAATGTACGATTACGTAGCTGCTTCTAAAGGCTTTGTATTCTGGTTGGACGACTCTAATGGAGATGACAAACAGATCATGGATAATATCTTCAATAGCGGATCTTATCCGGTGGGTTCTTCGGTATTTGGTTATGGAATGAATGCCAATGGCGACGAACTGAATAAGATTACCAACATCCATAATGCAGGATTTGTAGTGAGTGACTATTATGCGAATGGCAGTTATTGGTGCAGTTTCCCGAGCAAAGCCTTCCAGCAGCGTAAAGGGATAGCCGGAGAAGTGAAGCCGGGTAAGATATATGTCGCTATCAGTCTGAGTGACGGAGACAATATTCAGTTCGATGCAAATTCTCTTTATCAGATATTCAAGGAAGGAAAGCGCAGAGGCGAAGTTCCGGTAGGAGTGACTTTGGCGGCAGGCTTGCAGGAATTGAATCCGAAGCTACTTGAATTTTACTATAAGAATATGACTCCGAACGATGAATTGACGGCAGGGCCTTCCGGTTTCCAGTTTATCTATGGTGATTATTATGCGCAGAGCGGTAAATATGCGGAATGGTTGGAAATGAACAAGAAGTGGTTATCCACTGCCGGTTTCCACACGGCGCATCTCTGGAATACAGACGAGCAGATGTATTTCGAACAATACATGAAGAGCAAGGCTGTCGATGCGATTATGGACGGATCTAACCGGACACATACCACAGGCTCATCTTACAAATTGGTAGATGGCGTGGTGCGTATTGATCAGGGGACTATGTGCCGCAATAATGGAGACGTATACCGTGATCTGATGTCTGTATCTCCCAGCCCGCGGCGTCCTTTATTCCGGCATGTCTATCTGTTGACCAACTATTACGGATTTGAAGGAAATAAAGTGGTAGTGTACGAGAGACTGATCAAGGAA
>ERZ1673702.3684-NODE-3684-length-11641-cov-4.270758_pt1 | contig 11641 bp, 10 predicted proteins | sample MGYA00580232_ERZ1673702 | MGnify/ENA primary metagenome ERZ1673702 (study PRJEB41218, sample SAMN15661792) | gut metagenome | host: Homo sapiens | place: Canada: London | collected 2015-08-20/2019-03-30 | study: EMG produced TPA metagenomics assembly of... | reverse complement strand
GGTTAGAGTCGGGGTTACGGATTTGAGTGTAAGCAACCCCGAGAAGTTCAGAAAAATACTATAGGCAAAAGATACCTAAATTATTAGACTCTTTCTTAAACAAGCAGAAAGAAAAAGATTTATTCTTTATCGGAGGTTCCGTTGGGGCTGAGTTAATCAAATTCCATTATGCAAAGAAAAATGATGTAGTGGTCGAAGGAGTTGAAACAATCAATCTGATCGCCAAGAGCAACAAAGCTCTAAATAGGCTGATCTCTCAAGTTAAACCGAAAGAAGTAAAGAAAAGAATTTTCATCGTTGGGCTTTTTTCTCCTGAACTCCTTCGGTACTTAAGAAAAAATATCCTCTTGCAAATATAGAGGTTAGATACTTTGACATTTTGCGACCAAGTAGAATTAAAGAATTTACTTGGATTAAAAATTTTTCGTTGTCAAACGATATCAAGATCTCTGTGTATGACCAGTCCACTTCCTCTAAATTTGGCATTCCCTATGCCATGAACAAGGTAAACACTTCAAAGCTTATTAATTTCCTGAATGTTAAAAAGAAATACGATGTTTGTTTCTTGGTAGCATATAGCCTAGATAGAGAAAAATCTTTAAGGCCTTTGTTGAGCGCATTAAAAAAGGCCAATTTAAATGTCAAAATTTTACTTGTAGACTATCCCTACTCCGAGTTGGAGGACTTTAAGGTCGACAGAGAGATCGTGTCTTACGAAAACTAGTTACGATTAATGAGTGAAAGTCGTGCAGTAATAGATCTCTGGCGATTAGCGCCTGGTGAGGGCTATTCCTTCAGAATATCAGAGGCTCTGACACTCAATTCGAAGATTATTACTAATAGAACGTGCATACTAAACGAGCCTTTTTATGATGCAAGCAGGATGTTTGTTTTTTCCGAGGGGAATGAAATCAACCCTGACGCCATTAAGCATTTTCTCATTTCCCCAATGAAACCCGTCGACAAATCAATTTTTAGCCTTGGAACAAACTGATGAAATTACTAATAACTGGTGGTGCAGGATTTATCGGATCAAATTTCATTCTGGACAGAATAGAAAAAGGAGACAAAGTACTTAATCTGGACAAGTTAACCTATTCAGGTAACCTTGATAATTTGATATCAGTCCAAGACAACGAAAACTACTCCTTCATACAAGGCGATATCGGTGACAAAATCCTAACTCAAAAAATCCTTTCCGAATTCCGTCCGGACGCCGTGGTTAATTTCGCCGCAGAGACGCATGTTGATAGGTCGGTGGTAGATCCTGAATCATTTGTAAAAACGAATGTTCTCGGGACCTCCAACCTCCTTCTAGAGACATTGGAGTATTGGAAGTCACTTTCTCAAGAAGAAAGAACAAGATTCCGGTTTCATCACATCTCAACTGACGAAGTTTATGGATCTCTGGGCTTTAAAGATTCGGCCTTTAGAGAAGACACACCATACGCCCCTAATAGTCCATATTCAGCCTCAAAAGCATCTAGTGACCACTTTGTCAGGGCTTTTCATGAAACCTATGGACTGCCGACCCTAATATCCAATTGCTCTAACAATTATGGACCGAGACAATTTCCCGAGAAATTAATACCTTTGATGATTCTGAATGCCATCGAAGGTAAGCCTTTGCCAATCTATGGAAACGGCAAAAACATCCGTGATTGGCTGCATGTTTCAGACCACTGTGGCGCAATATCCCTCATGCTAGAAAGAGCTATGCCGGGTGAGTGTTACAACGTCGGAGGAAATTCAGAAAAAAACAATTTAGAAGTTGTGGCGGCAATTATCAATGTTCTCGACCAAGAAATGCCGCGCTCAGACGGAAAATCTTATTCTGAACAAATTCATTTTGTGAAAGACCGTCCCGGACACGATCTTCGTTACGCCATTGATGCTTCAAAAATTAAGAAAGATTTAGGCTGGACGCCCAAATTTAATTTTGACCAAGGCATCCGAGAGACTGTCCTTTGGTATTTGAAGAATGCAGAATGGGTAAAAAATGTCAAAAATTGCAATTACCAAGATTGGATCAAGAAAAACTATGAGGAAAGATAAATGAGTTCTTGGAAGGGAATAATTTTGGCCGGAGGCTCTGGTACCCGCCTTGCTCCCCTCACGACGGCCATAAGTAAGCAATTGCTCCCTGTTTATGATAAGCCGATGATCTATTACCCGCTGAGTACTTTAATTCAGATCGGCATAAGAGAAATTGCAATTATTACCACGCCTGATCAGCAGCATCTTTTTAAAAAGCTTCTTTCGGACGGCAGTCAGTTAGGTTGTCATTTTGAATTTTTCATCCAGGAAAAACCTACCGGACTTGCAGAGGCCTTTTTGATAACGGAAGAGTTTATTAAAGACAGCCCTACTTGCCTGATTCTCGGCGATAACATTTTTTACGGAAACGGACTTATTGACTTAGCTAAGGAGGCCATGTCTTCCCCTGCGGGCGCAACCGTTTTTGGTTATCGAGTAAACGATCCGGAACGGTACGGTGTCGTTGAGTTTGACAAGGAAAACAGAGCTGTCTCAATAGAAGAAAAACCGGAATTTCCAAGGTCGCCTTATGCGATCCCCGGTTTGTACTTTTACGACACGAAAGTGATTAAGATCGCCAAATCACTTACCCCTTCAAAACGAGGGGAATTAGAAATAACAGATATAAATAAAACTTACCTCTCTGAAGGCAGCCTAAGAGTTAAGGTAATAGAAAGAGGCGTGGCTTGGCTCGATGCAGGAACCTTCGAATCACTTTTGCAAGCAGGGTCGTTTATACATGCAGTCCAGGAAAGACAAGGATTAATGGTCGGCTCTCCAGAAGAAGCTGCATGGCTGAACAAACTGATAAACAATGAACGGCTAAAAGAATTGGCTGAACCTCATAAAAAAAATGCCTACGGTCGCTATCTTTTAAATCTAGTCGGAAATAAAAATGCAAATAATTGAGACACCTATTCAAGGCCTCTTAGAAATTCAGCCCAAAGTTTTTGGTGATAAAAGAGGCTTTTTCTTGGAGACTTGGCAAAAAAAACGGTATGAAGAGGCTGGAATCCATTATCAATTCGTTCAGGATAATCGCTCGTTCTCTTCAAGAGGCACATTGAGAGGTCTTCATTTCCAGAAACATTTCCCGCAAGGAAAACTTGTTTCCGTGATATTTGGGGAAGTTTTTGACGTAGCCGTAGATTTAAGGAGGGGTTCCAATACTTATGGGAATTGGTTCGGCCTTGTCTTAAGCGCAGAAAAAAGCAATCAACTATGGATTCCGCCAGGATTTGCACACGGATTTTATGTTCTTTCAGAAACAGCCTTCTTCGAATACAAATGCACTGACTATTATCATCCTGAAGACGAAGCAGGAATCTTGTGGAACGACAAAGACATCGGGGTTGATTGGCCCATACCTCCAGCTTCAACCGTTTTATTAAGTGAAAAAGACAGAAACGGCTTACCCTTTAAAGAAATCTCTTTTAGCGAAAATACCCTTTGATCTCGAAATATCCTTATAACCCTTAGACCTTGACTATAAAAATAATGAATCCTAGTTTGTTCTCTTTCTTTAATCGTGGTGTTGCAAGTATCTTTGCTCTTTCTTTTGGTATAGCCGCAGCTCCGAACGGATTTTGTTCTGATGTCTTCAGAGGAAACGAAACTTTCCAGAGCTTTAATAAAGCAAAAAAAATATTAGAGCATCAGGTGATATTCGATCATCGCGTTACGCTTTATTGCAACGCCCCATTTGATAAAGACAAATGGATTTCTCTTCCCCCTGGTTTCACTACCCAAGTCCATAAAAAAAGAGCTAACAGAGTCGAATGGGAACATGTCGTACCTGCCGAAAACTTCGGACGATTCTTCCCGGAATGGAGGAAAGGTTCGCCAATGTGCACTGATAACAGAGGTGCTCCTTTTAAAGGAAGAAAATGCGCGGAAAAATCAAACATCACGTTCAGGCTGATGCAAAGTGACATGTATAACCTTTTTCCCGTCATCGGCGCAGTTAATGCAGAACGGGGCAACAAAAATTTTGGGCTCCTTTCCGCCTCAGCTGAAAACACATTCGGTTCCTGTGCGATGAAAATTTCAAGCAACAGAGCAGAACCGCCTAAGTACGCAAGGGGCACTATCGCCCGTGCTTATAAATATATGGCTTACGCATATCCAATTTTCAAGTTGAGCAAGGAACAAGAAAGATTAATGGACGTTTGGGACAGGCAATATCCCGTTGAGAGATGGGAGTGCGTGAGAACAAAACGAATTGAACGAATCCAAGGAAATGAAAATCCCTTTGTTAAGCAGCCTTGTATTGAGAAAAAATTGTGGTAGCAATGCTTTAGTCGTGCCATTGTCTGCATAGAGCTCCTTTATTTTCTTTGAAAAAAAACGGTAAGCCTATGAACTCGACATTGAAAAACTTCTAAATAAATGTAAATAAGGGTAAGATAACTGAGTTCACGTGAACAGACACAGCTCTCATAGGAGAATTCCAATGAACAAGACTGAAATGATTGAAGCCGTAGCTTCTGAAACCGGTCTCGCCAAAACAGAGGTCGCAAAAGTTCTTAACGCCTATACCGACACAATCGTGAAGACGGTTGCAGAAGGCGGAGAATATACAGTTATCGGTTTTGGCAAATTCTATGCAAGCCAGCGCCAAGCGCGTACCGGCCGCAACCCATCAACCGGAGTCGAAATCAAGATTCCAGCAGCTATGGTTCCCAAGTTCACTGCAGGTAAGGCTTTCAAGGATGCTGTAAATGCTCCCAAGAAACCTGCCCGTAAGGGAAGAGCCAAAGCCAAGAAATAATTTCTTCTGGTATCTCAAGACCCGGCCTTAAGCCGGGTTTTGACATTTAAGGCTGAAATCTCAAAATTAGAACTCGATAACGCCTATCAATTAGAATGTTGGATTCAAAACTGTCTTTTGTATCTAATTAACTCTATTTTGTCCACTAAGCCTTTGTGCTATTGACCCTATGAACTTTTTAACCGGACTAGGAAGACTTGAACGGGCTGCTTTCGTTTTCTTTAGTTTATTTGTCTTACTCCAATGTCTTTCGATTGCAGCTGCAAACATAGCCCTCGGTTTTTCTGTTTTTTTCCTCGTATTGCAATTAATACGCACCAAAGGTTCAATTTCAAATCAGTCTTTGACTACAATTTATAAAGAAAACAAGTGGTTAATTTGGCTTTTTGGATTTTTTTGGCTGACTATCTTTTGTTCGGCGTTAGCAAGCGGCGCCCCGATTAAGGGACTCAAGATATTTTTAGGCCAGTTTGTTTACAGGACCTTCCCTTTATTCATAATCCTTTTCTTTTTTGGAAAGAAAAGATACGCGTCATTCTTTTTAGCACTGAGTATCTTATCTTGCGTCCTCGACGTCATCGGTGGAATGATCATTCACGGGGACGGACCGCGCCTAAGAGGACTTTACGGACACCCAATGACCTTAGCAGGATTTCTCCTGACTTCGCTTCCTATATTGTTTTGCTTCCTTTTGGATTGGAAACAGGACCGAAAAACCTTATTCGTGACTATTATGTTCTTTCTAATAGGTTTTACCGGACTCCTTCTGAACGGAACTCGAGGTGCATGGCTAGCGCTGGCAGTCTCTCTTCCTTTAGTTGCTGTTCTTTATGATCACTCCATCAAAAAGATCCTTTTTCTTGTTATTTTCGCAGTCGGGACTTCTTTGGTATTTTTTAATTCTCCGCAACTTCAAAATCGAGCGGAAAGCATTACGAGCACAACAATGCAGTCGAATACTGAAAGGCTCTTGATGTGGGAGTCAGCCTACGAAATGTTTAAAGATCATCCAGTATTTGGAGTTGGTATTGGCCAATACGCATCAAAGTACTTAAATGAATATAAGTCGCCGGAGGCCAAAGAAAAGCAGAACCACTGTCACAACAACTTTCTTCAAATGCTTGCTGAGAACGGTGTAGCCGGATTTATTGGTTTTTGTTTGTTGTTTGGCTATATTCTTTTGTCTTCACTAAAAAACGCCTTCTTTAAATGTTCGCCCTATTATGTATTAATATTCGGCAGCTCTTTAGCCCTGCTCCTTCAGGGGTTCACTGAATATAATTTTGGGAACTCTGCCGTTATTAAATACTACTGGGCTACCTTGGGTTGCCTTCTTGTGTTAGCCCACCAGACTGAAAATAAAGCCTCCGCTAATTCGTTTTCTCTCTTTCAACACACTAAAACCGAGATATGAAAATAGGGATTGTCTGTAACGCCCTCGCTAACAGCGGCGGAATGGAACGATACACACTGGATATTATCAGGGGCTTTGTATCTGCGGGGCATGAACTTACAGTTTTTACGAGAAAGATCGATAGAAGCCTTTACGAAGCGACTCTTGTGAAGACAGTAAAAATCAATGCTTCCTTTTTGCCAAAAAGACTAAGAGACTTTTATATTTCTAATCTCCTTCCCGGTTTAAGGAAAAAATATCCGGTGGATGTCATGTTAGGCTGCTGTCGCTCAAGACATGTAGACGTTGTGATATGTGGCGGAACTCACCCCGGTTTTCTCAAGGCAACGGGAAAGAAAAAAAGCATTTTCGACAGATTCGTTCTTCCCTTCGAAAAGGCCTCATACCAGGAGGCAAAGTATGTAGTAGCGCACTCTCGGCTAGTTGAAGGGGAAATCCGAACTTACTACCAAATTCCTGTGCAGCGTCTTTTTTTGATACCGCCTCCTGTCGACCTGAGCATTTTTAAGCCTCAAAAAGATGAGGGGGAGAAGCCATGTGGAATTCGACTTTCTTCTTTCCCACAGTTAAAGGACAAAACGACATTTCTTTTTGTGTCTTCCAGTCACGCCAGGAAAGGGTTCAAACTCTTAGAAAAGTATTTTGAAAATACCGACCTTCCGATTGCTTTAGCTGTGGCAGGGCGTCCTATTAGTAGAAAAGACTATAAGAATATTTGTTACGTGGGCTATGAGAAAAATATGGCGGCTTTGTATGCGCAGACCGACTTCTCTATCCTCGCTTCTATTTACGAACCTTTCGGACTCGTTCCTATCGAGTCACTCTGTATGGGTGTACCGGTAGCGATTTCTGAAAATCTTGGTTGTAAAGACTATATCTCAAAGGCTGTGAAAGAAGAGTTCAATCCTTTTTCAATTGATTCTCTCGACAACGCAATCCGAAACTGCCTCAATCGGAAAGATTCCATGACAGAAGCCTCCAAAAAAGGAGCTTCAGAAAAATTCTTAGTCGATTTTTCTTTGGATAAACATATCTCCAAGCTTCTTGAAGTTTGTGAGTTAGCAAGAAAAGAAAATGCAAACTGAAACTATAAAAAGCCTACCGGATTTAACGGCTTACATAATGACTAAAAATGAAGAGCACTGCATCGCCCGCTGTATTCAAGCTCTTTCATGGTGTCCGAAAATTGTGGTCGCCGACACTGGTTCTTCTGACAAAACTAAAGAAATCGCAAAATCATTGGGCTGCGCTGTAATTGAGGTATCCTTTGATGGTTTCGGTACAACCCGGAACAGAATACTTGACCATCTAACTTCTGACTGGGTCCTTTGCTTTGATGCTGATGAAGTTTGCACCCCTGAACTAGCTGAAGAAATTCAGGAGACGTTAAAAAATCCTTCTGCTTCTGCCTATCTCGCCAATAGACTGACTTTTCTTCTCGGAAAACCGGTTCTGCATTCCGGCTGGAATCCTGACTTTAGACATGCCGTTTTATTTAAAAAGAGCGAATATCGTTATACCTACCGAAAGGTTCATGAAGGTTTTACTACATCAGGGAGGGTTGAGAAGTTGAAATCTTCTTTCCGACACTACTCTTTCCCTACTGTCAAAACGCTTATGGCTAAAGAGATGCAATATGCGGACCTGGGTGCCGACGCCATGCTTGCTAAAAACAAAAAAATTGGAATGTTCAGAGGGTTAGGCCACGCTTCTTGGGCATTTTGTCGACATTTTTTCTTGCGAAGAGGTTTTTTAGATGGATGGAGAGGCTTCCTGATCGGCGTTTCTGCATTTCATACGACGTTTTACCGTTATGTTATCGCCATGGAAAAGTTATCTGAGAGTTCTAAGAAGTAATAAGGTTTTTAAATGAATACAAAAAATATGAAGTTTTTTATCTATTTTCCGCTTCTTCTTGGACTCATTTTTTCAATTTTAAGTTTCCGTTTTACCTCTCCGGATGAGTTTACAGGCGCCCCTTTATGGAGCCCTGTCTATTTTTTCTCTTATTCATTTTTTTATTACTCTTTCTTAAACCTGCTTCTGGCCGCCCCTTTTGCTCTGATTTCTCTTGTAAATAAAAAAGTTGGGAAATTTTGTGCTTATATCGTTTTGTCGGTATTTTTGATTTTCTTTGTGACCGACAGCTTCGTCTATCAGCAATTCAGGTTGCATTTAAATATTGCAATGCTGCAAATGACTTTACTTGGCGGGGGGCAAGTGGTCAGTTTCTCTGGTTCCATGATTCTTCAGATCTGTCTGTTAATGGGAGCCTGCTTCATTGCTGCCCTCGTCTGTTTTTGGTTGGCTAACGTACTCTCTAATACTCAACCCCGCTTCAAGCCTTCTTATCTTCTTGCTTTTACTCTCGTCGGCTTGTTTGTCTGCCAAGGCGTGTACGGATTCGGCTTTGCCTACCATAACCCGTACACCTCAAAAGTTGAGGAGAACTTACCTTTAAGTCGTCCTTTGCATTTCAATAAACTTCTGATAAAAACAGGATTGGTTTCCAGAGAAGATGTATACACATTCAAAAAAACAGACGCAAAAGGCGCTATGAATTATCCTCTGAGTAAGCTCGATTGCTCCGGAGGAGAAGGCTATAACATCGTTTTCTTAGTTGTCGATGCTCTCCGCTTTGACATGATCACTGAACAAACGATGCCTAATGTCACTGCGTTTTCGAAGAATGCTATAAATTTTAAGGACCATTACTCTGGAGGCATTAACACTCGACACGGGATCTTCACGCTATTTACTGGAATTCCAGGTTCATATTGGGACAGCTCCAAAGCGTCAAAATCGGGCTCTGCTTTGATTAAAGCTCTACAGACTCGAGGCTACGAGATCGGCCTTTTTGCCTCTGCCCCGCTCACAATGCCGGAATTTAACCAGACGGTTTTTGCTACGTTGCCGGACGCTCGCTTAAATTCCAAAGGAAATAATCCCATTGAAAAAGACGAATCTGCAATAGAAGACATGGAAAAGTGGTTAACGTCTGTGCCAAAAAACAAGCCCTTCTTCGCCTTTCTTTTCCTAGATTCAGTACATTCGGCTATCTTTCCGGAAACAGAAGAATTTACCGTCTTCAAACCTTACTGGAAAGAAGTCAACCAAATCAAGCTTTCAAACGATTTTGACAGGACTCCCTATTTCAATAGGTATAAAAACTCCGTCTTCTTCACAGATAAAAATCTAGGGCGTGCGCTTTCATTCTTAGGCAAGAACATCGATATCGATAAGACCATCATCGTTATCACTTCTGACCACGGAGAAGAATTTAATGATACGGGGAAAAACTATTGGGGACACAACGGCAATTTTACAAAATATCAGGCACAAATTCCTTTTATCGTTAAGTGGCCCGGCAAAGCTTCTATAGATATTGGCTATCGAACTTCTGCCTTAGATGTCGTGCCCACTCTGCTGCCTCGAGTCCTTGGATGCAAGAATCCTGTGTCTGATTACAGTGTTGGCAAAGACCTTTTTGAACCCAGTGGAAGAAACCCTTTTGTTTATGTCAGTAATTACTCAAAAGATGCTTTTGTAGAAAAAGACAGGGTTGTTTTGATTAATGAAATCGGAGTTCTTTCTTTCCTGGATCCTGCTTACAACCCGGCAAAAGACCAATCTGTACCTCCTTATCTGAAACAGGTTTTAGAGGAAAGTTCTCGTTTCTTAAAGAAGCACTAGAATTGTCTTAATTCCCACCTATTTGAATTTTTTTGCAATCCATTTATTCCGGAGAAACATCCACAATGACCACCGAAACGGAAAAGCTGCCTAGTATCGTTTCCTCAGTCTTGATCCCAAGAAAGGATAAGAACGTAAAAGAAGCATTGGATGTTTTCTTCTGCTTTGACGATGCATTCTGTCTGCCGACCGGAATTAGTGCCTTCTCTGTCTTGGAAAACAACAAAACGCTTCCTTTGAACGTTCATCTTGTGGGCGTTGACGTCTCCGATAAGAATTTGGACTACTTCAAGCAGCTGAATTGCTCTCCGAATTCAGAAATCCTTTTTCACTCCCTGACGGCGAAAGAGTGTGAAAAAATCACCGCTAGCCGCTCCACTCTTCATTTTCCTCCCGCAAGTTTCATCAGAATCTTCCTTCCAGAGTTGTTCCCTGCGTTAAGCAAAATGTTGTACCTTGACGGTGACACCCTCTGTGTCGGAAGTCTCAAAGAGCTTGCGGATCTAGACTTGAAGGGCAAATTAGCCGCTGTTGTTCTGGACATAAAGGCAAAAGATGGTTCATCTGTGCGGCATGGCAGGAGAGACTTCAATTCAGGAATGATGCTTATTAACGTCAAACCATACGTTGAGTCCGACATAGCTCAAAAGACTCTTACTGTTCTTGAGAATAATCGTCAATATAAATCTCCCGATCAGATGGCTCTAAATGACGCACTGGAAGACAGAAGAGTCATTCTTCCGAAAAAATTTAATTTCATTCAAGAGCTAACCGTCCATGGCGAACAGGATCAAGATCGCCCAACTGATTCCGTCATTGTCCATTATGCAAACCGCTCCAAGCCGTGGACAGAAGCTTTCTCGACGCGCTTATATCAGAAATACTATGGCTCAAGTCCTTGGAAGGGGTTTTCAAAAGAGCTAGTTTATAAAAAGGACCCCAATAGCATCAGAAGATATGCTTTATGGCATCTTAAAAACAAAGATTTCGGCAGATTCACAAAACTTTTACTGATCTACTTATCAGTACTTATTGAAAGGAAAAAACGCAAATTATCTAAAAAAAATCGCACATTAGAAATCAAAAAATGAGTCTATGGGAGGGAGGCAGTCAAATATCCAATATATCCCCTGCCATAGACACTCAGCATCTCAACCTTCAGAACTCTTCCCTGCTGTCTTGAATTAGATAAAGATGATTTAGAAAGACCTTCGTTCCTTACGCTTCTAACGGTCCATTCACCTTTACCTTATAATTTTTTCATGGATCAGGTTTTTCCTGATATCAATGAAAGTGTGTAGGCATGAGTACGAAGACGCAAAGTGAATTCTCTAAATTCTTTGGCCCTGTGGTTGCCACCGGAGCCGAAAGAATATGCGTAAGAAATTTGAAGGATCAATTTTCTTGTTTCAAAATCAGCAAAAAGATTCACTCTAAAGAAACACGCCGAGAGATAAAGTACTTTAAGTTTCTTAAAAAACGGGGCATTTCTTCTTCCTTTATTCCCGCCTTTATCGATAACTTTGAAACCAAAGAAGAAATCATAATCGAGCAGGAATTGATCACTGACCACCCTGAACAAAATCTGTTTGCATTTCGTGTGGAAGAATTTGTTGCAGATGCTTCAGATAAACAACTAGCTAAGCTAGAACAATTATTCCGGGAACTCTATATCTGAACTTCTCGGGGTTGCTTACACTCAAATCCGTAACCCCGACTCTAACCTT
>ERZ1673702.3665-NODE-3665-length-11688-cov-3.488094_pt1 | contig 11688 bp, 6 predicted proteins | sample MGYA00580232_ERZ1673702 | MGnify/ENA primary metagenome ERZ1673702 (study PRJEB41218, sample SAMN15661792) | gut metagenome | host: Homo sapiens | place: Canada: London | collected 2015-08-20/2019-03-30 | study: EMG produced TPA metagenomics assembly of... | reverse complement strand
ATTGTCAATACGATTATGATTAATCATGGTCAAATTGAATCTCAGTACATGCTAAAAGACAAGATTGTCGCAGAAAAAATTGGAAAGAGGGTGGAAGTCCTTAGCGAACATACAATTACAATTGTACATTGGGGAATTCTTAAAATGATGGGAGCAAAACTGTACAAAGTTAAGACTCCTAAAAAAGAAAACTTACACGAGAAAAAGTGTGGTTTAAGAAATCTTCATAGTAAAAGAAGAAGGGCAGTGTATAGTGTAAAGAGACATTAACTAAAAAGAACTTAGACAGGAGTAGGGCACCTAGTAGGTGCTCTACTCCTAATTTATATAATAAAATGTGACAATTTTTTTATAAATTTCTTAATCTTGGACTAAAATACAATTAAAATGCTTGATTTTCTTTGGAAACGGTGGTATAATAAGGTATAGTAATTTTATAAAGAGAGGAGATTCTAAGAAATTAGAATAAAAATTATGAATAGTGTATTAAAGAATATAAAAACTACATTAAGACAACTATTTGGATTTGATGAAATAGAAAAAAACAAAGAATGGAATGATTATTTAGTTGCATTAGGACAAAATGGATATTTTTCAAGCAAAGAGATAGAAACCTTTAAAAAATCAGAAAATTATATAACCAAATTAGAAGAAAGACTTGAAGAAAATGAAGCAAGTATTAAAAATAGAAAAAAGTCATTTCAAATAGATAGCTTAGAATTAAATTCTAGTGTTGTAGAACCAACAGTATCATTAGATGCTAAAGAGAAAGAAAGAGAATAAAATTATAAAAAACTATTGCAAAGTTAAAAAAAAGTGATATAATACTTTCAAATTAACAAAAAAACAATAACAAGGACAAGACAGATAATAAAATATCTTTGCAGAGAATCAAACAATTGGTGAAAGTTTGAAAGTAAAAATTATTTGTTATCACCTAAGTTAAGTTGTAAAGCTGAACAATTTAAAGTAAGCTTTGCCGTATATCTGCGTTAAAGAAAAATAAGAGAATATAAATTATATTATATTAAAATAGGTGGTACCGCGGAGAATTCGTCCTAATATACAGAAATGTATATTAGGACTTTTTTATATATTAGGAAAGTTCACTGAACTTCCTAATATATAAAAGCTACAATCGCTAGCCCTTTGAGATTTTCTCCTTTTAGTCGAAAACTCAAATCGGGCGAGAACGAAGGGCGACTACGTCACTTTGTTCTTTCAAATTAATTACGCGAAAAACACTTGTTAGAAAAAAAGGAGGAAATTATGCAAGAACTAAAAATTAATGGAATCTATAAACATTTTAAAGGAGATTACTACTTAGTTGAAGGAATTGCAAAAGATTCTGAAACACAAGAAGAAATGGTCATTTATAGAAGATTATATGAAGATGGAGGATTATGGGTACGCCCAAAAGATATGTTCTTATCAGAAGTAGATCATAAAAAATATCCAGATATAAAACAAAAATATAGATTTGAATTACAAAATATTAAAAGTGTAAAAAACAAATAAAGTAGGTTGAGAAATAATAATTATAATTTCAAACCCAAATATAAACTTAGGAAAGGAAGTAAAAAAATTATGTACAAAAAAGTAGAACTAAAAAATGGATTTGTAGGAATGGAAAATGAAGTAGCAGAAATGTGGAAACAAAAGAACATAATAAAAAAGAACTTTGAAATGAACAAAGGTCAAAGATATTTCACATTTTATGATGGACCTCCAACAGCTAATGGAAAGCCACATGTTGGACACATCGAAACAAGAGTAATGAAAGATATTATACCAAGATACAAAGTAATGAAAGGATATCATGTAGACAGAAAAGCAGGATGGGATACACATGGATTACCAGTAGAACTTGAAATAGAGAAAAAACTTGGTATATCAGGAAAAGAACAAATAGAAGAATATGGTGTAGAAAAATTCGTAAAACAATGTAAAGAAAGTGTATTCACATATGTACACATGTGGGAACAAATGACAAATAAAGTCGGATTTTGGGTAGATATGGAACATCCATATGTAACATATCATAATGATTATATAGAATCAGTATGGTGGGCATTAAAAGAAATGTGGAAAAAAGGCTTATTATATGAAGGACATAAAGTAATGCCATATTGTCCAAGATGTGGAACAGCACTTTCATCACATGAAGTTGCACAAGGATATAAAGATGTAAAAGACTTAACATGTATTGCAAAATTCAAAGTAGTTGGAGAAGATAAATATATATTAGCATGGACAACAACACCATGGACATTACCATCAAACTTAGCACTATGTGTAAACAAAGCATATACATATGTTGAAGTAAAAGCAAATATTGGAACAGATGATGAACCAAAATATGAAAATTATATATTAGCAAAAGATTTACTTACAAATGTATTAAAAGAAACACCTTATGAAATAGTTAAAGAATTCAAAGGAACAGAATTATTAGGAACAAAATATGAACAATTAATGCCATTTGCAAAAGTAGATGGAAAAGCATTTGAAGTAATACATGGAGATTATGTAACAATAGAAGATGGTACAGGAATTGTACATATAGCACCAGCTTATGGTGAAGATGATAGTTTAGTTGCAAAACAAAATGGAATAGCATTTGTAAACCTAGTAGATAAATCAGGAAAATTTGTACCAGAAGTTGAACCATGGGCAGGAAGATTTGTAAGAGATTGTAATGAAGATATTTGTAAATGGCTTGCAGAACATGGAAAATTATTTGCAAAAGAAAAACATTTACACTCATATCCACATTGCTGGAGATGTGACACACCACTTTTATATTATCCAAAAGAAAGTTGGTTTGTTGCAATGACAAAATTAAGAGACGAATTAGTTGCAAATAACAACAAAATAAATTGGTATCCGGATACAATTAGAACAGGAAGATTTGGAAAATTCCTTGAAAATGTAATAGATTGGGGAATTTCAAGAGACAGATATTGGGGAACACCATTACCAGTATGGAAATGTGAATGTGGTCATGAAGAATGTATAGGTTCAATTGCTGAATTAAAAGAAAAAGCAATAGATTGTCCAGATGAAATAGAATTACATAAACCATATATAGATAATGTACATTTAAAATGTCCTGAATGTGGAAAAACAATGACAAGATTTAAAGAAGTAATAGATTGTTGGTTTGATTCTGGATCAATGCCATTTGCACAATTACATTATCCATTTGAAAACAAAGAAGAATTTGAAAAACACTTCCCTGCACAATTTATTTCAGAAGCAATTGACCAAACAAGAGGATGGTTCTATACATTACTTGCAGTATCAACATGTTTATTTGATAAAACACCTTATGAAAACTGTATAGTATTAGGACATGTTTTAGACGAAAAAGGACAAAAAATGTCAAAATCTAAAGGAAATGGTGTAGATCCAATGGTATTATTAGACCAAGTTGGAGCAGATGCAACAAGATGGCATTTCTATACATGTTCAGCACCATGGTTACCAACAAGATTAGGATTAAACAATGTACAAGAAACACAAAGAGGATTTTTAAGTACATTATGGAATGTATATTCATTCTATGTTTTATATGCAGAAATAGACCAATTCAATCCAAATAAATATGCTGATTTCAAATCAGAAAATATAATGGATAAATGGATATTATCAAAATTAAATACTTTAATAAAAGAAGTTGCAGAAAAATTAGACAAATATGATATAACAAGTGCAGCTCTACAAATAGAAGACTTTACAGATGAACTTTCAAACTGGTATGTTCGTACAAATAGAGAAAGATTCTGGGGAGAAGAATTAACAGATGATAAGATAGGAGCATATACAACATTATATAAAGTATTAGTAAACTTAATAAAAATATCAGCACCATTTGTACCATTTATGACAGATGAAATTTATCAAAACTTAGTTGTAGGATTAGATGAAAAAGCACCTGAAAGTGTTCATTTATGTTTATGGCCAGAAGTTGATGAAAAATCTATAGATAAAAAACTTGAAAATGAAATGGATTTAGCTTATTCATTAGTAAAATTAGGAAGAAGTGCAAGAAACTCAGCAAATATTAAGAATAGACAACCACTTTCAAAAATGTTAATATCTGTAGATACTTTACCTGAATACTACGGAAATATAGTAAAAGAAGAATTGAATGTAAAAGAAGTAGATTTAGGTGCAAACATGAATGAATATGTTCATTTTGAAATAAAACCAAATTTACCAGTATTAGGAAAAGAATATGGAAAATTAATACCAAAAATAAGAGAAGAAATTTCAAAATTAAATCAAATGGATTTAGCAAATAAAGTAAAAAATGGTGGAGTAGAATATATAGAAATTGATGGAACACAAATAGAATTAACATCAGAAAATTTACTTGTTACAATGCAAGGAAAAGAAGGATTTGCATTTGCTGGTGAGGGAGAAATTGGTGTAGTATTAGATACAACTATAACTCCTGAACTAAAAGAAGAAGGATATGTAAGAGAAATTTTATCAAAAGTTCAAAACATGAGAAAAGATAAAGGATTTGAAGTATTAGATAAGATAAACTTATATGTATCTGAAAATGAAATGCTAGAAGAACTTGTAAAGAAATTTGAATCTGAAATAAAGAAAGAAACTTTAACAGAAAATATTGTATTCAATACACAAAGAGATACTTATACAGAAGTAAGTATTAATGGTGAAAAATTGATGCTTGATGTTGAGGTTGTAAAATAATTACAATTTTGGCTGTGTTAAATTTCATTTAAAACGCGGTTACATACAGTTCGTATGTGCCGTGTTTTTTATTTTATATTATATAAAAAGCTACAATCGCTAGTCTTTTGAGTTTTTCTCATTTTTGTTGAAAACTCAAATTGAACGAGAACAAATAAAAAAACATCAAGAGAACAGACTCTTGATGGTAGGGAACTTATTCCCGAGGAGGCAACTTTTTGATGAAGTTGATTGCCTGCTTCACCTGTTTGGGAGTAAAGCAGAACGCTTTGTTGCCAAAGTCAACAGGCTGATGAATGGGGCTTTCGCTCGGATCGATAGGCCACTCAGCGTTAACGAACCAAATATCGGCACCGGTACGCTTGCACACATCAATGTCATGCATAACGCTTGCAGTGTAGCCGTTAGGAAAGTCAAACTTCAAAATCAACTTTCCAACACTGTTAGTATCTGCGCAGACAGCTGACAGATACCGCTTGTTTCCCCAAAAACTCTTAGTCACGCAACCTTTACCCAAAAGTTCGACATGATTAATTTTTTCCATTTTTTAACCTCCAGATTACGCATAGTTAATTGCTTGCAATATTATTATAACATATTTTACTATAATCTGTCAATGTTAACATAATGTTTTGCTTAAAGCATTGGTGTGATTTAGTTAATTATATGTCATACTTTTTTTGAAAAAAATATATGGTAACAATAGTAGCCAAAAGACATAAACAGTTTTTAGTTATTGCAATTATACATAAAATGTAGTAGAATATTGTCGGAAAGGATAGAAATATGAATGATAAAATAGTAATAAAAGGTGCAAAAGAGCACAATCTTAAAAATATAAATCTAGAAATTCCAAGAGATAAATTAGTAGTAATAACAGGATTATCTGGTTCTGGAAAATCATCATTAGCATTTGACACATTATATGCAGAAGGACAAAGAAGATATGTTGAAAGTTTGTCATCTTATGCAAGACAATTTTTAGGACTAATGGAAAAGCCAGATGTAGAATTAATAGAAGGATTATCACCAGCAATATCAATAGACCAAAAAACAACGTCAAAAAATCCACGTTCAACAGTTGGAACTGTAACAGAAATATATGATTACATTCGTTTATTATATGCAAGAGTTGGAACACCATATTGTCCAAACTGTGGCAAAAAAATTGAAAAACAATCAATAGACCAAATTGTAGACAATGTTATGAAAATAAAAGAAGGAACAAGAATTCAAATATTAGCACCTGTAGTAAGAGGAAGAAAAGGCGAATACACAAAATTATTTGAAGATTTACAAAAAGATGGATTTGCAAGAGTTAGAGTTGATGGAGAAATATATGATTTATCTGATGAAATAAAATTAGACAAGAATAAAAAACATGAAATAGAAGTTGTTGTAGATAGATTAGTAATAAAAGAAGATATAGTAGGAAGACTTACAGAATCAATAGAAACAGCATTAAAACAAGCAGACAATTTAGTACTTATTGATATAGTAGGAGAAAAGCAAGTTTTATATAGTTGTAATTATGCTTGTCCAGATTGTGGATTCAGTTTTCCAGAATTAACTCCAAGAATGTTTTCATTTAATAACCCTTATGGAGCATGTCCAAAATGTTCTGGAATTGGATATTTAATGAAAATGGACGAAGATTTAATAATTCCAGACAAAACTAAAACATTGTATGATGGTGTAAAAGCATTTGGAGCTAGTACAATGAAAAAAGGCGATACAATGGCAAAAATGTACTTTGAGAGTGTCGGAAAACATTATGGAATAGATATCAAAAACAAAAAAATAAAAGATTTGCCAAAAGACTTTATAAATAAGATATTATATGGAACAGGAAATGATGAAATAGATTTTGAATATACCTCATCACTTGGAACAAGAAAATTCAAAGCACCATTTGAAGGAGTAATTCCAACATTAGAAAGACGACATAATGAAACAAAATCACAAGGAATGAGAGATTTTTATGAAATGTACATGAGTGAACTTCCATGTGATGAATGTAATGGAGCGAGATTAAAAAAAGAAATTTTGTCAATAAAAGTTGGTGGAATAAATATAAATGAAATGACAGATTTATCTGTTAAAAGTTTACAAGAATTTTTAAGAAAACTTGAATTAACAGATTCACAAAAAATGATTGCAGAAATGATATTAAAAGAAATAGATGCAAGATTACAATTCTTAATAGATGTAGGACTTGAATATCTTACATTATCAAGAAGTGCAGGAACATTGTCAGGAGGAGAAGCACAACGTATAAGACTTGCAACACAAATTGGATCAGGTCTTACAGGAGTATTATATATACTTGATGAACCAAGTATAGGATTACATCAGAGAGATAATGATAAATTAATAGCAACACTAAAAAAATTGCGTGATTTAGGAAATTCTTTATTAGTTGTAGAACATGATGAAGATACAATGTATGCTGCAGACCAAATAATTGATATTGGACCAGGTGCAGGTGTTCATGGTGGTCAAGTTATGGCACAAGGAACAGCAGAAGAAATAAAAAATGTTCCAACATCAATAACAGGAGCTTATTTAAGTGGAAGAAAGAAGATTGAAGTACCAAAAAAGAGAAGACCTGGAAACAAGAAAAATATTGAAATAGTAAATGCAACAGAAAACAATCTAAAAAATATAAGTGTAAAATTTCCACTTGGTAAATTTATTTGTATTACAGGTGTATCTGGCTCAGGAAAAAGTACTTTAATAAATGAAGTATTATATAAAAATATTGCTCAACAATTAAATGGAGCAACAGAAAAGCCAGGAAAATGTAAAACAATAAAAGGATTAGAAAATATAGATAAAATCATAAATATAGATCAATCACCAATTGGACGTACACCACGTTCAAATCCTGCAACATATACAGGTGCATTTGATTTAATAAGAGATATTTTTGCAAGTACAAATGAAGCAAAAATGAGAGGATATGAAAAAGGTAGATTTAGTTTCAATGTACCTGGTGGAAGATGTGAAAGCTGTTCAGGTGATGGTGTTCACAGAATTGAAATGCATTTTTTACCAGATGTGTTTGTACCTTGTGAAGTATGTAAAGGAAAAAGATATAATAGAGAAACTCTTGAAGTTAAATATAAAGGAAAGAGTATAGCAGATGTTCTTGATATGACAGTAGAGGAATCATTAGAATATTTTGCAAATATTCCAAGAATAAAAAATAAAATACAAACATTATATGATGTTGGATTAGGTTATATAAAATTAGGTCAACCATCAACAACACTATCAGGAGGAGAAGCACAACGTGTTAAATTAGCAACAGAACTTTCTAAAAAGGCTACAGGAAAAACATTATATATATTAGATGAACCAACAACAGGATTGCATATAGCAGATGTACATAGACTAGTGGACATTTTGCAAAGGCTTGTAGATACAGGAAATACTATAATTGTAATAGAACATAATTTAGACCTAATAAAAACAGCAGATTATATTATAGATTTAGGTCCAGAAGGTGGAGATGCAGGTGGAGAAATAATTGCAGTAGGTACTCCAGAACAAATTTGTAAAAACGATAGAAGTTATACAGGAAAATTTTTAAAGAAATATTTGGAAAAATAATATTTTTAGCATATAAATTGAAAAAAATGTAAAAAAATATAAAAAAGTATTGACAATTATGTAAATATGTATTATACTATAAAAGTGTAAAACGTATTGCCAAGTGCAATTTGTTAGTAAGAGATAAAGGATTTCTATTAAAAGACATCATGAAAATTCCTCCTTTGAATATATATATATGATAGAAATTCTTTGATTCATATAGGGTGTAATCTTTGGCCCACTGCCTACCCTCCTTGAAAGCCCCCACTATTATTTTAATAGTGGGGGCTCTTTTTGACATATAAGGGAAAATATGCTATAATAGAAATAGGTTCGAAAGAATCTCTTTTAGTGTGCTATAAATCATACGGAGGGTAGACAAAATGAAAAAAATTATGAGTATGGCAATTGTGCTTATTGCACTGGTAACACTTTCGGTTTCCGCATTTGCGGCAGACAACGGTAAACAGATTTCTGAAAGTACTTTTCAGGAGAATGTTGTGGTCAAGGTTTCAAACGCTGGAAAATTTATGAAGGAGGAAGAAGAATTTGAGATTCAGACTCCTGAAGAGATTTCTTCTATGGAAGAAACAGAAGATCCTGATGCCCTTCTTGAGGTTTGCCCTAAGTGTGGCAAAATTCACGATGGGTGCTGTGCTGAAGAGGCAGAGCGCATTCACTTTAGACACTATGTCGACACTGATTATAGTTATCTGAAGTTTTGCGACCTGAAGGATAACGCACTGTACTTTGTGACTCTCGACAATAATCTTATGCTGATGAATCTCAAAACGAAACAGCTTTATTTTATTGCTGATGAGGTTATTGGGTTGACTCGGTATGGCATGAATGGGCGTTATATTGGATATGTAACGCTCAATGACAAGTTCTTTTCTGTACCCTATGAGGTAGGAAAAGACGGTAAGCTTAGCACTGATTTCCAGATGGAATTCGGTGAATAAAAGCTAAAACTCGAACATAAACACAAATAGCACACGGCGGCTCTCCTACTGTTGGAGTGCCGTTTTTTAATATATAAATTTGTTAAAGAAAATATATAATTCACACATAATTCATAAATATAAGATATAATAAACTACATTAAAATGGAAAGTCAGTTAAAAACTTTAACTTGAAAAAAATACACTAATATGATATATTAGCAAAAGAATTGAAGAAAAATGTAGAGGAAAAAAATATGAATAAAATAGTACATATAGGAATGGATGTAGGTTCAACAACAGTAAAAATAGTTGTAATGGACGAAGATTTAAAAGAAATCTATACATCATATGAAAGACATTATTCAGATACAAAAAATACAGTATGTAAAGTATTAGAAGAATTAGTAGAAAAATATAAAGATAAAGAATTTACAATAGCATTAACAGGTTCAGGGGCAATGAGTACAGCTAAATTTTTAGATGTACCATTTATTCAAGAAGTTGTTGCATGTAAAAGATCTGTAGAAAGATATATTCCACAAACAAATGTAGTAATTGAACTTGGAGGAGAAGATGCAAAAATCATTTATTTTGGAAGATCTGTAGAACAACGTATGAATGGAACATGTGCAGGTGGAACGGGAGCATTTTTAGACCAAATGGCATCATTATTAAATACAGATACAGCAGGGTTAAATGAACTTGCAAAAGGATATCAAACAATATATCCAATTGCATCAAGATGTGGTGTATTTGCAAAAACAGATGTGCAACCATTATTAAATGAAGGTGCTGCAAAAGAAGATATTGCAGTATCTATTTTACAAGCAGTTGTAAATCAAACAATATCAGGATTAGCTTGTGGAAGACCAATTAGAGGAAATGTAGCATTTTTAGGCGGTCCATTAACATATTTACCAGAATTAAGAAAAAGATTTGTTGAAACATTACATTTAACACCAGAGCAAACAATAGTGCCAGAAGAAGCACATTTATTAGTTGCCAAAGGAGCATGTTTAGAAGCAAAAGATGAGTCTCCAATAAGTGTGGAAAAATTAAAAAGTAAAATACAAGTATTAAAACATTCTCATGACACAACAACAGTACCATTAAAACCATTATTTTCAACAAATGTAGAATATGATGAATTTAAAGCTAGACATGAAAAAGACAAAGTAGCTAAAAAACCACTTTCAGAACATAAAGGAGACTGTTTTGTTGGAATAGATGCAGGTTCAACAACATCAAAATTAGTAGTTATAGATAGAGATGGAACATTACTATATTCAGCATATCAAGGAAATGGTGGAAAACCACTTGATAGTATAATAGAAATGTTAAAAAAATTATATTCTGTTATGCCAAGAGAAGCAATTATTCGTTATAGTGGTGTAACTGGATATGGAGAAAAATTAATACAAACAGCATTAAATGTAGACTTGAATGAAATTGAAACAATAGCACATTATACAGCTGCAAAAAAATTCGAACCTAAAGTAACAAGTATTGTTGATATTGGTGGCCAAGACATGAAATATATCAAATTAAAGAACAACACAATAGACAATATAATGTTAAATGAAGCTTGTTCATCAGGATGTGGTTCATTTATTGAAACATTTGCTAAAAGTTTGAACTTAAATATAGAAGAATTTGTAAAAGAAGCATTAGAAGCACAAAATCCAGTAGATTTAGGTTCTAGATGTACAGTATTTATGAATTCAAAAATAAAACAAGCACAAAAAGAAGGATATTCAGTTGGAGACATATCAGCAGGTTTATCATATTCAGTAATAAAAAATGCAATACAAAAAGTAATGAAAATAAGAGATGTAAAAAAATTAGGAAGTCATATTGTTGTACAAGGTGGAACTTTCTATAATGAAGCAGTATTAAGAGCATTTGAATTAATTGTTGGAAGAAATGTAATAAGACCAGATATAGCAGGACTTATGGGAGCTTATGGTATGGCATTACTTGCATGTGAACAATATGAAGCAAATATGGACATGGAATATCATTCAACACTTGCAACAATCGAAGAAATTGATAAATTAGATATAAAAGTAACACATACAAGATGTAATGGATGTGAAAATCATTGTCAATTAACAATAAATAGATTTAGTAATGGAAAAAGACATATATCTGGAAACAGATGTGAAAAAGGTGAAGGAATAGTAAATTCACACAAAGATTTACCAAACTTAGTAAAATATAAATATGATAGAATATTTGGATATACACCATTAGAAGAAAAAGATGCACCAAGAGGAACAATAGGAATTCCAAGAGTTTTAAATATGTATGAAGACTATCCATTTTGGTTTACATTATTTACAAATTTAGGATTTAGAGTAATAATATCAGAAAAAAGTACAAGAAAAATATATGAAAAAGGTATTGAATCAATGCCATCTGA
>ERZ1673702.3660-NODE-3660-length-11691-cov-6.339378_pt1 | contig 11691 bp, 9 predicted proteins | sample MGYA00580232_ERZ1673702 | MGnify/ENA primary metagenome ERZ1673702 (study PRJEB41218, sample SAMN15661792) | gut metagenome | host: Homo sapiens | place: Canada: London | collected 2015-08-20/2019-03-30 | study: EMG produced TPA metagenomics assembly of... | reverse complement strand
ACTGGTGTAGACTCTGTTGAATCTGCAAGAAAACTTCTTGAGAAAAACGGCGTAACTTTATAAAAACAATCGGGGATAGGAAAATTTTTCCTATCCCTCATTTTTACTGCGAAATCAAGCCCTGTGATGCCCATTCTCTCAGTAAGTCTGTCATCCACAAAATACCATCCTCTGGTTCCTCTATTTCAATTGGTTCTTCTGCTGGCTCGATGCTTACTACAAAATTAAATAATGCATTCTTTATATCTGGCTCATCTGTCTGTGTCAAAAGCCCTTCCGTCTCACCGACAACTGGTGAAAGCTCTTCAATTCCCCATTCTTCTTGAAGTTTGTCTGAAATCTCTGCTTCAATTGTCACTTCAAATGCATATGTGCCTGCTGCGCCATCTTTTCCCGCACAGATTGATGCATTAACTTCAAGACCTTTTGAAACTGCATTCTCAAACTGCACAGCTAATGGTTCTTTCTCATAATCTTCATGCGGACAAAATGTAGTCTGAAGAGTATCAAATATCTGCTTTTTCTTTTTATCCTGATCAAAAGCATTTTCCGGATCAGCTTCTTTCATTCCTTCTATTACTGCATCCACATATGGTGTAAGAAGTGGCTCCCAGTCAATGACAAATGTTTTATCTAACTGTCCCTGCTCAATCTGCATATCGATGCGCTCCAAAAGCTGCCCTATCTGATCATTTTTCAGATTAATCGTGTAAGAGCCTGCATCATGTGCCGCCGCAAGACCTGAAAACACTCCTATCAAATCATCATATTTAAACTCATCCAGACCTATTGAAGAACCTACCAGACCAATCCAGTCTTCTGTAATTGAATCTGCTGCCTGCAGCACATTCTCATTCTCTTCCTCGTCAATGCGGTTCTCCTCTGTCAATTCCGATATCATCTCTTTAACCGATTCTGTATTTAAATATGCCTTAGTACCAAATACACGAAGTACATCCTCTGATACAAAATCAAAAAAAGTTCCATCACCATTTGGTGCACTTAAATACAGCATGTCCACAGATGCACTGTCTGGCGTCATACGGATCGTCATTCCGGCCGATACTTCCATATCACCAAACGTCATTGAGGCTGAAAACATTTCAGTTCCCTCTTTTATCCGCCGTGCTTCTGTGACCATATCTGCAATCTTTCTTATTCCACCCGTTTCCTCTTCTGCAAAAGTATTCTGTGCCGTGCTGACAAAAATCACTATCCCTGCCGCAAACAGCATCATTCTTTTTTTCATGAAACGTTCCCTCCATACACTATATGTTGCCACTTTCATTTCCAACATTACTCTCCTGCATTACGCAGCTCTATCATACCAATACTACCATACTACGCCCTTTTTTGCAAAGATATTACGCTTACAAATATCTTACATTTTACAACACGCGTTATTGTTGACTGGTTTCTTTTGATATGGTATACTATACACAATTAGACGGACATATTTTTGTATGTTCCGTCAAAAAATTTAAGGAGGTTTTTTACCATGGATATGTCTTCTTTTTCTCTGGAAGGTAAGATTGCGCTGATTACTGGCGCTTCCTATGGTATCGGTATGGCTATCGCTAAGGGTATGGCTGCTGCCGGTGCTACAATCGTATTTAACGATATTAAGCAGGAGTTAGTTGATAAGGGTCTTGCTGCATACGAAGAAGCTGGAATCAAGGCTCATGGCTATGTTTGTGACGTTACTAATGAGGACGCTGTAAACGAGCTTGTTGCAAAGATCGAGGCTGAGGTTGGTGTAATCGACATTCTCGTAAACAATGCCGGAATCATCAAGAGAATCCCGATGTGCGAGATGACCGCTGCTCAGTTCAGACAGGTTATCGATGTTGACTTAAATGCTCCGTTTATCGTAGCAAAGGCTGTTATTCCGAGCATGATCAAGAAGGGTCATGGAAAGATCATCAACATCTGCTCCATGATGTCTGAACTTGGACGTGAGACCGTATCTGCTTATGCAGCAGCTAAAGGTGGCTTAAAGATGCTAACCAGAAACATCTGCTCTGAGTACGGTGAGTACAACATTCAGTGTAACGGTATTGGACCTGGCTACATTGCTACTCCGCAGACCGCTCCGCTTCGTGAGATTCAGCCAGACGGTTCCCGTCATCCGTTTGACCAGTTCATCATTGCCAAGACTCCGGCAGCTCGCTGGGGAGAAGCTGAGGACCTGGCAGGCCCGGCAGTATTCCTTGCTTCTGATGCTTCCAACTTCGTAAACGGACATGTTCTGTACGTAGATGGTGGTATCTTAGCTTACATTGGAAAGCAGCCACAGTAATTTATCTGATGAATCGTACTTAAATAGTACATAAAAAGAAAGCTTCGCGTTGTTTAACACATATGCGAAGCTTTCTTTAGCCATTAAAAAGCGTTGCTAAATATAATAGAAAGGTGTGGATAAATCGTTATGCGCATTGCACTGGTAGATGATTCTGAAATTGAACGTGGGATACTTCTGTCTTTGATTACTGACTATGGATGCGAAAAGCAGATTTTATTTGAATCTGATTGTTTTGACAGCGGAGATGCTTTTTTGTCTTCCTTTTCGTCTGATAAATACGATATTGTTTTTATGGACATTTTTATGAATGGTATGAGCGGTGTTGAGACGGCAAGCAAAATGCGTCAGATTGACAGCCATGTTATTTTAATTTTTCTGACTGCCTCTGCTGATTACATGCCAGATGCCTTTCGTGTCCATGCATTCCACTATATTCTAAAACCATATCAGAAAGATGCGATTTTTGCATGTCTGAATGATGCCTCTTTGCACCTTCCAGCTTCTGAAACCTTCATTTCATTCTCAGTAAATGCAATTGAGGTTCGCATTTTTGCTTCACAAATTGTATGCATCGTGGCTGACTCTCACTATACATGGATCACCGACCGAAATGGTCAGAAATACCATCCTTGTGCTGCCTTTGGTACATTCTCAAAACAGCTTTTATCTGACCGTCATTTTCTTCTTGTCAGCAGAGGTGTCCTGTGCAACATGGATGATATTAAATGCTTTTCTTCTGGCAGCTGTCTTCTTTCAAACGGCCAGACTCTTCCAGTTACACTGCGCAATGCCAAGCGTATTGAACAAACCTGGCGTGACTACTGTTTTTCAAAGACACGAGATCAAACTTTGGAAATTTGATTTTTGCTTTTCATTCATAAATTTTGCTTTTCGTTCATACTATATTGACTTTTTCGCATAAAAGCGTTAAATTTTTTGTACTACATCAACATTGCTTCACACACATTAGTTGGTTAGTTTCTTATTTTACACACTTTCTTTGTACAAAAAAAGACCGGCTCCCACACACCGGTCCTTTTTTGTTGTCTTTTATTTTGATCCAACTTTCTTAAAGATTACAACAACAGTTTTTAAGATAATTTGAATATCAAGTTGAATGCTCCAGTTATCAATATATTCACAGTCCAGACGAACAACCTCCTCAAAGTCTTCAATGTTGCTTCGTCCACTGACCTGCCACAATCCTGTCAGACCAGGCTTCATGCTTAGACGTCTCTTATGACGCGCCTCATATTGTTTAAACTCATCTACTGTAGGTGGTCTTGTTCCAACAAGACTCATATCACCCTTTAGTACATTCCAAAACTGAGGAAGCTCATCAATACTAGTTGAACGAATAAATTTGCCGACCTTTGTGATTCTCGGATCATCCGTCATCTTAAACATAAAGCCCTTCATTTCATTCTTTTCCATAAGCTCGGCCTTGCGCGCCTCTGCATCCTGATACATAGAGCGCACCTTATAAATATAGAAATAACGGCCATTTTTTCCCACACGCTTTTGCTTAAATATGAGTGGTCCAGGAGACTCTAGCTTTACAGCTGGTGCGATAAAAAGCATCACAACTGCTGTAATCATCAGTCCTACTATCGCTCCTACAATGTCTATTATACGCTTCATTACAAGCTTGTTAAAATCAAAAAATCTTGGTGCCACGCTGAGCGCATAGTGATTTCCAATCTGAGTAACTTCTCTTTGATAACCTGCGCCAAGATGATCAAGAAGGTCAATATTTACATGAACAATTACACCCATCTGAGCAAACTGCTCAGCATACTCAATGATTTCGTTTTTTCTTTGATCATCAAGCACTAAAAATACTTCATCAACAATTTCCCTGCTTGCTACCTCAATCACATTGTCGCCATTTGCCACAACACGATAGCCTTCGATATCTTCTCCAACATAATCACCATCTGTAATCGCAAGCGTAATCAGATAATTCTCGTAAGTATTATATCGTCTTAGATCCTCTGCAAGCGTTTTTACACGATCAGATGTTGTCAATACAAGAAGATGATCTGCTTTTTTATTTTTAAAAATAGTACGAAGCATTCTCTTACAGATCAAATGTGTCAACGCCATCAGAACCATATTGATTAGTACTGTTAATGCCCATACGCTTCTGCTGATCAGCTCTGTATTTTTAGTAACATAAAATACAGCAATAAGCACAGCTCCCATAATAATATTTAACTTGATCGTATATGTAATTTCTTCATATTTGTTTCGCTTCATGAAATAGCGATTCATGTTGAACGACAGAAATACCAAAAAATAGCTGATCAAAATCATCCAAAGAGATGATAATACGGAAGAAAAATCAAATATAAACTTCCGAAAAACGGATGCAAGAAAACAAGCTGCAATATAGCTTATCACGAGACAAACCGCGTCAATCCAAATCAGCAGATAATCCTGCATGTTTTTCCTTTGTTGACTCATGTTCAGAAATTCCTTTCCCTTTATTTCTTTTGTTTATTGTATCATAATTCTTTTCTTTAAACAACTTGATTTTTCAATTCACGCGTCTTGCTAGATGTCTCAGTAAACTGAGACGATAAACTTCATGCTTACATAGAAATTTGATTTCTTTTCCTGTTTACTTTTACTTTAAAAAAAGGTATAGTATCAGCGAAGTAAACGAATATGGAAAGGCATGGTATTTATCGTGAATCTTACAAAACCTGTTATTTTAGCATCTGGCTCCCCACGCCGAAAAGAATTGTTAGCTCTTGCCGGCTTCAATTTTACTGTCTGCCCGGCAAAGGGTGAGGAAGTCACCACAAAAACGCTTCCATGTGATATTGTATGTGAACTGGCTCATCAAAAGGCATTTGAAATTGCAAAGGCACAAAAAGCTCCTTGCTATGTAATTGGCGCTGATACTATCGTTGCATTTGAAAATCGCATATTGGGAAAGCCAAAGGACAGCGCAGATGCCGTGCGAATGGTCTCTATGCTTCAGGGCAGCACACATCAGGTCTATACCGGTGTGACACTAATTGAAGTCTGCGCTGATGGCAGTCTTCGCGAAAAAAGCTTCTACGAGGAGACAAATGTACATGTCTGCCAAATGACAAAGGATGAAATTGCCTCTTACGTTGCAACAGGAGAACCACTTGATAAGGCTGGAGCCTATGGAATTCAGGGTACTTTTTCAATCTATGTCTCAGGCATTGAAGGCGACTATTTTAACGTTGTTGGCCTTCCTGTTTCTCGTCTTTATCATGAATTTGCTGCTTTTCAAAATGCAGCTCACAAATAAGTGTTCAGCTCTCTTAGGCAAATTAAGGCGGTACCCTTACGGATACCGCCTCGTTTATTTTGGGCTAATCATTTTTATTTACTTTTTGCTGCGCTTTGTAAGAATGATCATTGCCACTACCGCTGCCGCAAGAATAATTCCAATCACAACCAGAATAATTCCGATTATTCCGCTGGCATCCTCAATACCAAGAATCTGGTTGATTTGACCAGACTGTGTGGTTGGCATTGGAAGTGTTGTGCTGGCTTCTGATGCAGCTGATGACGGTGCCGTACTTGGTGCTGTACTTGGTGCCGTACTCGGTGCTGTACTCGGTGCTGTGCTTGGTGCCGTACTTGGCGCTGTAGTCGTGGTTGTCTGTGCCTGCGTTGTTACTTCTGGTGTCGTAGTCGCCTGTGTCTGCGTTGTTGCCTCTGGCGTTGTAGTCGCCTGTGTCTGTGTAGTTTCCTCTGGCGTTGTAGTCGCCTGTGTCTGTGTAGTTTCCTCTGGCGTTGTAGTCGCCTGTGTCTGCGTTGTTGCCTCTGGTGTCGTTACCATCGGAATCTCTTCTGTCTTTGTTGCACCACATACTGTACAAGTATAAAGCTTTTCTCCAACTGCAGTTGTTGTTGCTTCTTTCTGTACAACACCATCATTCCATGTATGATTCTCATTCACAGTAAATCTTACACTTGCCAAATTGCCGGCGGCATCGGCTGCTGTAAATACATACGTGCCTGCCTTTGTAATTTCATGGGTAAAGGTATCATTTGTATTTAAGCTGCTTTCTGATGCAATCTCCTGATTATTTAACTTAACAGAATATAGATTTTCATCTTTTACCGTAAGTGTAATCTTTTGATCTAAGCAATATGTCTTATTAGATTCAGCTCCGCTAATCACTGGTGGTGTCTTGTCAAGCTTAATGCTTATCTGCTTTTCCTGACTAATTGCTCCACTTGAAATATTCATAAGATAATATTTCATTGTGTAGCTTCCCTCTTCGGTGATTACGATTTGTTTGTTTGTTCCAAATGATCCTCTGTCATTCGTAAATGCAATATAGAATCCATCTGGTGCTTTCAGCGTAGCATTTGCACGATACCAGCCATTACTTCCAAGACCCTGCGTTAAGAATTGTGCATCTACATTTACAGTGTACTGCGGATCATATTGTCCGCATACAGTACAGATGCCGTTTGCATAGCTGTGGCCGTTGTGCACCGTAATGGTAATGCTTGCTTCATTTCCTGCTGCATCAACTGCCTTAATGGTCTGTTCTGTCTCTGCTGGAGAGACTGTAAGTGTTCCTTCTGCAGTCAGCGATACTGGAGTGCCATTTACCGTAACCTGTACAAGATTTGCATCACTAATTGTAAGCGTTGGAGCCTCACAATATGTCTTTTTGCCTTCTACGCCACTAATTACAGGCGCTGTCTGATCGAAATTCGCTGTTAATGTCTTCTCTGTACTGATAACCTTGCCGTCTGTGCTTAGCAGATAGTAGGTAATCTTGTTTTCGCCTTCATTCAATGTAAGATCAAGACTAGTTGCTGTGCCAAATGATGACTCATCACTTGTCTGGCTAATATAATAGCCTGTAGGTGCTGTCAGTTTGATGGTGTTTTTGCGGTACCAGTTTCCTGCTGCATCTGGTGTTGTCGGCACTGCATCTGGTACATCATTTGACTGTACTGCCGGTGCCTTATAATTAGGATCAGATGCTCCACAGTGAACGCAAACACCATCTTCAAATGTATGAGTTCCATTTACCGTGATATGAACTGATGTCTCATTTCCTGCCTTATCGCGTAATACGATTTCCTGAACACCTGCTGCTGGTGATGCAGTAAAGCTTCCATCTGAATTTTGGCTTACTGACTCTGGAATGCTGCTTGATGCAAGATCAAGGTTTTCTTCCACAACACTAAAGGTTACTGCTTCACAATAAACCTTTCCTTCTTCAAGACCATTGATCTGTGGGGCTTTTGTATCAAGATATAAAATCTTTGTACGCTGCTCACTGACTGTTGTATTATCTTCTTTTATCAGATAATATACGATATGGTTCTCGCCTTCCTCTAATTCAATATCAAGAGTTGGCATTCTGCCTGATCTGTCATACAGATTTTCAATAATGTTATAGCCTTCTGGTGCAGTGAGAGTAATATTTTTTGTGCGATACCAGTCATCTGTACCCTGTCCGTCTGCCGCTGTACCATCCTCATTTAATGCTGTGAGCGTGATATCAGGAATATTTGTATCTTCTGTAGGTTCTGGCACATAATCAGGATCAGATGCACCACAGATGACGCAGCTTCCCTCTGAAAATGTATGACCATTATTCACGATTACATTTACAGTAATCATGTTTCCTGCCTCATCTACTGCAGAAACAATTAACTGATTCTCTCCCGGCTCTAACGTAAAACTTCCATTTTCATCAAGTGAAACTGGCTGTCCGTTTACTGTAATTGTAACAGCATTTTCATCTGTCACCGTTACTGTCTGTGCTTCACAATATGTTTTTCCATCTTCAATTCCTGCGATAACAGGCGGTTCTGTATCGGCTGGCTTTGTCGGATTTACAGTCACATTTACTGATGCAGTAATTGTATTATAGATAGACGTGTCTTCTGGTGTATAAACTGCTGTATAAATACCATTTTCAGGGATAATGCTTGCTTCAAGCCAACTCCATCCTTCAGGCAATTCAACAGTTGAAAGTGACTGTCCCTCATCAATACTGATACTGTCCGGACACTGCGTCTGCGGTGTCGGATCTAATTTATTGATCTTGATTGTAATGACAATATTTTCTACTATATTGTAGTTTTCAGTGTCATTTGGAACATAACGAACTGCTGCTGGTGCTTCCTCTTGTGCTGGAAGTGTCGTTGCCGGATCAGTCTGCCACTCAAAATGACCATTAGAATCACTCGGAAGCTCAATCTCTGACAATGGTCTTGTCACATATCCTTCCAGAACTGGAGGTGTATAAACCGGATCCATCTTCTGAACTGGTTCTGGTGTCGGCTCTGGTGTCGGTTCTGGCGTTGGCTCTGGAGTTGATTCTGGCGTTGGTTCGACTGACTTTTCAATTAATGTTACATCATTTTCAATTGCCATACCTGATACAACATCAGTCAGCGTGCCATCTGCTCCTGCCATCTGCCACTGACATCCATCTGTAAAAATGCTGTCTGGCACAATACCATTTGTATAGACAACAGAATCCTCTCTTGCTTCATCCGCATAATCAAGTGTCCACTTATAGACACGTGAGTAACTCTCGTCTGTCTTTTTAATCAATACAGGCATCTGATCCGTTCCTATAAGCTGTGAAAACTTCGGATCTGTAAAACCTGAATTTAATGACCATGATGCCGCTCCATCTGCAAACTGTGACGTGTCAAGTACTGTTACACCTGCAGGCGCTTCTGTCACAAAAAGACTGTTTTCTACACTTTCCTTATGCTCTGTAAATACAGCTGATACGCTTCCATTTCCTGTTGTGCTTGAATATCCTGGTGCATAATTTAACAGAATCGGCGTAACTGCATCTTCTCCCAACATATTTGTAATGCTGAAATTACTTGAGTAAACAGATTCAATCCTGTTTTCATTATCAGCAGCAAACTCACTTACAAACGCGTCACTTTTTGAAGAAGTCACTGATGCGCCTAATGTGACGCAGGCACTAATGCTTCCTTCATTTCGTCCTGTTAACACACCTGCATCTGCATTTGACGTGATAGATGTGTTTTCCAGTTTAAGCTCTGTAACATGGCCTGCACTTCCAATATAGCCAAATACACCTGCAAGCGCATTTTGCGCAATATTTTCAATAGGCTGTGTTCCAAGCACTGCTGCCTGTTCTTCTGATACCTTGCTGACTAAGTCCACACCGTTTATCTGGTTCAGAATGATATTACTGATACTGTAACCATTTCCATCAAATACACCGTCATAGCTTTTTCCTGTCTGTGTCTCGACATTATAATATCCAAGCGGTGTCCATGAATACGCTGCTAACGCGCTCATGTCAATGTTGTCGGCTAAGCTTACATTCTGTGTCTCTAAATCTCCTGCATAAAAATGCTGAACAAACCATGCCAGTTCTCCTGCATTCTCAATCTTATATGCACGGATATCGCTGTAGCCAAGCTGTGCCATATCCTGATTTTCGATCACCTGCGGCTGCTCAAATTCTGTATATCCATTTATCTGAGTAACTCCATTTATATATTGGCTTTGTTCCTCTGCCGATACTGGAATATTAATCATGAGCATAGCGGCTGATGTCAACACTGCACTCCATTTTGCTTTTTGTCGTTTCATCTTCATCATATCGGACCTCCTGTCCGGTCAGGGTCATTCTCCCTCACCTTTTCTTTACTTTCAATATAACAGCCGTTCTCTGCAATGTCACCTTAATAAAACACGTTATTTTTTACAAATTCCTTACGAAAACTAATAGCGCTCTTTTAAAAACTCTGATACATTCGTATGTCCGTAGTGCACAAGCTTGGCCTCAAACTCTGCCATCTTTTTCTGAATCATATCCTTATCTTTTTGTTTTAGCAGACCGCTTTTCTCATACCGCTCAACCACTTCTTTTGCATCCTTATATGACTGCAGCGTAAGATCCTTATAATTATTTTCCAAATACATTTGAACTGTATTTAATTTTTCTTCGATTTCCTTTAATGCCTTTTTTCGTTCAAACATTGATATTCTCCCTTCTCATCTGCACAAATTTATATTGGCATACCATTAAATTTATGTTATACTAAATCTAGTATAACACTTTTTCAGAAAAGACAGGAGGTTTTTTTATGCCAACACCACATAATAATGCACAAAAAGGTCAGATCGCAAAAACTGTTTTAATGCCTGGTGATCCGCTGCGTGCAAAATTTATCGCTGATACCTTTTTACAGGATGCCGTTCTTGTAAATGAAGTACGTGGTATGCTTGCTTATACCGGAACTTATAATGGAAAACCAGTTACCGTTATGGGCAGCGGAATGGGTATGCCAAGTATCGGTATCTACTCCTACGAGTTATTTAAGGAATATGATGTAGACCGTATCATTCGTATCGGAAGCGCTGGAAGCTACAGCTCGGACGCCAAGATTTATGATGTCATTCTTGCTACTTCCGCAGTCAGTGAGTCCACCTATGCAAAGGTTCAGTCTGGCTACGACAAGGATGAGAGCTATCCATCCAAAGCACTCAATGATTCCCTTCGCGCTGCTGCAAAGCGTCTTGGAATTAATATGATTGAGGGTGCAATTCACTCTAGTGACGTCTTCTACCGCCAGCCGTCTGATGAAAAGCCAACCTATTGGGAAAAGCTTCGCGACGAGCGCGGCTGTCTGGCTGTTGAAATGGAAAGCTTTGCACTGTTTGCAAATGCTTCTGTACTAGGCAAAGAAGCAGCCTGCCTTTTAACAATCTCTGACAGCTTTATAAGCCCAGAGATCACTACTGCAGAAGAACGTCAGACTTGCTTCACTAACATGATGAAGATTGCTCTTGAAAATTTATAAAACGTACGAAAAAGGTACGCCGATTACTTTCCTCGGCGCACCTTTTTATACATTTAAATATCATACTCCTCGTAGCAATTACACAACACTTCACAGTCACAGTAACCACCATCTTCTTTTATTTCTCGTCTTACTTGATCGCGTCTTTCTTCATCATCAATGTTATCAAGTATCCACTGTTCTGTATTTTTTAACGAATGATCGCACTCTTCCGCTTGTAAAGCTTCCTCTAGATATTCAAAAAGCTCCTCCACTTCTTCCTGCTCTAAGCAGTAGCTTTTTTTCTCTTTTTGTCTCCATGCACGAAGTGCTTCCTTTTTTTGATTTTTTGTCATTTCTCCCATGACTTTTCCTCCATAGTGATTAAAAGCAATATTTATATCATTTACTCAAACCCAATACAAGTTTCTTTTCACTGCTCCCAATGCTTTATTTACATCACAAAGCAGTTCTTCACCGCAAAACTGCTTGTCGATTTTTTGTATCCTTTCCACAGCAATCTCAAATGCTCTTGATCGAGTAGGAGGCGGCTTTTGCCGCCGACCTCTCACACCACCGTGCATACC
>ERZ1673702.3643-NODE-3643-length-11750-cov-3.430098_pt1 | contig 11750 bp, 13 predicted proteins | sample MGYA00580232_ERZ1673702 | MGnify/ENA primary metagenome ERZ1673702 (study PRJEB41218, sample SAMN15661792) | gut metagenome | host: Homo sapiens | place: Canada: London | collected 2015-08-20/2019-03-30 | study: EMG produced TPA metagenomics assembly of... | reverse complement strand
GCGTTGTCACTGCTGGCCTGTCTGTCATCGCCACTGTGTACACGTTGTTCAACAGCATGCATAACAACGCTCAGTTCCGCTTCTAACTACTCCCACCGCACCATCGTCACCGCCTACATCACGTGGGCGGTTTTTTATGGTGCATTAAACTGAAAACTCATCTACACACTGTCAACACGTACATGTACTAATCGCCTGTACTTAAAACTCAAGTACAGGCGATCAACCCTCTAAAATCTCTTACCGTGACATTTCTTATATTTCGTCCCCGATCCACACGGACAAGGATCGTTCCTACCAATATCACCAAGCATTAACGCTTCTCGTACATTTTTGTCATCAACAAGCAAATTACGACAACGATCAAAAATACCCATAAAACGTTCTGTAGTACACGGTACATCGTCTCTACTAAAGACACTCATATCATTAATTACATTGATCAAATCTAAATGATTATGTACACATGAGTAAAAACCGGAACTAGAAAGCGTAATACTACTTTTATCTGAAGCATATGCCGCAAACATATCTACGATGACTGGCAACAATGTAAACCGATAAACATGCCAAGCTACGTTACTAGCTGTACGAACTTCAATATTATGTAAGCCTGCCTGGCGGTTTTGATCTTCAATGGCTTTTTCATTAATCGGCGTTACTAAAGCACGAACTCGTTTAAATTCATCAACCATTTCATATTTAACGCCTTTCAGTGGCCAAAAGAAATGATCTGGACTAAGCCGAGTATTATACGGAGCATCCGATGCCGATAAAATCGACGACATGAATAGAATATTTGACTCATCAATTTTATCGCGATCGATACAAAACTCTGCGGTATTGACATCAAAATCGCCAGTCAATACTGGAAACTTACCGTTTCTATCAAAATCACCAGATTTAATATTTTGATAGTGCTGAATTTTATCAATGGCTATATAATCATCTGTATCAATAACATACAACACTTGAGGATAATTTGGTGCAACCAACAACATCGACGCCATAGTGTCTTTAAAATTCGTTACAGGAACAGCCCACAACGGTCGCATGCCCAAACAATCATCAAATTTGACAGAAACACCCTTCAAATCAAGAGGATTTTCCAATAACTTTTGTTCGCCTTCAACAATACCGGCCGGAAGGGCTTGAGCTGAAATAAATAACATGCCACCATCACTCTCTCGCTAAAAACATCAGATCTAACAAAAAGTATATCATGGATGAAAAACAAACAACATTACACGAGAATAATACTCTACATATTTCATATAGACTGTTTGTTTAAGATAATTCTCACACAGCCGCGCGAAACGCGCGACCATACAACACTGTGTGCAACGACCACGGAACGCGTGGTCTGGCTTGCGGTCAACCTGAACCGTCACCGCGCTGCTCGTCACCGGCTGAACCTGTGGCCGGCGGCTCTACTACCCACTCATTCCCAACCAACACAAGAAAGAACTCATCTCCTCATGTCTACCCCACGTGCTTATACCACCGAGCCGGCTGTGCAGTTGGTCTGCACTGTGTGCCAGTCACAGTGGCCAGATCGTGCTCCAGCACCCTGGCTGAGCTACGACACTCTGGCAACTTGCGGTACTGACAGCCTGCATACTCACCTTCACCGTGATGCTGGAATCGCTGCAACGCACACTCCCATCATCGAAGTCATCGACGAAGAAAACTCCCTCAACTATCCCGGTGATACCGAGGATATGCTGCGTGCTGTCCTCACCGCATACCGCGACATCAGCCCTGGTGATTACATGCTGCTGCGTTGCTTCGCTCATGCTGGTGCTGATACCACCATGCTCAAGCGCACAGCGACCTACAGCGTCATCGACACTGCGGCCATGTACCGCGCATACCGCTGTGAAGCCTTCAACTATCGCGATTTCATCGCCTACGAGAGCGATATCTTCATCGACGAGATCGGCTACAACGGCGCTGATGCTGCGTCACTAGCACGCCGCCTAGCGCTGAACTACACCACTGTGGCTATCCCGCAAACACTCGACGAGAAACCCTTCGTCATCGCACCACATGAGCTATCCACCTTTGACCGCCCCTTCGTGTTGTTCGCTAAGAAAGGAGCAACCCGTGTCTAATACCCCGTCTAACGCGCTTAAAACCCTGAACACTGTACCGCCAGCAGACGAATACACAGCACCGCCGGCGGATATGTACACCGCCCTTGCTAATACTCGCGCTGTACTAGATAACCCTGCTGTGGACCAGGACTACTCCTGGCTCAATCACGCCAGCGACGTTGAACTTGAAGCGCGCTACAAAGCACACTGCTGGCATATTTAATACTGACCCCGAAACAATCCATAACATAAGGAGTACTGACCCCATCATGGGCTTTTTCACCATCGTCCCCAAAACTGACCCCAACGACGTGATCTTCGATCAAGACATCATGCTCATCCACGACGGTGCTGTCGCACCGCAGTCTGCCAGTACTTATGCGCGCTCGCTGTCTGAGCAAGCTGCAAACCCTAACCATGTCACAAGCTTGCGCACTATTGCTACTGATCTCGGTCACGCTACTTCGCTCTGGGCTAGTAACAATGCTGATCCGGCTAAGCCCGAACCTCAAGAAACAGCTCTGGCGCGACAGATCCACACCACTCTCCTAAAGAGTCCTGTTGACGGCACCGTCACCCCGCAGTCTGGTACTTGTGTTACTCCCGTCACTCTGCGTGACCTGCGCTTGATCCGTGATGCAGTGGAGCTGTCTGTCCAGAACGGAAAGTACACCGATAACGCCCTGGCACAAGCCAGCGCGTTCATCGACACCTACAACAGCCTGGTGCTCAAGGCTGATCCAGCCTCGGTCCTGCTCTATACCTGTGTTTGCGTTGCCAGAGACAACGCCGACAAACAAGTTGAGTAAGAAATACATCAACTACAAGGACACACACCTATGCTTTTCTCAAAGAAACCCGCTGCAAACCATCAGCAGTACCTAGCTCACAAAGCCGCACGCAAAAGAGGCGTCAGCAAAGTCGCCTGGGGCGCCACCTTCGTGCTCTGGGCTGTTTTTGCGCTCATGCTGCTCGTCGGTGCTGTCACGTTCTTCAGCACCGACACGATTCCCAGCTACGGGCCATTAACCAAGGCTCATGCACAGCAGCAGTGCTTGACTCAAGCCCAGCGCGAAGAGGGAATCTCCGCACAGCTGCTTGATCCTGAGACCGGCGAACCGGCCGAAGTCGAGATGCAACACATCAGCAAAGCCTTTTCTGCCAGTGAGGCTGACGACATTGTCAACAGCGGAGTCTTTGACCACCGTATGCCTGTGACCAGGTTATACGGCACAAAGATGAACGTTGTCACCCAGCCAGATAACACGCAGTATGTCTTGACCTGCGTGGTCAACATGGACGCAGCACACGCTGCCCATGACGCTGGTGATGTTGATCTCGACCCCAATCGCGACATTATCGCGCGCTTAGACTAAGCACTCTCATTACTTAAGGAACACTGAATCATGGCTACCCTCTACCCCTTCCGCACTGAGTTTATGCGGAATAACTACCACCGTATTGTCGCCGAGCTTGAAGAAGCCGCCTACAACGATCCGCGCTGTGAGCGGGTGATCTTGCCGGCTTTCTTGGCTGGCCTGGTCGCCTGCGATGGCGCCGCAGAGACAGGCATGCAGCTCAGCGACATCTACGATGCTGCTTTCACGCTACATGTCAACCAAGACTGCACAGCGCATATTGAAAGCTTCGTCTTTGGTGCTGCTACTGCGCTGCTGCAGTCTCTTGATGAAGCAGCAGCCTGGATGCTCATCGACGACGAAGACCACATCCGTATTGCTCAGCACCGTACTGAGATCGCTGGTGTAGAAATCACCACAGCTGCTGTGCGTGAGATGCCGGTACTCGATGCAGCATTAGCGCTGCTCGATAGCTACATCGTCACCCCTGAGCCGGGACTGAGCGCAACACCACATACTCACCCGACAAACACTATCTAATAACTACCCCCGCTGTAATAACCCAAGAAAGGAGGATCACCATGCAACGAGCACCGTTCACCTTCGCTGTACCCAGCTTCACAGACACTGACCTGTCATACACCGAGTACTGTCAGCGTGTCTCTGTTGCGCTCTTCGAGCAAGCAAGCCAGCACTACAGTGTCACCAACTCAGATGGCACTGTATACAACCCAGTGCTCTTCGCCACCGTACATGGCTCCTACCTTTACGGTACAGCCCACGCTGGTTCCGATCTTGACTGCTACCTCGTTGTTGACGGTATCAAGAACAAGCAATCTGTCAGCGATACTGGCATTGACACAGCACGCTTTTCTACAGCGAAGTTCTTAGAGCTTGTTCATGCTGGCTCCCATCAAGCCGTTGAAGCACTGTACTCTCCCTATGCTGTGTTCAACAGCCGGCATCCCTACTACGAGATGGTGCAGTGCTTGCAGCCATCCATATTCAACTTCATGCGGAAGTCTATGTCTGCTGCTACGAGCTTTCGCTACCGTGTCGCAGAAGAACTGGGTGTTGATCACCCATCGCTCATCCCAGATAACGCTGTGTTGGATTACACCCAACATAAACGCCTGCGTCACGCCGAACGTCTCGAAGCTGGTGTCAACACTGTGCTACGCGGTGGCTTTGCTGCCTACACCCCTGTCTGGGTACCACGCTAATATCCACTCATTACCTGTAACCACAAAGGAGTAATCACTCATGCCTAACTGGTCAACCAACCACACTGTGTTCATTGGCAACGCTGCCACCCTCGACACAATCGAAAAGACTGTGTCTGACGGTGAGTTCGACTTCAATCAACTACAGCCTCGTCCCGAAGTTTACAGCGTCTACACTGCACCCGTGCGCACTGTATCTGACGAAGAGTTCACTGAGAGGTACGGATTCGACGCGCCCGAGAGCATCGACGATTTGATCAAGATGCACAAGCTGCGCAATGCCAACGTCAAAGAAGGTGTACCTGAAAAGCAGTTCCACGAAATCCCAGAATCGGTCTACCAGCTCATTCGAAAAGCCTACGCTTATGACGACTGGTACGACTGGTGTAACGCCAATTGGGGTACGAAGTGGACTGGTTGCAGTGCTCATGCCGAGCGCCACCTGCCAAACCTGCTCACTGTAGATTACGACACTGCATGGTCTGCGCCCATGCAGTTCTTCAACCACCTCGAAAAGACCTACCCGGATCTGCAGATCATCAATGGCTCTGTCCTGGAGGGTTTTAGCGATGAAGTAGAAGTCACCAACGGCTATGACGCTGCTTTCCGTGCGTACTACAGCATGTGCGCAACTACCACCGTCGAGCCGTACGACTTCAGCTCCGCTGGTCGTACTATCCGTGGTATCGAGATCTACACTGATAACGAGTGCGCGATCAACACAGCAAATATCGCAACAATGAAAGACGCTGGTTTTCTCGTTGATGCCGACGGTGAAGGCTTGGAGATTAGCAAACTCAATTAACAGCGCGCGAATTGTACACAGTGGTTATGTACAACACCTTATAATGCTGTGAATACTGTAGCTCTGTACTACCCTATAAATGTCGGTGTGACCTGGAGTTATTAAGGTCACACCGACATTTTTTCTTCGCGACTATACCTATACAAATATATGTTGTATCATAGGTAATGCTGACGTAGTTGCATGATGCAATTACATGAGCGACAACATAAATAAATGTGCGTTGGCGCGTGTATGTGGCCTGTTCAACCACATATGCCGGCCTGTGCTTCAACATTTATTTTAAGCGTCACTCCAAGCAGCACTGTTGTATTCGCTTCTTCTTTTGGAGGTACTCGCCATGTCTGTGGCACCTATTCGTTCTCGTTTCTCCCGTAAGACCCTGGCCATTGCACTTGCTGCTGGCGTGTCCTTCGGTGGCGTTCAGATTGTTGGTCCTGAGATGGGCCTCAACACTGTGGCTGAAGCATCCGCTGCTGAACTCGATCCGTCTGTTGTGACCAAGACTGAACTTGTTTCTGATAAATCTGGTCAGAACGTGCTTGGTACAACTGTCGAAGCAACAAAGGAAGCATACGACGCGTTCTACAACACGCACGGAGAAAACTTCAAGCTTAAGCTTGAGTTCAACATTCCCGATTCCGCGCAACCAGGAGATACTTTTACAATCAAAAACAACGGTACAACACTCCAGGTGAGCGGTGCGGTTGAGGCGTCTACTGAGGAAGGCCGCAAGGTAGGACAACTTGATGTCAAAACCAACGGCGTAACATTCACTGTTTCAGAACAAGTAGCTGACGCACAAAATCGTAAAGCTTTTTTTGAAGTCCCAGTCTATGTCACCTCTGGAACTCTAGCTGCACATAGAATTACAGAAGATAAGTCATTGGACGGTAAAGCAGCAGAAAGCTACATTCGTGGTTTTTCATCCGCCAACGAAAAACTTGTTTTCAAGGTGGTCTATAAGTATAGTGCGCCAACCGTAAACACAACCCCCAACCTAAAAGAATGGGATTCGCCGGCAGCTTCCTCATTTAATACAGTAAACCTTGATCTTGGACAAGTCGTATATGACGATCGGGTAAGCATGGAAATTGGGCATGCTAACGCTACTCTTAAAAGTCCAGGCGCCAACACCGACACAGAAGCCACATACGATGACGTATACATGCTCGATCAAACTGCAAAGAATAATCGAGATGTAACAATTCGTTATACTATTGACGACCCACAAGGACGACTGATACCAACTACTGACTATAAGCGTATGTCAGTATATGAGTTTTCCCCTACAGCTTTTGCAGACGAGTTTGGTGATGTTCCGTCTTCAGAAACTAAAAACCGATCTCCTAAATTCTACAAAAAAACAAACAAGTCGTTTGAAGTTACGCATAAGCGCATTAACGATCAAACTGTAGATGTTACAGTTCATGACGTACCGCCAAATTATGCAGTAAACCTAAGCAGACTTGTTAGCGGAGAATCCCCCTACTCACCGGGCAAGAAAACCACCGTTACTAAAACTTTTGTGAATGGTGTGGGTGAGCCTCATTCTGCCTACGACTTTGCGTACAAAGAAGCTCAATCAAAAACCTACACTCACCCATCTTTTGATGGATACGGTTCTGCAGATGACATTAAACGTAACATCACCATGTCTGCCAAAGTCAATGGGCAAGAAGCCGACAATGTCAATTCTGCTCAGCAAGTAAAGAACGGTAAGGCCAAGTTCTCTATTGACCTGAAGAACAACGGCAATATCGGTGCTTCGTCCGCAACAGTAAAGTACCCCAAGGGTATTACCGGACCAAAGGGCGAAACCGAAAAGTTCATTGACTTCGGTTCTGCTGGTTTCCCTGCAGGTTCCACCAAGACTCTTGATCTTGATTGGCTCAACGTGCCGGAAGGCACCAATGAGAACAAGTTCACCGTTATTATGACCGGTTACCCGGAGCTAACTGACGCTGCATGGACGGCTACTGGCCCAACTGATATCTACGTTGACTCTGTCAAGCGTGAGGGTGACACCGTCACTATCAAGCGCAACGATGGTAAGAAGTTCACCTTCAAGGTAAACGACACCAACGGCATCAAGGACGTTGTTGACAACGGTGATGGTTCTATCACCATCATCCGAGACAACGGTAACAAGGAGAAGATCGACCTTACCCACACCACGGTCACTGAGACCAACAAGGGTACGCCGGATCACAAGATCACCATCACCACCCCGGATGGTAAGAAGATCGACTTCAACGCCTTCGACGTCTATGTCACCGATATCAAGAAGAACGCTAACGGCGACTATGACCTGTACCGTTCTGACGTTAACGGTGGCAAGACTGTCTGGAAGACCATCAAGTTCGACGATCTGCGCAAGGAGATCAAGGACCTCAAGGGTAAGGACAAGGAACAAGACAAGCGTCTTGATGACCTGGAGAAGCAGATTGACGATGCCGATAAGAACCTCGGCGACCTGACCGACAAGGTCAATAAGAACGAGGGTGCTATCGAAGACCACCGTAAGACCATCGGTGACATTCTCGTCAAGATCGGCAACATCGAGGGTGATATTAAGAACATCCAAGATGAACTCACCCGTCTTGACGGTCAAGACATCAAGGAAGTCCGCGACAACGGTGATGGTACCTACACCCTGATCCGTAAGGATATGACTGAGGTAAAGGGTAATATCGACACCTCCGGTAACGTCAACAAGATCGTCTCCGACGGCAAGGGCAACCTGATCGTTACCACTGTCGATGGCAACACCACCACTGTCCCGGTTGATCAGATCAAGATCACTGAGGCCAACAAGGGTACACCTAAGCACACCGTCACCATCACCACCCCAGATGGTCAGTCTGTGACCTTCAACGTCTTCGATAACTACGTCACCGACGTAATCAAGCAGGAGAACGGTGATTACCTTGTCAAGCGCAACGATGGTACCGAGTGGACCATCGAGCTGAAGGATATCCGCGATAAGATCGCGGCTCTGGAAGCCAAGGACTCCCCGTCCCGCGATGAGTTCAACAAGGTCAAGCAGGAACTGGCTGATCTGAATACCAAGGTGGACAACGAGTTCAAGAACATTGACAACCGTTTCACCAAGGTTGAAGGCGACATCACCAACCTGCGTACTGACCTGACCAACCTGGAAAACCGCGTTGCCAAGATCGAAGGGCGTCTGACCATCCTGGAGGGCCGTACTGATGACCTGACCAAGTGTGTCGCTGGAGCAGGCGCAGCTGCTATCCCGGCTATGCTGGCTATTCCGCTCATGATGATGACCCAGCTCAACATTCCGGGCATTAAGGACCTCAACACCCAGGTCCAGAAGCAGATCGGTATGTACAACCCTGAGCTTGCACGTCAGTGGGAGCGCAACGGTGGCGTACTGCAGGCTGGCGCTGCACTGGCTACCCTGGCCGGCATGATCGGCGGTATTGCGTACATCGCTAAGCAGTGCGACCCGATGATGAAGACCCCGGCTGGTCAGGACACCGATCTGGGCAAGCTCAGCTCCAAGCTGGACAAGGGTTCTGCCAAGATCAAGGAAGGCTCTTCTTCTAAGAAGAACACTGAGCAGAACGGCGAGGCTAAGCCGGAAACCCAGCCTGAGGCTGAGGCTCCTGCTGAAGCAGAACAGCCGGCCGAGCAGCCTGCTGAGAACGCTGACGCTGAAGCTCCAGTAGAAGCAGAGGCTCCTGCTGAGGTAGATGCTCCCGAGGCAGAGGCTGAGACTCCTGCTACTGAGTAATCCCTCAAGCACAGTGCTCTAACACAACAACACCCCGTGGACTACTCCACGGGGTGTTTCTTTATGCACTGTTTTGATCAGGCACAGTGTTAATCATGCACTGCACTGACGCTCAAACACTCAAAAAGAGATCCAGCCCACTTGCAGGATAACCCTGCAGCGGGCTGAACTATTAAATTCATCCTACCACAACAACGCCGCCAACAGCACAGTACCGGCACAGCCGGCACCCACGGGCAAATTGCCTCGCAGAGTGGTACTGAACAGCAAGGTTGGCTGGCGTGCTGACTGGCTGCACTGCCTACTCACCACTATCAACCACCAAATCAAGCAACTCAAGAAAGAAGACTCATGGACAACACACCTGCATACACCATCGAAATCTGTGACATCAACACCGGCGAAGCCGTCGAGACAATGCACGCAGATAACTTCCGCGATGCCATGCGCATCGCAGACGGTGCGAATATCAACCTCGATCACACACGCTTCCTCGTAAGCATTGCCAAGAACGACCTCTAATACCAGACAACCAATCCAAGGAGTGAACGCACTCATGCGTACTGATATTAAGACCCTCATCACTAACACCAACCAACTTAGCGTTGGCGACCGAGTCGTTACCATTACCTACAACGACAACGAGCCAACTGACGTATCTCATGCTGTTGTAACACGGCTGCTTAAGACGAAGATGACGCTGCAATTTACGCACCTCTACCTTGACTCTAACAGCTCAGAACACGACACCTACACCAAGGACATCGAGTACTCGACCAACCTCGATTACGGCAGCCTTACTCGCTACAAGCACCGTAACGACCGCTCACCCTTTAGCCGTGTCAGCACCAAACTCTACGCAGAAGGTCCTGAGACACAGCGTTTAGCTACCTGGGCTAGACACATCATCACTGCACATGAGACGCGCTACAAGCTCATCGACGCAGTAGATCAGCTCCGCATTAAGCACGGCGGACATAGCATCACCGACCTCCGTGAGATCAAGGGTCTCACGGAGCAACTCATTGACACCGAAACTACAGCCCAACGTATTGAAGATCTCAAGTAAAGGAGAACATTCACCATGCTCACCCCACACACTAGCGCTGATTATATCCGTGTCGAAGCGCCCCTATTCACTGATCAACCAGCAACGCCGCAGACGTTTCCAGACCAGCTAGTCCGCGTTGGCTGTGTCGAATGCGATAACCTACACAAGCAGGCTCATCCTGACGACCCTAACGATGCGCAGCACAAACACAGCGCGTGGTTTCCTCTTGATCAAGTCCATGAGGTTATCAGTCGCGCTGAGCACGCTCACTACGTAGCCGAGCAGCAGAGTCAGCTTAATCACCCTGGCATTGTGCTCGTGCTTGACAGCACCGGACTGCCGGTACGCGGTGAAATGACTGGATCTCCAGCCTGGCGCCTTGCTGAGGCTTATAAAGGTCTTACTGATGCAGAAAAGCACATCTACACCGCCTACTGCGTTGCTCGTGCTGATAACACAGCAGAAATTCCTACAGCACAGGAATGCTTCGATAACTACATCGGCCTGTATCCGAATATCGAAAGCTACGCTGTGGAACACGCCCTCAACACAGACATGTTCGCTGATATCGAGTACAGCGATCTGCAGCGCTGCATTGACGCGCTGAACTGGTCCGACTACGCAGATCTCGTCTCTAACACTGTATATTTCGCACCTGGCCCGTACAGTGACAGTGATGCGTTGTACGTCTTTGCGAAGTCCCAGCACAAGGCTTAAGCCATGATACAAATCATCGGATATGGGCTTAGTATCTTATGCTTTATTGTTATCGCAATTACCCTAAGACGAGCCTGGATAGACGGAAAACGCACTACACTGCGTCTAGCATTGACACTCATACCGTCAATGCTGGCTCCCACCATTGCCGCCTCTGTATCTACCGAAGCTGAGTGGTATATCATCCCACTAATTAGCTTTATTACCGGTATTATAACGCTCATCGTATCTCAGATGGTGCACCGCGCAGCAGAGAAAATATATGTACCAGACACCACTGAGGTAGAAAATCGGCGTGCCTATCGTGGATTTGTTCTCGCTAGAACACTTAGCTATGTAGCTGTTGGTTTCTCCCACGGCGCGGTTTTCGCACTCATTATTTACCTAGCAATCACTCTCTAACTACAACACTCACACACTCACATTCAAGAAAGGAGCACAAATCATGAAACCCAACGCACTTACAAAACTTTTCAACGCTGTACTGGATAAACAACCAGATGACCCATCCCAGCACAACCGCGTCATGTTCGCACCGAACGCGCTATCTCGCACCGAGGGTCTGCCGGTAGATAATACTCTGGCGCATGTCCTTCAGACATATCACCAGAACCCCAACGATCAGACGCACGCGCTCTTTCACCGCACGGCGTCTATTTCTGAAATCGAGCCGCGTATCTACCAGTACTTCGCTGATAATCCAAACTCCATTGCCAACTGGTTAGTACCCCTGGTAC
>ERZ1673702.3632-NODE-3632-length-11770-cov-4.759539_pt1 | contig 11770 bp, 3 predicted proteins | sample MGYA00580232_ERZ1673702 | MGnify/ENA primary metagenome ERZ1673702 (study PRJEB41218, sample SAMN15661792) | gut metagenome | host: Homo sapiens | place: Canada: London | collected 2015-08-20/2019-03-30 | study: EMG produced TPA metagenomics assembly of... | reverse complement strand
CAAAAATCTGGCTGCCCTGATAGGACTGGATGGTGGAAATGCCCATCTTGGAGGCGATCTTCACGATACCCGCCAGCACCGCCTTGTTGTAATCGTTGACGGCGGCGTAGAAATCCTTTTCCAGCAGCCCGTCGCTGATCAGATTGCCGATGCTCTCCTGCGCCAGATACGGGTTGATGGCGCAGGCGCCGAAGCCCAGAAGCGTGGCAAAATCATGGACAAGTCTCGGTTCGCCGCTTTCCAGAATCAGCGCCATGGCGGTGCGCTTGCGGGTGCGAACCAGATATTTGGACACCGCGCTGACGGCCAGCAGACTGGGAATGGCGACATGATACTCATCAATGTCCCGGTCGGACAGAATCAGGATGTTCGTGCCGTCCCGATAAGCCCGGTCAACGTCCACGAACAGCCGGTCGATGGCCTTTTCCAGCGGGGTGTTTTTATAGTAGCAGATGGACACCGTCTCCACCTTGAAGCCGGGAACGTCCATGGTCTTGATTTTCAGCAAGTCCGTCTCCGTGAGGATGGGGTTGTTGATTTTCAGAACCTTGCAGTTTTCCGCGTCCTCCTCCAGCAGATTACCCTGGGCGCCCACGTACACGGTGGTAGAGGTGACGATTCTTTCCCGCAGTGCGTCGATGGGCGGGTTCGTAACCTGCGCAAACATCTGCTTGAAATACTCGAACAGCGGCGGGCGGGTGTGGCTGAGAACGGCCAGCGGAGTATCGCTGCCCATCGCGCCGGAGGGTTCCGCGCCGTTTTTCGCCATGGGGAGCATGATGGTCTTCAAATCCTCGTAGCGGTAGCCGAAGGCCTTCTGAAGCCGTACCATTTCTTCTCTCGTATAGGAGGGGATTTTCCGGTTGGGAACCGTCAGATCGGAGAGGTTGACCAAATTCCGATCCAGCCATTCGCCGTAGGGCTGGCGGCTGGCGTACTCCGCTTTCAGGTGTTCATCGTCCACCAGCTCGCCCTTCACCGTGTCCACCAACAGCATCTTGCCGGGGCGCAGACGGTCCTTGCGGATAACGTGCTCCTGCGGGATGTCCAGAACGCCCACCTCGCTGGACAGGATCAGCCGTCCGTCGTCGGTGATGTAATAGCGGCTGGGGCGCAGACCGTTGCGGTCAAGGACCGCGCCCATCACGTCGCCGTCGCTGAACAGAATGGACGCGGGGCCGTCCCAAGGCTCCAGCATGGTGGCGTAATACTGGTAGAAATCCTTCTTCTTGGGATCCATGTTTTTGTTGTTGCTCCACGGCTCCGGGATAGTGACCATCACCGCCAGAGGCAGATCCATGCCGTTCATGACCATGAATTCCAGCGTGTTATCCAGCATGGCAGAGTCGGAACCGCCCTGATTGACAATAGGCAGCACCTTGGTCATATCATCCTTTAAGAAGCGGCTGGCAATGGTCTCCTCCCGGGCGAGCATGGTGTCCACATTTCCCCGGATGGTGTTGATCTCGCCGTTGTGGAGAATGAACCGGTTGGGGTGCGCCCGGTTCCAGCTGGGAGAGGTGTTGGTGGAAAAGCGGCTGTGGACCATGCCGATGGCGGTCTCATAGTCCTCGTCCTGCAAATCCGGGTAGAACTGCCGCAGCTCCTTGACCAGAAACATGCCCTTATACACGATGGTGCGGCTGGACAGGCTGCACACGTAGGTCTCCTGACTGGACTGCTCGAACACCCGGCGAACCACATACAGCCGCCGGTCAAAGGCGATACCAGCGACCATTCTCGGCGGCTTTCCCACAAACGCCTGCCAGATGCTGGGCATACAGTCCCGTGCCTTCTGCCCCAGATACTCGGGGCATACCGGCACCTGCCGCCAGCCAAGGAAGGGCAGCCCCTCCTTCTTGCAGATGATCTCAAACAGCTTCTTTGCCTGATTGCGCTGCAGCTCTTCCTGCGGGAAGAAGAACATGCCGACGCCGTATTCCCGCTCCGCGCCCAGCGTGATGCCCGCGGCCGCGGCTGCTTTCACAAAAAACTTATGGCTGACCTGTAACAGAATGCCAACGCCGTCGCCGGTTTTTCCCTCGGCGTCCTTGCCTGCCCGGTGTTCCAGATGCTCCACGATCTGCAGCGCGTCATCCAGCGTCCGATGGCTCTTGCATCCCTTGATATCCACGACCGCGCCGATGCCGCAGTTGTCGTGTTCAAACCGGGAATCGTACAACCCGGCAGGAGCCGTGCACTCGGTGAAATTTTCCATAGCTTTTTCTCCTTTGGGCTACAAAAAATAAGCGGCGTTTCCGCTCAAAGGGCAAAAATGCCCTCTGCGGGAACGCCATTGTTCTCTGGGGTAATGATAGCACAAAGAGAAACACTTTACAAGGCAGAAGAAATCCTGTTTTCTTCCGGTATCTTTGTTCCATTTGCCCAAAATCCGGCAAAAGCCGCCGCAAAAATCGCGGCGGCTTATGAAAAATCACTTGCGGCTGTCTCTCTGCTTTTCCAGCTTGAGATACATTTCCTTCAGGTGCTCGGCCAGAGGGCTGTCCGAACGGAAGGGGGAGAAAAAGTGATACTTGGCAGCGGCATTCTGGTTGAAATCCCGGATGTGGTCCTTGATGCTCTCGTATTTCACGACGACCTTGTTTTCCTCGGCGAACTGCTTCAGCTTGACAATGATCTGGCTGGAATGCACCACGTCGATGATGAACACGCCGAAGAACATACCAATGAAGAAGGAAAACGCCAGATTGTTGGACAACCACGCCAGCGCATTCAGGATATAGGGATGCACCAGAAAATAGTACGCCGCGCCCAGCGCCGCCCAGAAGAAGGAGAACAGCGGGCAGATGATTCCCTGAATGTTGCCCCAGAGGTTCGAGTAATCCCACAGCCGGACTTTCAGATATTTCAGGCAGGCAAGACCTGCGATGTACTCAATGAGCGTCATGGCGACAGCCATGGCAAGAAACAGCGCCACCCGGTTCCAGACGGGGTCTGCGATCAGGTGCAGATCCTCCAGCGACGCCAACAGGAACAGCGTACACAGGCCGAAGCCGTAAATCGGCAGATACGGGCCGGTGCAGAAGCCGGGGTTGATCCACTTTTTGTGGCGGTGGGTCAGGTTGCGGTACAGCAGCTCCAGCACCCATCCGAAGCACGAGCCGATAAAGAACAAAAACGCAAGTGCCAGACTAAGCCTCATAAGGATTCTCCTTTTTCTATCTTGTTTCCAGTTTATTCATTTTTTCTAAACACTAACGAAATAATTCTTTAAGAGACTGTAAACACGCTGAAAAAACGATGACCCGCAAAGCACAATTTGGCGTATCTTATCCAATTTAGTGCTTGCAGTCTTTCCACATTTTGATTATAATAGTTCCTATCCAAAAAGTCAACTTTCGTTTCGCCTTCGTGTGGGATTTTTGCCCGAAGGCGCGTGTTAGGAGGATATTATGTCTGAAAAGAACCCGCCGGACAGTAATTTCATGGCAAAGCTTGCCACGTTTATTGTGGACAAAAAGACTTTGTTCTTCCTTTTGTACATATTTGCCGTGATTTTCTGTGCGTTTTCCTCCGGATGGGTGAATGTGGAAAACGACGTCACCACCTACCTGCCCGAGGACACGGAGACCCGTCAGGGCATCGTGGCGATGAACGACAACTTCACCACCTTCGCCACCGCCCAGATCATGGTGTCCAACGTCACCTACGAAACGGCGGAGGAACTGTCCCAGCAGATCGCGGATGTGGAAGGGGTCAGCATGGTCACCTTCGACGACACCCCCGACCACTACACCAATGCCTCGGCGCTGTTCGATATCAGCTTCGACGGCATTGTCTCCGACGAGATCAGCGAGCAGGCGCTATCGGATGTGGAAGCGCTGATGGACGGCTACGACTACTGCGTGTACTCCGACGTCGGCTACGACGAAAACGCCACCCTGCAGGGGGAAATGTCCGTTATTCTGATCATAGCGGTGGTCATCATCATCGTCGTGCTTACCCTGACCTCCCGCTCCTACGCCGAGGTTCCCGTGCTGATGATCACCTTCGGCGTGGCGGCCATTCTGAACATGGGCACCAACTTCCAGCTGGGCACCATCAGCTTCATCTCCAACTCCGTGGCTGTGGTATTGCAGCTGGCGCTGGCCATTGACTACGCCATCATCCTGTGCCACCGCTTCACCGACGAGCGGGAGACCCGCACCGCCCGGGACGCCTGCATCACCGCCCTGAGCAAGGCCATCCCGGAGATCAGCGCCTCGTCCCTGACCACGGTGTCCGGCCTTGCGGCGCTGGGCTTCATGGAATTCAAAATCGGTCTGGACATGGCGCTGGTTCTGGTCAAGGCCATTCTGTTCAGCCTGCTGTCCGTGTTTACCCTGATGCCGGGACTTCTGATGCTGTTCAGCCCGCTGATGGACCGCACCCGCCACAAAAAACTACTGCCAAACATCACGCCTATCGGCAAGTTTGCGGTGAAGACCCGGCGCGTTGTGCCGCCGCTGTTTGCCATTCTTCTGGTCGGGGCATTCATCCTGTCCAACCGCTGCCCCTTTGTTTACAGCTATAACAACATCGAGACCGCGAATATGAACGAACGTCAGGCGGCCTACTTTAAAATCCAGCATACCTTCGGCACGACCAACATGGTCGCGCTGGTGGTTCCCAGCGGCAACTATGACGCGGAAGCGAAAATTCTGGAGGAACTGGATACCTGCCCGGAGGTCAAGAGCACCATGGGCCTTGCCAACATCGAGGCCATGGACGGCTACACCCTGACGGACAGCCTGAACCCCAGAGAGCTTTCCGAGTTGGTGGGCATGGATTACGAGGTAGCGCAGCTTCTCTATTCCGCCTACGCCATTGAGAACGACCAATACGGAGAATTCGTACAGGGGCTGGATAAGTACGACGTTCCCCTGTTCGATATGCTGATGTTCCTGAAAGACCAGCTGGATTCCCATAATATTTCTCTGGATGACATGGACGAAGCGTCTCTGAACGATATTTTCTCCCAGCTGGATATGGCTCAGAAGCAGCTGAAAAGCGACCGCTACAGCCGGATGGTGGTTTACCTGAATCTGCCGGAGGAAAGCGACGAGACCTTTGCATTCCTGACCGAAATGCGGAACATTGTGGGGAAATACTACGACGGTGATTACTACGTGGTTGGCAATTCCACCAGCTCCCGCGATCTGTCGTCCTCCTTTGTCAAGGACAATCTGGTAATCTCCATTCTGTCCTCCCTGTTCGTCATTCTGGTACTGCTGTTCACCTTCCAGTCGGCGGGACTGCCTATTCTGCTCATCGCCTGTATTCTGGGAAGTGTCTGGATCAACTTCTCCTTCCCCACTCTGGCCAATCAGCCGCTGTATTTCCTTGGCTACCTCATCGTGCAGTCCATTCAGATGGGCGCGAACATCGACTACGCCATCGTTATTTCCAGCCACTATCAGGAGCTGAAGGCCACGATGACCCATAAGGAAGCCATCGTGGAAGCGCTGAACGCCTCCTTCCCCACCATCTTCACCTCCGGCACCATCCTGTCTGCCGCCGCTCTGCTGATCGGCAACATTTCCACCAACCCCGTTATCTCCATTCTTGGCACCTGTCTGGGCCGCGGTACGATCATCTCCATTGTCATCGTTCTGGGTGTTCTGCCTGCCACGCTCGTGCTCAGCGACTCCATCATCAACCGCACCTCCTTCAAGATGAAGGGCATCGAGCTGCCCACCAGAACCGCCAGCGGCACCATGTATGTCAGTGGGCATCTGCGGGGTCAGGTCAGCGGCGTTCTGGACGGTGAATTCACCGGAACGATCCGCGGCGATATGCACGCCATCGTCTCCACCAGTACTCAGGTCAAAAAGCTGGACGAATCCGAAGCGGAAGGAGGAGAAGACAATGCGTAACCTGATAAAACGAATTTCCGCGCTTCTGCTGTGTCTGCTTCTCGTTCTCAGCCTGCCGATAACGGCGCTGGCCGAGGAAGCCAAGGACACCGATGAGGCAGCGGCCGCCGAAGAAGGAACGACCTTGCGCATTCTGCGTCAGAAGCAGTTTCTGGATTTTGCGGAAAACTGCCGTCTGGACAGCTACAGCCGGAACCTGAGTGTGGTTCTGCTGACGGATATCGACCTCACCGGCGTAGATTTTGCAGGGATTCCCATTTTCTGCGGCAATTTTGACGGCAACGGTCACACCATCTCCGGCCTCAGCATCACGCAGGACGGCTCTAATATGGGACTTTTCCGCTATGTTGACGCTTCCGCGCTCATTCAGAACCTCACGGTCTCGGGAGAAATCATCCCCGACGGGAGCCGCAGCGCCGTAGGCGGCATTGCCGGACACAATGCCGGTAAAATCCAGAACTGCTTCTTTGACGGCACGGTTTCCGGCTCGGATGACGTGGGCGGCATCGCCGGCATCAACGCCATCACCGGTATCATCGACGGCTGCCACTCCAAAGGCGTCATCACCGGCGACCACCGGGTCGGCGGCGTCGTGGGAAATAACCTTGGCGTTGTCCGCAGCTGCAACAACCGCTCCGGGGTCAACACCACCGCCGAGGAAAACCAGATTAAGCTCTCCGACATTTCCTTCGACACCATCACCGGAAGCGAATCCGTCAGCACCGTAACGGACATCGGCGGCATCGCCGGTACCAGCAGCGGCATCATCCGCCAGAGCAAAAACCGTGGCAACGTGGGCTATCAGCACATGGGCTACAACGTCGGCGGCATTGCCGGAACCCAGACCGGGTATCTCTACAAATGCGAAAACTTTGCTCAGGTCTACGGCCGCAAGGAAGTGGGCGGCATCGTCGGCCAGATGGAGCCGACCACCTTCATCGAGTATACCGAGGACACAATGCAGATTCTCCAGTCCCAGCTTGGCACCGTAAGCAATCTCACGGGGCAGGCGTTTTCCACCATTCAGGACGGCAATTCGGACATGGGCGTTCAGGTGGACGACCTCTACAATTCCCTCGTGGATGCCAAGGACGCTCTGGATACCCTGCTGCCCAACGGGGATGACCCCTATCCCCCCGACCGGGACACCATCGACGCGGCCATCAACAACGCCAACAGCAGCCTTGCCGCCGCCGGTTCCTCCCTGTACGCCATCATGGATTCCGTCAACGACACGGCGGATTCCCTCAGCCGCATCATGCGCTCCATTGCCGGACAAATCAGCGCCATGAGCGCCACCGTTGGCAACGCCTCCCAGAATCTGGGCGGCACCATTGAGGACATTTCCGACCGGGACACCGCAGAAATTCTCTCCGGCAAGGTGGAAAAATGCACCAATTCCGGTGCGGTTCTGGGCGACCTGAACGCAGGCGGCGTCGTGGGTGCCATTGCCTATGAAAACCGCCTGGATCCGGAGAACGATCTGCAAATCGGCGGGGACAACTCCATGAACTTCGACACCCAGCTGCGCGCCGTGATCCTCGGCTGTGAAAACAGCGGACGCGTTACGGTGAAGCGCCAGAACGTGGGCGGCATCGTGGGCTGGATGGCACTGGGGCTTACAAAAAACTGTCTCAGCACCGGCAGCATTGACGCGGAGGACGCCGACTATGTAGGCGGCGTCGTGGGCAAGAGCAGCGGCTATGTCCGCCAGTGCAGCGCCAAGTCCGATATCACCGGAAGCGCCTATGTGGGCGGCATTGCGGGCGAGGGTCTCACCGTCACCGACTGCCGCAGCATGGTGCAGCTCACCGGTTCCGAGAAAACCGGCGCGGTTCTGGGTATGCGGGGCGAACGTTCCGGATTCCTCAAGGACAATACCGACGACAGCGAGAAGACTGACGAAGAAACCGTCACCGGGAACTACTACTTTACCGTCGGCTCCGACATCGGCGCCATCGACGGCGTGAGCTATGCTGACACCGCCCAGCCCCTTTCCCATGACGATTTTGTCGCGCTGGAAGGTCTTGACCCGATCTTCAAAGTCATCTCCGTCCGCTTCGTCTATGACGACGGCATGATGCACACCGTCACCCTCGCCCCCGGTGAGGCGCTGTCGCCGGGCAGCATTCCCAAACTGCCCGAAAAGGCCGGTTATGTCGGTCGCTGGGACGGTCTCGCGGACGCCGACCTGTCCGACATCCGCTTCGATGTTTCGTTCCCGGCAGTGTACACCGCAGAGCTGGAAACGGTGCAGAGCGAAGCCCTTGGCGAAAGCAAACTGCCCACGCTGCTGGCACAGGGCCACTTCTCCGGCGATACGCCCATCCAGCTGACCAAGATGGAAAAAGGCCCCGCTCCGGGTGTCCACGACAAATTCCTGGAGGGCTACGCCTTTACCCTCCCCGCCGGTACCGCCGATACGCTGCGCTACTTGCCGGAAACTGAACAGAAAAATGTCCGGGTCATGGTAAAGGGCGCGGACGGAAGCTGGCGGGAGGTTTCCCACACCCAGGACGGCAGCTATCTGGTCTTTGCCATAGAGGACGGCGATGAGAGCTTCTGCCTGATCGGGTCGATGAAGAAATCGGTCTCCTGGCTGCCCATCATCGGTGCCGGCGGCGCAGCCGTGGTCGTGCTGCTGGTGGTCATTCTTCTGGTTCACCATCGCCGCAAGAAGAAAGCCGTAAAATCGGAAACACCCGCTGTAAACGAAAATACCTGACTGTAGGGTCGGTCACCAGAACTTGGTGGCCGACCCATTCTTTTTGCAAAGAACCGGTTAAAATATTCCACAATTAACAATTTGTTTACAACATATTTGCTATAATGACAAATATCGTTTTGTAGAATTGTTACAAAGATCAAAAATGGAGAAGTGTGCTATGAATACATACCGCGCCGGTATTGATATCGGCTCAACCACCGTCAAGCTCGTTCTGCTGGACGAAAACGGGGAAATTCTATTCGGACAATACCGCCGCCACTGCGCCCACACCCAGCAGACGCTTAAGGAACTCCTTTCCGAAGCCCGGGAACAGGTCGGCTCCTGCCTTTTGCAGGTGAAGATTACCGGCTCCGGCTCCATCAATCTCGGCAAGGCCATGGACATCGGCTTCGTGCAGGAGGTAGTGGCTGTCGCTTCCGCATTGCAGGCCGTGGCGCCCCAGACCGATGTGGCCATTGAGCTGGGCGGCGAGGACGCCAAAATCATTTATTTCCGGGGCGGGCTGGAAGAACGGATGAACGGCGTCTGCGCAGGCGGCACCGGCTCCTTCATCGACCAGATGGCGTCCCTGCTCCAGACCGATGCCGCCGGACTGAACGCGCAGGCAGAGCATTATCAGGAAATTTATCCCATCGCCGCCCGCTGCGGCGTGTTTGCGAAAACCGACATTCAGCCTCTCATCAACGAGGGCGCGACCACCGCCGACTTAGCCGCTTCCATTTTTCAGGCCGTGGTCAATCAGACCATCTCCGGCCTTGCCTGCGGCAAGCCCATCCGGGGCTGCGTCGCATTCCTTGGCGGACCTCTGCACTTCCTACCGGAGCTGAAAAAAGCCTTTATCCGCACCCTGAAGCTCACCCCCGAAACCACCGTTGACCCGGAAAACTCCCATCTTTTTGCCGCCATGGGTGCGGCGCTGGAATCCGGCGACGCCGAAGCCGTCAGCATGGACGGCCTGATCGACCGGCTGGACAAGGGCGTGGAAATGGCCTTTGAATTAAAGCGTCTCGACCCCCTGTTCGCCACGCGGGAAGACCATCAGGCGTTCTGCGCCCGGCACAGCAAAGCCGTCGTCCGCCGGGAGAGCCTGTCCGGGTATCGGGGTGACTGTTTCCTCGGCATTGACGCCGGTTCCACCACCACGAAGGTGGCGCTCATCGGCAGCGACGGCCAGCTTCTCTTTTCCTATTACGCCAACAATCAGGGCAACCCCATCCGCACCGCCATGGATGCCATGGCGCGTCTCCGGGACGAGCTGCCCGAGGGCGCGCACATCGCCCGCTCCTGCTCCACAGGCTACGGAGAATCCCTCCTGAAATCTGCTTTCTGTCTGGACGAGGGCGAGGTGGAAACCATCGCCCACTGCACCGCCGCCGCGTTTTTTGACCCGGAGGTGGACTGCGTGCTGGACATCGGCGGGCAGGATATGAAGTGCGTCAAGCTGAAAAACGGCAGCGTGGACACTATTCTGCTGAACGAAGCCTGTTCCTCCGGCTGCGGCTCCTTTATTGAGAACTTCGCCAATTCCCTGGGCTACAGCGCCGAGGGCTTTGCCAAGGAAGCGCTGTTCGCCAAAAATCCCATCGATCTTGGCACCCGCTGCACCGTGTTCATGAATTCCAACGTCAAGCAGGCCCAGAAAGAGGGCGCCACGGTGCAGGATATTTCTGCGGGACTTGCCTACTCCGTCATCAAGAATGCCCTTTACAAGGTCATCAAGCTGGCAGACCCCGCCGACCTGGGCAAACACATCGTGGTGCAGGGCGGCACGTTCTACAACCAGGCGGTGCTTCGCGCCTTTGAGAAAATCGCCGGTGTGGAGGCTACCTGCCCCGACATTTCCGGCATTATGGGTGCCTTCGGTGCGGCGCTGGTAGCGCGGGAGCGTTACCACGGTCAGGAAAGCACCACTCTTCCCCTGAACGACATCCTGAATCTGACCTACACCACCTCCACCACCCGCTGCGGCGGCTGCTCCAACCGGTGTATGCTGACCATCAACAAATTCCCCGGCGGACGCCGCCACGTCACCGGCAACCGATGCGAAAAGGGTCTGGGCGGCGCGGGAACCGGGCGGAAAGGCCCCAACGTGATGGCATATAAGCTGAACCGGATGTTCGACTATCCTCCGCTGGAAAATCCCATCCGGGGTGTCATCGGCATTCCCAGAGTGCTGAATATGTACGAAAACTACCCCTTCTGGGCGACATTCTTCCGGGAACTGGGCTTTCGGGTGGTTCTCTCCCCCATGTCCAACCGAAAAATTTACGAGCTGGGCATGGAGTCCATCCCCTCGGAATCCGAGTGCTACCCCGCCAAACTCTCCCACGGTCACGTGCAGTGGCTCATCAATGAGGGAATCAAAACCATTTTCCATCCCTGCGTATTCTATGAGCATCAGGAAACCCCCGGCGCGCAGAATCATTACAACTGCCCCATCGTGGTCTCCTACCCGGAGAATCTGAAAAACAACGTGGAAGCCGTCGCAGACGGCGAAGTCCGCTACATCCGCCCCTTCCTCGCCTTTACCAGCGAGAAAATCGCCGCCGACCGGCTGGCCGCCCTGTGCAAGGAAGAATGGGGCATCGACGGGAAGGAAGTCCGCGCCGCCGTCCACAAGGCATGGGAAGAACAGCAGCGCGCCAAGTCCGACGTTCGTGCAGAGGGGCAAAAAGCCTTGCAGTGGATGGCAGAAAATCACACCCGTGGCATCGTTCTGGCTGGCAGACCCTATCACATTGACCCCGAAATCAACCACGGTATCCCGGAAATGATTGCCTCTTATGACCTTGCCGTCCTCACCGAGGACAGCCTGCCCATCGATTTCACCCCCGAGCGCCCCCTCCGGGTCAACGACCAGTGGGTCTACCATTCCCGGCTGTACAGCGCGGCAGAGTTCGTGCGGAACCGGGAGGACTTGGAGCTGATTCAGCTGAATTCCTTCGGCTGCGGCCTGGACGCCGTTACCACCGACCAGGTGTGCGAAATTCTGGAGGGCAGCAACAAGCTCTACACTGTCCTGAAAATCGACGAGGTGAACAATCTGGGGGCTGCCCGTATCCGCATCCGCAGTCTGCTGGCCGCCATGAACCAGCATCAGGCGCGGGGCATCCGCCCCCAGCCCAAGCCCGCCGCTTATCACCGGTCGGAGTTCACCAAGGAAATG
>ERZ1673702.3607-NODE-3607-length-11850-cov-3.973124_pt1 | contig 11850 bp, 11 predicted proteins | sample MGYA00580232_ERZ1673702 | MGnify/ENA primary metagenome ERZ1673702 (study PRJEB41218, sample SAMN15661792) | gut metagenome | host: Homo sapiens | place: Canada: London | collected 2015-08-20/2019-03-30 | study: EMG produced TPA metagenomics assembly of... | reverse complement strand
CCACCTGTTATTACTTTAAATAATACTATTATGACTTCGAAAATCCACATTGCAATTGTACATTTTTTTATTATTTGTTTAATTTCTTTATGTGTTTTATTTATAGTCTTTTTCAATGATATTTTTATTCCTATTATTGTTAATAATATTAATAAAAAATGTTCTTTTGTAAAGATTCCACAAGGTTCATATTCTCCTTGTTTTGCAAATATTGGCATATATATTCACCTCTCCTTATGCGATTATATCAATAAACATTTGTTTATACAATAGATTTCGATTTTTTTTACATTCTTTCCACATATTATTTACAAATTGTGGATTATGACACAAAAATTCTACTTAATTTTTATTTTATTATCTATAAAATATACCTTCAAATAAAACAAAAAAGATATAAAAGAATATCTTTTATATCTTAACTTTGGCGTAGGTGAGAGGGTTCGAACCTCCGCGCCCCTTACAGGACCTAGCAGTTTAGCAAACTGCCCCCTTCACCACTTGGGTACACCTACAATTTATATAAATAAAAGTTAGATACTCAATATCTTCATATCTAACTCTTATACTTGGCGGAGAGGGTGGGATTCGAACCCACGGTACGCTATAAACGCACGCCAATTTTCAAGACTGGTGCCATAAACCAACTCGACCACCTCTCCATGTCTCACGACATTACTAATATTACCATACTTTCATGTCGCTTGTCAATAGTTTTAATTAAAAATTTTTAAAAGTTAATTTTCTTCTTATAATTATAAGATTTAATTATTTTAATAAATCTAAAATTCTTTCTAAATCTGAATTTCCATTATATTCAATAATTATCTTTCCTTTTCTTTTTCCTTGGTCTAATTTTACTTTTGTTCCAAAAAATCCTTGAAATCTATCTTCAATATCATCATATAACATCTTATACTTTGGATCTAAATATTTTTCTTTCTTAGCTCTTAAATTCTTTTGTTCTGCTTGTCTTACAGATTCTCCTCTTTCTATCATTCTTATAGCCATTTCATATTGTCTTTTTTGATCTGTTATAGCAGCTAATGCTTTACAATGTCCTTCTGATAATTTTCCCTCTTTTACAAGTTCTAATACATCTGGTGCTAAGTTTAAAATTCTAACAGTGTTTGATACTGCACTTCTACTTTTTCCTATTCTTTTTGAAACTTCTTCTTGTGTTAAACCATATTTATCCATTAAATTTCTAATTCCTAATGCCTTCTCATATGGATTTAAATCTTCTCTCTGGATATTTTCAATCAATGCAATTTCTCTGTTTTTTTGTTCATCATCTTCTCTTATTATAGCTGGAATCTCTTCTAATCCTGCTAATTTAGCAGCTCTCCATCTTCTTTCTCCTGCAACAATTCCATAATACCCATCTTGTTTTGTTACTACTATTGGTTGAATTATTCCATATGTTTTTATTGATTCTGCTAAATCTTCTAATGCTTCTTGCTTAAATTGTTTTCTTGGTTGATCTCTGTTTGGTTCAACTTCAGTTATTTTTAATGATTTTAAATTATCATTTATTTCACTTTTTTCTTCAACAACAGTTTCTTGTGGTTGTTCATTTATTGATACTCCTCCAAAAAGAGCATCTAAACCTTTTCCTAATCCTGTTTTTTTAGGTTGTGCCATTTTATTGCCTCCTTATTATTATGTAAACTAGTTTTTGTGATTAATTATTTTTTAATAATTCTTTTGCAAATTTTTCATAAGCTTTTGCACCTTTTGATCTTGGATCATATACTGTTATTGGCATTCCATAACTTGGTGCTTCACTTAATCTAACATTTCTTGGAATAACTGTCTTATAGACTTTATCTTCAAAATATTTTTTTACTTCTTTTACTACTTGATTTGAAAGATTTGTCCTTGCATCATACATTGTAAGCAAAGCTCCTTCTATTTCAAGATTTTTGTTTAAATGCTTCTTGACTAAATTTACTGTATTTAATAATTGTCCCAATCCTTCAAGTGCAAAATATTCACATTGTACTGGAATTAATACACTATCAGACGCTGTAAATGCGTTTAATGTTACTAATCCTAATGATGGTGGACAATCAATTAATATATAATCATATTGATCTTTTATTTTGTCTAACTTTGTTTTTAATCTTTGCTCTCTTGACATCATTGAAACTAATTGGACCTCTGCCCCTGCTAAACTAATATTTGATGGACATACTTTTAAGTTTTTTATTGCTGTTTCTTGTAATGTTTCATCAAATTCTGTATCTCCAATTAATATATCATATACTGATAGTTCTACATCTTTTGAAACACCTAGTCCACTTGTTGCATTTCCTTGTGGATCAGTATCTATTAATAAGACTTTTTTTCCTTTTTTGGCTAAAATAGTACTCAAATTAACTGTTGTTGTTGTTTTTCCAACTCCCCCTTTTTGGTTTGCTACTGATATTATTTTTCCCATTTTCTACATTTCCCTTCTTTCTTATGTCTTTCTTCAATATTTTTCCTAGCACTATAATAATATAAAAAATTTGATAATAAGTCAATGTTTTTTGTATAAATTTCACAAAAAAAATTACCCCACATTTTATGTGGAGCATTTATCTTTTAATAAATTTTATTTTATTGGCTCTTTGCTTGGTGTTCCAGCTTTTCTTGGATATTTAGCTGGTGTTTTTTTTGCTTTTTCTATTGTTATAATTGTTCTTCCTATATCACTTTGTGGTAAATCAAAAGTTTCTACATTTTTTATTGTTCCACCAAGAACATTTATTGCTTTTTTTGCTTGTTCAATTTCTTCTTCTGCTTCTGAGGCTTTCATACATACTATTTTTCCATTTAATTTAACTAATGGAATTAAATATTCTGATAATGTTGATAAATTTGCAACTGCTCTTGATGTAGCAACATCAAATTTTTCTCTATATTTTTTATTTTGTCCAAATTCCTCTGCTCTTGCATGTACTAACTCAACATTTTTCAAATTTAGCTCATTTATTACTTCTTGTAAAAAGATTAATCTCTTATTTAATGAATCAACTAAAGTAATTTTTAATGATTCATTCATTATTGCTAATGGTATACCAGGAAATCCAGCTCCTGTTCCTACATCAACAACACTTGAATCATCTTTAATATCTTTATATATTGTAATAGAATCTATAAAATGCTTCAAAATTATCTCATTTGGTTCAATTATTGCTGTTAAATTGATTTTTTCATTCCATTCAATTAACATATTCATATATTTATAAAACTTTGAAATTTGCTCCACAGAAAAATCAAACCCTAAAATCTTTGATTTTTCCTGCATTTTCTCTTTAAATTCATTTTCTTCCATGTTTTTCTCTTTATATCTCCTTTTTTTATTTTTTTGCTTTAATTGTTTGTAAATAAACTAGTAAAACAGATATATCTGCTGGTGAAACTCCTGAAATTCTAGATGCTTGTCCTATTGAATGTGGTCTATGTTTATTTAATTTTTGCCTTGCTTCTAGACAAATACCTTTAACTTCATCATAATTTATATCATCTGGTATTAATTTTTTCTCCATTTTCTTAAATTTTTCAACCTGCATTTCTTGTAGCTTAATATATCCATCATATTTTACTTGAATTTCAACTTCTTCTTTAACTTGTTCTGGTAATTCTGGTCTATTTTCATCAATTTCTGCAAGTGAAGCATACGTTATTTCTGTTCTTTTCAATAATTCTGCTAACTTTGATCCTGTTGTTAATTCTGATGTACCTTGTTCTTTTAAATAATTATTTACTTTTTCTGTTGGTTTTACAATTGTTTTTTGCAATCTTTCTTTTTCTTTTTCTATTAATTCTTTCTTTTCAATAAATTTAGCATATCTTTCATCTGAAATCAAACCAATTTCATGACCTTTTTCCGTTAAACGCAAATCTGCATTGTCTTGTCTTAATAATAATCTATATTCTGCTCTTGATGTCATCATTCTATATGGTTCATTTGTTCCTTTTGTAACAATGTCATCTATTAATACTCCAATATATGCATCTGTTCTATCTAAAATCAAAGGTTCTTTGCCTTTAATTTTCTGTGAAGCATTTATTCCAGCAATTAATCCTTGACATGCTGCTTCTTCATATCCAGATGTTCCGTTTGTTTGTCCTGCAAAGAATAAACCATCAATTGTTTTATATTCTAATGATAATTTTAAATCCGCTGGATCTATACAATCATATTCAATTGCATATGCTGGTCTTGTAAATTCACAATGTTCTAGCCCTGGTATAGTCCTATACATTGCTATTTGAACATCTTCAGGTAAAGATGAACTCATACCTTGTATATACATTTCATCTGTATCTATACCTATTGGCTCCACAAATATCTGATGTCTTTCTTTATCTGCAAATCTAACTACTTTATCTTCTATAGATGGACAATATCTTGGACCTGTTCCTTCTATTACTCCTGCATATAAAGGTGATCTATGTAAATTTTCTCTAATAATTTTATGTGTTTCTGCATTTGTATATGTTAAATAACAATCAACCTGATCAAAATCTACTGTTTTATCTTCAAATGAAAATGGTATAATTCCATTTTCACCTTTTTGGACTTCCATTTTTGAAAAATCTATACTTTTTCTATTTATTCTTGCTGGTGTTCCTGTTTTAAATCTTACCAATTTTACACCATTATTTTTTAAAGATTCAGAAAGTTTATTAGCTGGAAATACACCATCTGGGCCACTTTCCTTTGAATACTCTCCAATAAATATTTTTCCTCTAAGATATGTTCCACTTGCAACAATTAATGTTTTTACATTATAAATTGCTCCAATATCTGTTTCTATTGATTTTATTTTATTGTTTTCTATTTTTATGTCAACTATCTCTGCTTGTTTTAAGTCTAAATTCTCTTGTTTTTCTAATGTATGCTTCATTTCCATTTGATATCTTTTTCTATCAGCTTGAGCCCTCAAAGAATAGACAGCTGGGCCTTTTGAAGTATTTAACATTTTTATTTGTATCATTGTCTTATCTATATTTCTAGCCATTTCTCCACCAAGAGCATCTATTTCCCTTACCAAATGTCCCTTTGAGCTTCCTCCAATATGTGGATTACATGGCATATTAGCTACTGCCTCTAAACTTATTGAAAATACTATTGTTTTCATCCCTAATCTAGCCGCTGCAAGTGCTGCCTCACATCCAGCATGTCCAGCTCCAATTACAGCAACATCATAATCTCCTGCGTAATAACTCATTTTTCTTCTCCTCTCTCTTACTTTCCTAAACAAAATTTAGAAAAAATCTCATTTATTATATCTTCAGTTACACAATCTCCTGTTATTTCTCCTAAATCGTCTAAAATCTGTTTTATATATATAGTAATGATATCTATAGGCATTCCGTTTAAAAGTGCCTCATTTGCCATTTTAACGTTTTGAATTGCTTTTTCAATTATATTTTTATGTCTTACATTTGTTATTAATAATTCATTATCCAAATTTATTTCATTCAAATTAAACATTTCAGTTATTTTATTATATAATTCTTCTAATCCTGTTTTATTTAATGCTGAAACTTTTAATATATTTTCTGATGCATTTTTAATTTTTTCATTATTTTCATCAATAACATTTTTTAAATCATTTTTGTTTAATAATATTATTGATTTTTTATTTTTTATTAATTTTAATATTTCATAATCTTCATCATCCAATTCTTTTGAACTATCAAATATTGCAATAATTAAATCAGCATCATTTGCTTCTTCTATTGATTTTTGAACTCCTATTTTTTCTACAGAATCCTTTGCCTCTCTAATTCCTGCTGTATCAATAAGTTTCAAAGCTATTCCGTTTATTGTAACATACTCTTCTATAGTATCTCTTGTCGTTCCTGCTATATCTGTTACAATTGCTCTATCCTCTTTCAAAATAGCATTTAACAAAGATGATTTTCCTGCATTTGGTTTGCCTATTATCGCTGTTTTTATACCATCTTTTATTATTTTACCATTATCAAATGATTTTTCCAATTTTTCTAATTTATTTTCTACTTTATTTAACATATTTTTTAGTTCATTTTCTTGAACCTCTGGTGTATCATATTCTGGATAATCAATTGTTACTTCAATATTTACTAAAACATCTAAAATATCTTGTTTTATTTGGTTTATTTCTGCTGATAAAAAACCTTCCAATTGTTTAATTCCACTTTTGGCTTCTCTTTCTGATTTTGCATTTATAATATCAATTACTGATTCTGCTTGTGCTAAATCAATTCTTCCATTAAAAAATGCTCTTTTTGTAAATTCACCTGGCCCAGCCATTTCAGCTCCATTAGCCAAGCATAATTCTAATATCTTTTTTACAACAATATTTCCCCCATGTGCATTTATTTCACACATATTTTCTGTTGTATAACTTTTGGGAGCTTTAAAATATGATACTAAAACTTCATCAATTATTTTATTATTTTCAACAATATTTCCATATTTTATTGAATATCCTTTTATTTCAGATATATCTTGTTTTGTTTTTGGAATAAATATTTTATCTAATATTTCAAATGTTTTTTCTCCACTCATTCTTATTATTCCTATTCCTCCAATGCCTGGTGCAGTTGCTATTCCTACTATTGTACTCATTTATTTTCTCCTTTATTTTTTACATTATTTTCCTATCACTTTTTTAGAACAAATAAGAAAAAGTCAAAATTCTAAATTTAATCTTTTGATTAAAATCTGAACTTTGACTTCCGATTTTTATTTAATTATTTTTTTGTTATTACAATTCTTCTTTTTGGTTCTTGTCCAATACTTCTTGTTTCTACATTAGGATTATCTTGTAAAACACTATGTATTATTTTTCTTTCATATGCTTTCATTGGCTCAAGTGTTATCATTTTACCTGTTCTTTCAACTATTGAAGCCTTTCTCCTTGCAACTTCTTCTAATGTTTCCACTCTTTTTTGTTTATAATCTTCTATATCTAATCTAACAACAACTCTATTTTCTGATTTTTTATTTGCTATTGCTTTTAATATATTTTCTATAGAATATAATGTTTCTCCCCTATATCCTATTAAATTTCCAATATTTTCTCCGTGTATATAAATATATAAACATTTATCTTTTATTTCAACTGTAATCTTAGCTTCTGGAGATATTCTATTTAAAAATTCATTTAAAAATTCTTCAACATCTTTTTTTGCAATATTTAGTTCTTCATCTGTTGTTTCAATCTCCACTTCTTCAGGCTTTCTAGCTTCTATTTCTTTTATTTCTACTCTAACTATTTTAGGTGCTAAAATATCAAAAAAACTTTTTTTATTTTCTTCTAATATTTTAATTTCACACAATTCCCTAGGCAATTTTATTTCTTTTAATCCTTTTTCAATTGCCTCTTGTGTTGTTTTTCCTTCTGAAATTACACTTTTTGACATAGCTATTCCTCCTCATCTTTTAACATTTTGTTTAAAGCTAATCTCTCTATTATCATTAAAAGACTGTTCATTAACCAATATAAAGCAAGTCCTAATGGTGCTATTAATGCGACCGCTAAATACATAACAGGAAACATTAAATTCATATTTTTATTCATTTGAGCCATTGGATCAAATTCATCTTCTGAATTTTTCTCTTCTCCATCTTTTTTCTTTGGAGTCGAATTTGTTATTCTTAATGAAATTACTGAAACCAATACATATAATACAGGAATTATAAATGCTTTCCAATCACCACTTCTCGTTGGTATTTGAGCTAAATTTAATCCTAAAAAATTCATATTTATATCTAAAGAATTTAATTCTTCATCATTTATTTCTGCTAAATCTGTTTTTTCTTCATTATTTTCTGAATTATTTTCAATATTATCTGTATTATTTTCTTTTAATTTCTTTATATTATTTAATTCTCTAATAACTTCTATTTCTGGATATGCACTATCTGTACTTAAATCATTTTCTTTTACTATTTTTGTATATTTATTAATAATATTAGCATCTATTTTTTTCATATATGTTAATGGTGATCTAACAAGATAGAAAACTGCAAATAATAGTATTATTTGAACAATTCCACTAAAACATCCACTAAATGGACTCATATTTTCTGTTTTGTATAATTCCATTGTTGCTCTATTTAGATTTTCTGGATCATTTTTATATTTGAATTGTATTTCTTTAAGTTTATTTTGTATTTTCGTGGTCTTTTTCATTGTTTTTTGCTGTTTTATTGATAATGGTAATAATATTATTTTTATTAAAATTGAAAAAATAATTATTGCCAGACCATAATTATTAACTATATTATAAATAAAATTCAAAATATATCCAAATAAATTTGCAAATGGTGCTATCATATCTGCCCCTTTCTATTTTAATGGGTCATATCCTCCCTTTGAGAAAGGATTACACTTTAAAATTCTTTTTCCGCCTAACATACATCCTCTTAATACACCATATTTTTCAATGGCTTGTTTTGTATATTCTGAACATGTTGGGTAATATTTGCATCTTATATTTTTTGCTACAAAAAATTTTGAGATATGTTTTTGATACCATTCAATTAAATATATACATATTTTTTTCATAGTAAATACTCCTTCTAATTAAGAAATAATATTTGCTTTCTTAAAAGTATTTTCCATTTCGTTTATTATATCTATATATTTCATATCATTTATATCTATATCTTTTTTTAATAAAACAACTATACTATAGCCATTTATAATCTTTTCTTCCAAATTTTTATAAGCTTCTCTTATAAGTCTTTTTGCTTTGTTTCTTTGGAAAGCTTTTCCATTTTTTGTACTAACTGCTATACCTAGTGTTTTGAAATTTTTTCCATTTTTTAATATTACAATTTTTAGTTGTTTACCTATGTAGAAACGACCTTTTGTTAGAACTATTTTAAATTCATAGTTTTTCTTTAACATTACTGTCTGCTTCATTTTCTAACATCCCTTTCGTCCACTTTTAAGGTACAATTACTTTTAAATTCTAGGAATTTTTCCTAGAATCTAAAACATTGTTAATTTAATTATGCACAAATCTTTTTTCTTCCTTTTGCTCTTCTTGCTTTTAATACATTTCTTCCTGATTTTGTTGACATTCTTTTCATAAATCCGTGTTCTCTTTTTTCTTGTCTATTTTTTGGTTGGAATGTTCTTTTCATTACTATGCACCTCCTATTTGTTTTTTATATATTAATTCCTTTTTAAAGGAAATTATTGTTACAAAATAACAAGTAAATCGATTATACACCACGATTCCAGCTTTTGTCAATAGTTTTTAAAAATTTTAAAGTTTTTGAACTTTTTTTATGTAAAATGTTGATTTTACATAAAAAATATAGTATAACAAAAAAACCAAATATTTTGTAATAATTTTGTAATAATTAATAAGTTTTCAACAATTTTTATAAAGTTATCCACAATTTTTTAAAAATTATCCACAATTCTATTGACGAAATTTGTAGTAATTTGATATTATAGAAGAAACTTAGGAAATCAAACTTTTATAAAATTATATCAAAATAAATGTTTGTAAAAAATAATAGGTTTATTACATAAATATTACAGAGTTATCCACACCTGTGGAAAACTCTGTGGATAACTTATGTTTAATATAAATATTTTTGAAAGGATGTTTTGAATATGCAAAGCGAAAATGAAGAACTTTTTAGGCAAGCCAAAGAACTTATCAAAGCAGAATTATCCTCAATTGCATATGATACATGGATTTCACCTTTAAAAATCTTATCAATAGATGATGATAAAATTACAATCAGAGCTAATACTGATTATAATGCTGATTTTTTAGGAAAAAGATTCGGAGATTTAATTATAAACACTTTCAAATACTTAACAAACAAAGAAAGGGCATTAACAATTATCTACAATGATGAAAAAACAAATAGGGAAACAATAAATGATGTTGCTACACCTTCTGATTCTGAAAAAGAATTAGAAGCTGAAATAGAACTTTCAAATAAAGTTTTAAACCCAAAATATACATTTGATACTTTCGTCGTTGGAAATAATAACAGATTTGCGCAAGCTGCAGCTTTAGCTGTTGCAGATAAACCTTCAGAAGCCTATAATCCATTATTTTTATATGGAGGTGTTGGATTAGGTAAAACTCATCTAATGCATGCAATAGGGAATAGAACATTAAAAAACTTTAGAAATTTTAAAATTTTATATGTAACTTCTGAAAAATTCACAAATCAAATGATTAATGCTATAAAAGACAATAAGATGGAAGTATTTAGAAATCAATATAGAAAAATCGATGTATTACTTATTGACGATATTCAATTCATTGCTGGAAAAAAGCAAGTTCAAGAAGAATTTTTCCATACATTTAATGAACTGTATGAAGAAAAAAAGCAAATTATTATTTCAAGTGATCGTCCACCAAAAGAAATTCAATTACTTGAAGATAGGTTAAAGTCAAGGTTTGAATGGGGATTACTTGCAGACATATCTTGTCCAGATTATGAAACAAGATTAGCTATTTTAAGAAAAAAAGCACAAGATGAAAAAATTGCAGTAGATGATAGTATTTTAGCAAATATTGCAACAAAAATTGAATCAAATATTAGAGAATTAGAGGGTGTTTTCAATAAAATGATAGCAAGAGCTTCATTAATGCACAGTCCTATAACAATAGAATTAGCAGAAAATACCATTAATGAATTTAAAGCTGAAAGTGAAAAAGTACTATCTTCTGATTATGTAAAAGAAATAGTATCTAAATACTTTAGTGTAGACAAAAATGATTTATCTAGCAATAAACGTTCAAATGAAATAGCTTTTCCAAGACAAATTGCAATGTATTTATGTAGAGATGTAGCAAATATGTCTTATCCTAAGATAGGAGAAGACTTTGGAAATAGAGATCATTCAACAGTAATGCATGCATGTAAGAAGATTGAAAATGAAATAAAGGAGAAAAATAACACAAGATTAATTGTGGAAAGTGTGAAAAACATAATTATAAATGGAGAACAATAGAAAAATAAATAGATTGATGTCGATTTTTGAAAATATGTTCTCCAAATCGTTTGTTTGGTTACAAAAAAGTTATCTCTACTTAGGGAACAGCTTGATTGGTTATCCACAAGTAAATGTGGATTGAGTGTTAATAAACTGTTAATAACTCAATTATCCACATTTTAAAAAATTTGTTGTGGACAAAAATCAAAGTTATCCACTAAGTTATACACATGAAAAAAGCCTACGGATTACAAGTTTCCACATAGTTTTCCACATTATCCACAGGACCTAATAATACTACTACTAATTATATTTATATTATTATTATAATTAATATAAATCGACAAGTTTTTTGAAAGAAAGGTGTTAAAAATGAAAATTGTTTGTTATAAGGATACACTCCTTAAAGCATTAAATTCCGTAATAAAAGGAGTAGCTTCAAAAACTACAAATCCTATATTAGAAGGAATACTTATACAAACTAATGAAAATCAAGTAAAATTAACTACATATGATATGGAATTAGGAATTGAATATATTATAGATAGTGATGTTAAAGAACAAGGAAGTACAGTTGTTAATGCTATAATGTTTAGTGAAATTATAAGAAAATTACCAGATTCAGAAATTTATATTACATTAAATTCTAATAATTTGTTAGAAATAGAATGTGAAGGAGCATTATATAAACTTACAACAATGAATCCTGACGAATTTCCAGAATTACCAAAAATAGAAATAGAAAATTCAATTGATTTAGAACAGAATATGTTAAAAAATATGATAAGAAAAACAATATTTGCTGTTAGTACAGAAGAAAACAGACCTATATTCACAGGTTGTTTATTCGAAGTGGAAAACAATAAGTTAAATGTTGTTGCTG
>ERZ1673702.3596-NODE-3596-length-11881-cov-6.198968_pt1 | contig 11881 bp, 6 predicted proteins | sample MGYA00580232_ERZ1673702 | MGnify/ENA primary metagenome ERZ1673702 (study PRJEB41218, sample SAMN15661792) | gut metagenome | host: Homo sapiens | place: Canada: London | collected 2015-08-20/2019-03-30 | study: EMG produced TPA metagenomics assembly of... | reverse complement strand
CGGTGATGGGGGCGAACACCTCGGCGGGCAGCTCCACCCGGACGCCGATGTCCACGCGATTGGACTTGGTGGGGATATCCAGCGCCTCGCACACGGACTCCATCCACTTGCTGCCGCTGCGTCCCACGGAGATGATGCACTTGCTGCCGCAGAACGTGCCCTTATCTGTCTCCGCCTGATAGCTGCCGTCGTCCAGAATGGTCAGTGCCTTCACCGGCGTCAGGAAGTGGAAGTCGATGTGCTCCTTCAGCTGGGCGTACAGGTTCTCCAGTACCTTGTAGTTGATATCCGTGCCCAGATGCCGCACGGAGGCGTCCAGCAGGTGGAGATTATTTTGCAGGCACAGGCGCTTGAAGCCGCTGTCCGCCGTGGAGTACAGCTTGGTGCCGGCGCCGCCGCAGGCCACGTTGATCTCGTCCACGTAGCGCATGAGCTCCATGGCCTTCTGCTTGCCGATGTACTCATACAGTGTGCCGCCGAACTCGTTGGTCAGGTTATACTTGCCGTCGGAGAAGGCGCCGGCGCCGCCGAAGCCGTTCATGATGGCACAGGTCTTGCAGTGGATGCAGGACTTGACCTTGTCACCGTCGATGGGACAGTGCCGCTTCTCCAGCGGGTTGCCCGCCTCCAGCACCGCCACCTTCCACTCGGGCTTACGCTGCATCAGTTCATAGGCGGAGAAGATGCCGCCGGGGCCCGCGCCGATAATCAGAACATCATATTTCATAATAGAAGAGACCCTCCTTCGTTTGGTATCATGTCGCGTGGTAAACCATTGTACAGTATACCCGAAGCGGCGGCGGGACACAATTCTTTTTTCCTTATCTCTCCTATTATCCATCATATTTGCATTTTCAACTTTGCAATTCCGGCTGAATCTGGTACAATGGGAAAAAACTCTCAGGGGGTACAGCCATGAGCCGTGCAGACCAGATCTTCAAGCAGAATTGCCGCGACATCCTGCAAAACGGGGTGTGGGACACTGACCAGCAGGTGCGTCCCCACTGGGACGACGGCACGCCTGCCCACACCGTGAAAAAGTTCGGTATCGTCAACCGCTACGACCTGCGTCAGGAGTTTCCCATCCTGACGCTGCGCCGCACCTACTTCAAGACCTGCATCGACGAGCTGCTGTGGATCTGGCAGCAGAAGTCCAACAATATCCACGACCTGCGTGGCCACATCTGGGACAGCTGGGCGGATGAGACCGGCTCCATCGGCAAGGCCTACGGCTATCAGCTGGCAGTGAAGCACCAGTACCCCGAGGGGGAGATGGATCAGGTAGACCGCGTGCTGTACGACCTGAAGCACAACCCCGCCAGCCGCCGCATCCTCACCAACATCTACAACTTTCAGGACCTCCACGAGATGGCGCTGTACCCCTGCGCCTACTCCATGACGTTCAACGTCTCCGGACATACCCTCAACGCCATCCTGAACCAGCGCAGCCAGGACATGCTGGCCGCCAACAACTGGAACGTGGTGCAGTACAGCGTGCTGGTCCACATGATGGCCCAGGTGTCCGGTCTGGAGGCTGGCGAGCTGGTCCACGTCATCGCCGACGCCCATATCTACGACCGCCACGTGCCCATCATCGAAAAGCTGCTGGAAAAGGACGAGCGTCCCGCTCCGCAGCTCGTGATGGACAAGTCCGTCACTGATTTCTACCGGTTCACACGGGACAGCTTCTCGCTGGAGGGCTACGATCCCCAGCCCTTTGACGACAAGATCCCCGTGGCCATTTAAGGAGGAGCGCCCATGTACGCCATTGCAGCCGTAGACCAGAACTGGGGCATCGGGCGGGACAACGCCCTGCTGTTCCATATCCCCGCCGACATGAAGCGCTTCCGCGCCCTGACGGAGGGCAAGACCGTCCTCATGGGCCGCAAGACCCTGCAATCCCTGCCCAATGGCAGGGGACTGCCCCACCGCCGCAACATTGTCCTCACCGGCGATCGGGACTTTGCCGCGGAAAATGCGGAGATCGTCCACTTTCCCGTGGAGGCGGTGTTTCAGGCCGGGGAGGACGCATGGATCATCGGCGGTGAGAGCGTCTACCGCCGGTTTCTGCCCCTGTGCGACCGCGTGTACCTTACCAAAATTTTCGCCGACGGTCACGCCGACGCCTTTTTCCCCGATCTGGACAGCGATCCCCACTGGCAGGTGGACACCGAGAGCGAGATCATGGAGGACAACGGCCTGCGCTACCAGTTCGTGGAGTACGTCCCCGCCGCGCCGGAGGAGGACGATCTTCTTCTATCAGAGGAGGAAGCCCCCCAGGAGCCGCCCCAGTTTGCACCGCCCGCCGACTTCTCCGTGTTCAGTGGGTTTTAACGCCATGGCACATCCGGACACCGACATCCGCTATATCAAGGGCATTGGCGAGACCCGCGCCAATGCCCTGAACAAGCTGGGCATCCGCACACTGGAGGATCTGCTGTCCTACTTCCCCCGGCGCTGGGAGGACCGGACGCTGGAGCGCCCCATACGGGAGCTGGCCGTGGGCGAATACGCCTGTGTGCGGGCCATGCTGGCGGGTGACCCCACTGCCAGCCGCATCTCCGGCGGCCGCACGCTGGTGAAGGTGCGTGCCGTGGACGACAGCGGCGCGCTGGATGTGGCCTTCTTCAATCAGGACTACCGCCGCACCAGTCTCCGCAGGGGCGAGACCTATATCTTCTACGGTAAGGTGGAGGGCGACCTGCTGCGCCGCCGCATGACCAATCCGGTGGTGGAGCCGGAGGGGCGGCAGCTGCTGACGGGCCGCATCATGCCCATCTATCCCCTGGCCGCCGGTGTCAGCCAGACCCTGCTGGCCAAGGCCATGCGGCAGGGGCTGGACGCCTGCCGCGACCTGCTGCCGGACGTACTGCCGGATGAGGTACGCCGCGCCTACCACCTGTGCTACACCGGCTATGCCTATGAGAACATCCACTTCCCCAACTCGCCGGAGGCACTGGACATCGCCCGCCGCCGTCTGGTGTTCGAGGAGCTTTTCGTGCTGGCCTGCGGCCTGCAGCTGCTGCGCTCCCGCCGGGAGACAGGCCGCGGCCCCGCCTGCAAAAATCTGAGCCTTACGCCCTTTTACAACGCCCTGCCCTTCGCCCTCACCGGTGCCCAGCGCCGCGCCGTGGAGCAGGCCGTTTCCGACATGACCTCCGGCCGCGTCATGAACCGCCTGTGTCAGGGCGACGTGGGCAGCGGCAAGACCATGGTGGCCGCGGCCTGCGTCTGGTTCGCCGCCCGGAACGGCTGGCAGTCGGCGCTGATGGCTCCCACGGAGATCCTGGCCCGCCAGCACTACGAGAATCTGACCCCCCTGTTCGCCCGCTTCGGGCTGCACTGTGCCCTGCTCACTGGCTCTACCCGCGCCAAGGAGCGCCGTGCCATTCTGGCAGGGCTGGCCGACGGTACCGTTGACCTGTGCATCGGTACCCATGCCCTGCTGACGGAGGACGTGCAGTACGCCCGTCTGGGATTGGTCATCACCGACGAGCAGCACCGCTTCGGCGTGGACCAGCGGGCCGCCCTGTCCAAAAAGGCGGACTCGCCCCACATGCTGGTGCTGTCCGCCACCCCCATCCCCCGCACGCTGGCCCTCATCATCTACGGCGATCTGGACGTGTCCATCATTGATGAACTGCCCCCGGGCCGCCAGAAGGTGGACACCTTCGCCGTGGGGGAGTCCTACCGTCAGCGGCTCAACGGCTTCATCCGCAAGCAGGTGGCCGAGGGCCATCAGGTATTCATCGTCTGCCCGCTGGTGGCGGAGGACGACCAACTCCCCGATGAGCGGAAGGCGGTGACCGCCTATGCCCAAAAATTGCAGAACGAGGTGTTTCCTGATCTACGTATCTCTGTGCTCCACGGGCGCATGAAGTCCAGGGAAAAGGAGTCCGTCATGGCCGCCTTCGCCGCAGGGGAAAGCGATATTCTGGTATCCACCACTGTCGTGGAGGTAGGCGTGGATGTGCCCAACGCCAATCTGATGGTGGTGGAGAACGCCGAACGCTTCGGCCTCAGCCAGCTCCACCAGCTGCGGGGCCGCGTAGGCCGCGGCAGTGCCAAGAGCTGGTGCATCCTGCTGTCCGACAGCGGCAGCGACGACACCCGCCGCCGTCTCAAAGTGCTGACGGAGACCAACGACGGCTTCCGCATCTCCGAGGAAGACCTGAAGCTCCGCGGCCCCGGCGACTTTTTCGGCCAGCGGCAGCACGGGCTGCCCACCCTGAAGGCTGCGGATCTCAGCTGCGACGTGCAGCTGCTGGACGAAGCCCAGTCCGCGGCCCGTGCCCTGCTGACGCAGGACCCCCAGCTGGCCGCACCGGCCCACGCTCCGTTGCTGCGCCGCATCCGGCGGCTGTTTGCCGCCAGTGAAGGCGGCCTCAACTGAATCGGCATAAAAAACGGGCGGAGCGCCTTTCGGCGCTCCGCCCGTTTGAAAGTCGGGCAAAAGGGGGGTGCCCGACAGGGGGAAGAGCAATATCATCTGCATAGCGATCTTACGCGTGACCACTATGCTGAGAGCATATGTATTCTACTGCACGGCTCATCCGTTGTCAATGTTTTTCTGCCGGTATTTTCTTGTATTTTCCACGGTTTTCCAGTCGCCGCTCCCTCTTGCCTGCCCCGCTGCGGCGTGCTATACTGAGGGAAAAACCGCGCCGGAAAAGGAGGTGCCGCCATGACGAAGGATGAGCTGCGGGCCAAGGCCAATGAGCTGCCGCTGCTGCCCGGCGTCTATCTGATGATGGACAAAACGGGGCAGGTCATCTACGTGGGCAAGGCCATAAAACTGAAAAATCGGGTGAGCCAGTACTTTCAGGACACCGCCTCCCACAATGACAAGACCCGCCGCATGGTGTCCCAGGTGGACCGGTTCGACACTATCATCGTCCGCACCGAGTTTGAGGCTCTCATTCTGGAGAACTCCCTCATCAAGCGGCACATGCCTCGCTACAACATTCTGCTGAAGGACGACAAGGGCTACCCCTTCGTCCGGTTGGACGAAAAGGCCGACTACCCCCGCTTCACGCTGGTGACACGGCCTGCGGAGGACGGCGCCCGCTACTTCGGCCCCTTCGGCGGCCGCAGCGAGACGCGGCAGGCCATCGACGCGGTGTGCGCCGCCCTGCGCCTGCCTACCTGCTCCCGCCGGTTCCCGCGGGACATCGGCAAGGAGCGTCCCTGCCTCAACCATCACATCGGCCGGTGCGACGGCTTCTGCCGTCCTGACGGCCCCGATGCCGCCGAGTACCGGCGCCGCATCGCCCAGGCGGTGCGGCTGTTCGAGGGGCGGCTGCGGCAGGTGACGGCGGAGCTCACCGCACAGATGACCGCCGCCGCCGAGACTCTGGACTTCGAGCAGGCCGCCGCCCTGCGTGACCGCATCCGCGCCCTGTCGGTGCTGTCCAAGAACCAGAAGGTCATCGCCGGCATCTGCGCCGACACCGATGTCTGGGGCGTATACACCGGCCCCGCCCGTGCCGGCTGCGCCGTGCTGCACATTGAAAACGGCGACCTGCTGGGCCGCCGCGTGGAGGTACTGCCTGTTGCCGAGGATGATGCCGCCCTGCTGGGTGCCGTGGTGCCCCAATACTATCTGGACCGCGAGCTGCTGCCCCGTGAGATCCTGCTGCCTTTGCCGGTGGAGGATATGGACACTCTGTCCGCCCTGCTGACGGAACGCTGCGGCCACACCGTCACCCTCCGCGTCCCACAGCGGGGCCAGCGGCGGGAGCTGCTGGACATCGCCTGCCGCAACGCCAAAGAAGAGGTGGAGCGCGTCACCTCCGACGCCGAGCGCACCGCCGGTATCCTCCGGCTTTTACAGGAGCTGGCCGGCCTGCCGGTGCTGCCCCGCCGCATGGAGAGCTATGACATCTCCCACACCGGCGGCGCCGATCAGGTGGCCAGCATGGTGGTGTTCGTGGACGGACGGCCCCTGAAGCGGGACTACCGCCGCTTCCAGATCCAGAGCTGCGGCGGTCCCGATGACTACGGCGCCATGGCGGAGGTGCTGGAGCGCCGGTTCCGCCGGTATCTGGACGGCGACGAGAAGTTCTCTCCCCTCCCCGACCTGCTGCTCATCGACGGAGGCGTCCAGCACGCCCGGGTGGCCGAGGAGGTGGCGGCCAAGCTGCACCTCTCCGTGCCGGTTCTGGGCATGGTGAAGGACGACCGTCACCGCACCCGCGCGCTGGTAACGGCGCAGGGCATGGAGATCGGCATCCAGACACCCCCCGCCCTGTTCGCCCTGATCGGGCGGGTGCAGGAGGAGGTCCACCGCTTCGCCATCACCTACCACCACCAGAAGCACGCCAAAAACGCCTACCGCTCCCAGCTGGACGGCATCGCCGGCGTGGGCGAGGCCCGCAAGAAGCTGCTTTTGCAGCGGTTCGGCACCGTCAAGGCCATTCGCGCCGCAGAGCTCCTCCAGCTGGAGGAGGTGCTGCCCAAGCCCGCCGCCCGCGCCGTCTACGACCACTTCCATCCGGAAAATATGCCAAAGGAGAACACCCCATGAGATATTACGCCACACTGGGCCCCGCCTGCTGCGAAGCGTCCGCGCTGGCCGCACTGCTGCGCCGCGGCGTCTCCGGCTTCCGGCTCAACGTGTCCCACACGATGCTGGCCGCCCGCCGCGACTGGATCGACGCCCTCCACGATGCGGAGCGCTCCACCGGTCTGGCCGCCCAGCTGATGATCGACCTCCGCGGGCCGGAGGTGCGCATCGGCGCTCTCCCCTCCCCGCTGACGCTGACGGCGGGCGAGGCCGTGACGCTGGGCGCGGATATCCCTGTGGAAAAAGATGTGCTGGCGGCGCTGGTGCCCGGCATGACCGTCCTGCTGGACGATGGGGCTATGGCCCTGACCGTGCTGGACGGCGGGCGGTGCCGCGTCACCCGCGGCGGCGTCCTCACCGGCCACAAGAGCCTGACGCCGGAGGGCACGGAGCTGCACCGCCCCGCCCTGTGTGAGGCGGACCTCGCGGATCTGGCCCAGGCCGCGGCGCTGGGCGTCAGCGCCGTCATGCAGCCCTTCGTCCGCAGCGCCGATGACCTCCGCACCGTGCGGCAGGCCATGGCGGAGAACGGCCTTGCCCACGCGGAGCTGTTCGCCAAGGTGGAGGATCAGACGGGGCTGGACGCTCTTCCGGACTGGATGGACCTTTGCGATGTGGTCACCATCGCCCGGGGCGATCTGGGCAGCAGCCTTCCTCTGGAGCAGCTGCCCGCCGCCCAGAAGCACATCGCCGCCCTGTGCCGCAGCCGCCGCAAGCCGTTTCTGGTGGTGACCCAGCTGCTTCACAGCATGATCGACCATCCCACCCCCACCCGCGCCGAGGTACTGGACATCTACAACGCCGTACTGGACGGTGCGGACTGCCTGATGCTCACCGGCGAGACAGCCCAGGGCCGCTATCCGCTGGCGGCATTGGACTGGCTGATGCGCGTGGCCCAGGAGGCGCAGCGCGCCCGCTGACTTGAACTGAAAACACGCAAAGACCGCACCGGCCTCCTGCCGGTGCGGTCTTTGCTCTATCTCTCCAAATGGTTCGGTATCAAAATTTGCCGGGCGCTCACTCCGTGTCCCGCCGCCTGCGGCGAATGGCAGCGCCTGCCAGGGCCATAGCCGCGCCACTGGCCGCGGCGATCCACAGTCCCACGGCGCCCTCATCCGCGGTCCGCGCCGACTGCACACTGCCGGAGGCGCCGGCCGCCTCTACCTTGCCGATGCTGGCGTCCTCCTTGCGGATCTCCTGTGTACCCGCCGCATCGCGGAAGTACCGGCCGCAGTCCTCACAGGTCCAGCAGGTGACATATCCCACCTGTGTCGGCGTGGCCGGACGGCCGTTCACCTTCACCAGCGCCGTATGGTTCTTGCTGTCCACCGCGCCATAGGCCGCGCCGCAGACGGTGCAGACTGCCTTCTCAACGCAGGTTGCCGTACCGCCGCTGCACCTCGCCGTCTCCGACTGTCGGCAGCCGTTCACGGTACACCTGCGGGTGTGCCGGTCGTTCCCGTCGGATGTCCACGCGCCCCACGTATGGCCGCTCTTTGCCGCCGTGACGGTATCGCCGCACACGGCGCACACCACCGCCGTGGTGCAGTCGCCGTCATCCGCCGCGCCGCTGTGCAGGCAGGCGTAGCCGCAGTCGCGGCACGCGCCGCCGGCCCAGTCATGGCCGCTCTCCGCCACGGTCACAGCGCCGCAGCAGCTCCACTTCTTCAGATGGCTGTCCGCCGTGGTGATCCACTGCTCCTCCCCGCCGGACGCATGGTTGTCGGGATCAATGTCGCCGTAGCTCCTGCCGCAGTAATCGCACGCCGCCGGCTCGAGGCAGGTGGCCGTACCGCCGGAATGCACCGTCTCCAGCCCCTGCCACGCCAGCACCGGAATGCGCATACCGTTCTCCGCCAGCCGCTTGCTGCCGCAGTCGGTGTCCCACGGGTGCGCGTTGTCACCGCGCCCCGCGATCAGCGCCTGCAGCACCGTGCCGTCGGCAAAGGCCGCGGCGGCCTTGGCTGTACCGCTGCCGCTGCCGCCCGTCAGATACCAGCAGTTCTCCACGATGCCCTCATTGGAGATGCTGCCGCCGGTGATCTCACCCACGTTATAACAGTTCCGGATGGTGGCCGTGGTAAAGCCGTCCCGCATGTCGCCGACGATGCCGCCCGCCACATTGACGCTGCTGCCGTACCGGCCCTCCTCCTGGATGCTGCCCGTGTTATAGCAGTCCTGGATCAGGGACGCGTCGAAGCTCACGCCCAGAATACCACCCATGCCATGGCGGCCCTCCGGACCTCTGCTGATGCCGCCGCTGATCGTCCCGGTATTCACGCAGCCCCGTATCGTTCCCCTGTCGCTCATGCCGACGATGCCGCCCACGCGGCCCATGGTGCCGATGTCGTCGTTAGGCGCGATGGTGCGGAGGGTACCGTCATTCCGGCAATTCTCGATGGTCCCGCTGCTGGAACCGGCAATTCCTCCGGCATTGATCTGGACCCCGCCCAAGGAGCCGTCCACCTTATTGAGGAGAATATCGCAGAGGTTCCGGCAGTTCCGGATCGCCGCGCCATTGGCCTCGCCTGCGATACCGCCCACATTGCCTCCGCCGACACCGTGGACATAGATATAGCCCGTCACGGTGACGTTCTGCACAACGGCGCTGCCCGTCAGCTGGGCGAACAGCCCGCTTGCGTAGGTATTCTCGGCATTTGTCGATACATACAGCCCCGTGATGGTGTGCCCCTGCCCGTCAAACGTGCCGCCGTAGCCCTCCGGCGCCGTGGATGTCCGCTCATACTGCCCCATGGGTGTCCACTCAGACAGCCACATGCCGCTCTCGCCCCTGGTATACCTGCCGTTTTCATCGAAGGTGCCGTCGTTCAGTACGATGTCCGCCGTCAGCACGGCGCAGGCATCGCTGTTCAGCTTCCGCCCGTTGGCGCCGTTGACGATATCCCTGAACACCACCAGCTCCTCCGCATTTCCGATCTGATAAGGCTCCTCCGCCGTACCGCTGCCGCTCAGGCTGCGGCCCCACCACGCCATTAGGATCAGATCCCCCATCACAGGGGCGGAGAAGTCATACACGTCGGCACCGTTCAGCCGCCAGCCCAGCAGCTCGTGTCCCTCGCTGGTAGGGTCGGCGGGACGGGAGACTGCCTGTCCCCGCAGCACCCGCCGCGTCCCATCGGTGCTGCCGTACATGGTCAGGAACGTGACCTGGCACTTGGCGCTGGCCTTGATGGTGCCTCCGCTGCTGACGCTGGTCAGGAACACCGTGCGCTCGGCGTTGTAGCTGGCGTCGATGGTGCCCTCGTTGACGACACCGGCGCTACCGCCGCAGTCCCGAATGGTGCCGCCGTCGGCGTACATGGTTCCCTCGTTATACACGCCGCCCGCGCCCAGCAGACCTCCGGCCGAGCAGTCGCGGATGGTGCCGCCCTTCATGGTAAATATGCCCATGTTGTATACGCCGCCCGCGTCTCTGGCGCCGTAGAAGGGGCTGGAGCAGCCCATGATGGTGCCGCCGTTCATGGTAAATCTGCCGCCGGCGTTCACCACCACGCCGCCGGCGAAGGCGTTGCCCATGGCGGGGACCTTACCGCCGGTGATGATGCCTCCCTTGACGGAGAAGTCGCTGTGCGTGCTCTCCGGATCGCTGTCATTCAGCTCCAGATAGCCGCCGTTCCCGATCCAGAACACGATGTTGCTGCCGTCGCTCCGGAGCACGTGGCCGTTCAGGTCCACGGGCACGTACCGGCTGACATCCAGTCGACTTCCCGTGAGCTGCACGTCCGCCGTCAGGATCACCTTGCTCACCTCGCTGTCCGCCAGCGCGGCGGCCAGTCCCTGCGCCGTGGTGACCTCGCGGTCAGCAGTGCCGAGGAAATGCGCACCGTCCTCCCTGGTCACGCTGTTCACGATACTGCCTATCACGCTCACATGCCCCTCGGACTTGATGATCAGGCTGTCCACCGCGCCGCCCCGCAGCTGCAGCGCGCCGCCGGTCTCCACCGTGACCTTGCTGTACCGGCCGCCGGTGATGGTGACATTGGCGTCACCGGCGATGATAAGCTCACTCACCCGTTTCCCGTCAGCCGCGGTGATGCTTTTCGCCGCCTTGTGGATGGTCAGAGGCTTCGCAACGTCCTGATAGATGGTCAGATCGCCTCCCACGTATTTCCCACTGGTATCCGCCAGCACCACCTGCAAACGCTCCTCTGTGGGGATGAATACCGTGACGGTCCCATCGGCCAGTGTCAGCGTAGCGCAGTTCTCCTCCGGAACCAGGCTGCCGCCGTAGAGCCGGACCTTCGCCCGGGTGTCCTCGCCCACGGTATAGGCGTCGTCCGCCGCCAGCGCCTGCACCGGCAGCAGGCTCACCGCCATGCACAGTGCCATCAGGATGCTTACCAATCGTTTCCTCATGTGTTCTCCTCCCTTTCGCCGCAGGACGCGGCCCCCAGTTGAAAGTCGTAGCGCATCTCCAGCGCGTGAAACAGTCTCTCTATGGTACGTTGGCCCACGGCCCGCAGATCCATGGTCCGCAGGAAGGCCAGCGCCTGCTGGATCTCCTGCTCCGGCACCCCGTAGCCCCGCAGGCTCAGTGTCAAAAAGCACTCCAGCTTCTTCTCCAGCGTCAGCGCCCCGCCGCAGGGCTGGGCCATATAGCCCCGCATCAGTCCCGCCGTCCCCAGCTCCAGCATGTAGAAATCCTCTGCCGTCAGCTGCGGCTGGTACGGTCCGAAGATGTCGTACAGCTCTCGGGCTGTCTCGCGGAAGATGTACTCCGACGCCTCCTTCTGGGTATAGGCCTCGATGTAGATCTCCCGCAGGTTCTCGTTGAGCTCCGTCAGCGTCAGCTGGATGGCCGTCTCCGCCGCGTACACGAACACCGGCGGCAGCTTGCCGCCGACCACGCTGCGGGCCGCCCCGAACTGGCCGGAAAACATGAACGTCACCAGCTCCGTCAGCACCCCGTCCTTGGCCCGAAAGATGTTCTGGAAGCTGCTGTTGGACACCTCTGCTCCCTGCACGATCTGGGCCACGGTGGTCTTTTTGTAGCCCTGCTCCAGAAACAGCTTGACGCATACGGTCAGTATCCGGCGCTTGGCCGGCAGACTGGCGTTGGTCAGCGCCATGGAGACCACCCCCTCCTTCTATTTCTGGCATATATGCCATTATAGTACCATGCAGCCACCGCCTGCGCAAGCACTTTCTAACGGTTTTTTACTTTTCGGCAAAATCACGGTCCTTTTTACAAAAATTGGATACCCGTCCCCTGTTCGCGCATAAACGCCCTCTCCTCCTGCGCAATCATAACCACCAGTAAACTGGTGGTTTGACCTGCCCCTGAAAGGGGCTATT
>ERZ1673702.3586-NODE-3586-length-11911-cov-3.621373_pt1 | contig 11911 bp, 10 predicted proteins | sample MGYA00580232_ERZ1673702 | MGnify/ENA primary metagenome ERZ1673702 (study PRJEB41218, sample SAMN15661792) | gut metagenome | host: Homo sapiens | place: Canada: London | collected 2015-08-20/2019-03-30 | study: EMG produced TPA metagenomics assembly of... | reverse complement strand
TCACTCGCAATACCTACAAATAATGATTTGCAAGCATAAACACCATGTATATTTGTTACGGATACCAGACAGACCGTTTTATTCCTCCAACCAGTCGTCCGAGAGCCCGAAACTCCTGTCACGAAACAATTCAGCCAGACCTGAGATTTGTTTGAAACGGAGTAACTCGTTCTTGTCCATGCCTATGTTGCGCATGATCCAGCTGTCGGACATACCCGATTTTGACAGTTCCGCCACAATACCTGTCATAAGTTCCAGCGAGTGCATTCCCCTGGCCCTGTTATGACGGATAGTCGAGGCCATCCTGTTCGAGATGTCTTTGTTTATGACCGTTACAGGCAGCAATCCGTTCTCGCGCTTGTAAATCCTGACGGATGTTTTCATAACCAGATAGCGGTGGTAACCGTCAACCAGCTCGTAGATATCCTCTTCTTCCCGGTAATAACACACGAGGGGCATCGTGTAACCGTCTTCCCAGATGGACAGTTCCAACAGCTTCATCTCCGGGGGAGCAACGACATTCGGGTTATAGCTGTTGGCCACGATTTTCTCGACTGGCACGGCCTTGACGTTATACGCCGGACTTTTAAAACTTGACATGACAATCACAATTTATATCTTTTCAAAACTCTCTCTTTCATCTCCCTCTCCCGTTTGGTCTGCGTGAAACCCATATACTTGCAGGTATGATCGTTTTTCAGGATGCAGACGCACATTCGTTTGTAAGTGGGTATTTCACGAAATTCAGGGATATCTATCTCGTCTATATACTCCATGCGGACGGGCCTCTTGTCAGTCCGGTATGTCGTGCATTCTTCCACCGTGAACGGTACACCGGCCGCACGCAGCTTCCCGATCGTTTCCTCTCCCAGGCAGCCTCCTTTTTCTCTCCAGAATTTCTGGCTCACCCTCAGTTTCTCCAGGTAGTTCTCCCTTGTCGCCCGGGGAAGCGTGTCAAGGAGGAAGTACATGTACTCTTTCCACGTGAACCCGTCCGGACAACTGATGGAGCGCCAGCCCATCGCAACCGTGTTCCCGTACATTCCGGCGAAACTGACGCCGTTGACCCGGCTGACCATGCGTCCCCAGGTATCCGGATCAATAACTTTATAAAGATGTAGGGTCGAAACGGCCTGTGAGATAAACGGGCTGGCCACCCTCTGGCGGGACAAGGGAATCCCGGCCTGGTAATACAAGTCATACAAACGGTTATAATCCCAACCATACCGGGCATACCCCGTCCACACGTCCGTTGTCTTCCAGTCGTATATCGGGTAGGCGTTATAAGTGTAATATCCTACACGGTGAGTCCACTTGTAGTTGGCCAGCTTACGGTAATTCTTGTCGGAATGAATCGCCCGCCACCGGTTGAAGCTCTCCTGCGTGCGGATCCCCACGAGGCAGCAAACACGCTTGCATCCCTTCTTACGACGTATCCAGGAAGGGAAAAGAGACTGGAAGTCGTAATCCCACAGGCTGTCGTTCCAGAAATCAAAATCTTTCACGGTAAGAGCGGTGCCCGGCATCTGGCGAACCCAGATATTCTGGTACCCCTCTTGCCAGGGACACCAGTACTGCTGGTACATGGAAGTACATGTGGGTACCTTGAAGGGGACACAACAGTGGAACACTTCAAGGATATCCCGGTTGTTGGAAAACATCCTTTCCACGTACTCCGTGCTCTGGCGGTACTGCACCTCGTAATCCATGTGGAACACACCCAGTTTTCTACCGGGTGCATGCATGCGGATATAATCCATGCACAAATGGAGAAGGATACCGCTATCCTTGCCACCGGAAAAAGAGACATACACGTAATCAAAATAGTCAAAGATGATCTTCAATCTCCGGTTGGCGGCCTCGTGGACATCCATCCGGCGCATCATGCCCCACCTCCTTCATGATAACGCATCTTGACATACTTCTTCCACTCGACACAGGGGATAAAATTCTTCATTGAAAAGTCTTCCACGTGGCGTTCGTGTACAACGGCCACAAGGGAACCATCAGAAGAAAAATCATGGATAATACGGTCCAATAACACCTCTATTACAGAGGAGTTATCCCCGCTAATATAGTAGTTATCTATGCAATTGTTTGTCAAGGTCATTTTCACGGGCATGAATCCCAACACCCTTTGCTCATCCATGGCAATGTACCAGACATGGTTACGCGTCGTTTTGAAAGGGTAATTATTATTTTGCCGCAATACGGCCGGGTTCATTACCAAAGGCGCGACAAGGTCAAAAAGCCGACCGTCCAATCCTTGTAACTTCAGAATGTTCATGATTCCAATCCGTTATTACTAAAAATCGAATGTGTACCTATTATGCGTTTGTCCATGATTTCCGGCATTATCATGCCGCAAGCACGTTACAAATGACTATCCGCAAACATGGATATCAATGGGGACGGGAATGATACCTCCTGAGTTTCCAAAAGGGAGAAAAACATAAGAATGAACAATAATGCCACGGGAACGATCTCCACACCCCATTCCCCTATCAGCTCAAAAGTCACGTGCAGGTCACATACCCTTCTTTCCGAAAACATATGACCGGAAAGGCAGGAGCAGAGAACACGGAAAAAACAATTCAAAATTTAGTACATGATATTAAAAAATTATACATTGAAAATCAGAGGAGCGACCCGCCAATCAACTGGTGATTGGCGGGTGCCCTCTGGCTTAAAATAAAAAATCACCTTACCAGATTCGGGTTTTTCTGGGAATCCATATCAGGATATGGAAGATACATCAGATTGTCACTCCATGTCCTGTTCGTATATTCTACAGACTCCTTTACCAGGATCCCGTCGGCGACTTCAACAGCCGTGTTCTCCGCTCTTTCCTTAAAGGTGTCTTTCAGTCTGTTCATACGGAACTGGTCCGCACGGCGTGTGACAAGGGCCACCCAGTAGCCTGCCACCTCCCAACCATGCTCCTTATAAGCCGCTTCGGCAAGGTCATCTGCAGAAAGTCCGGTGAGCGGTTCCAGTCCGGCACGCTCGCGGACATCATTCAGACACTTGAATGCCAACTCGTCCGTCTGCCCCGTCCTGGCCTTGGCTTCCGCATACCACAACAAAACCTCCGAATAACGAATGATTCTATGCCGATGGTCATTACACATGTTCTGACTGGCCGGTTTTGTATAATCATACGGGGCACTGGTATTCACTTTTGACGCAGGATCCCAGTTGACGGAGAATATACTGAACATGGGGTGATGTTCCGGAACGACAGGGGTACCGTCCTCCTTCAACTCCCACCAGTCAACCAACGTTCCGTCTTTCAGACGAATCTTGGGATCATAAGTCGCATCTTTTCTCGGACCGTCAGGAAACTCCTTCCAGAAACGAATTTCACCCCAGGCGTCTCCCCAGCCGCCCAGCGATTCAAACTGGTTACATGAAGTAAGCTCCGAATCCTGTGCCCAATCCACGAACGGTGAATAATTTATGCCGAGCACCGTCTCATTATTATAGTTATTGCTCATAGCATACACATCTTTGTAATCCTTATCGAGCTTATACTCGTATTCACCTCTGTTCACACCCTCAATGACCTCCTTCGCCTTTTCAGCAGCCTTTGCGTAATATTCCGTTTTGTTCATCGGCCAGCCGGCCATAGCCATATACACTGCTGCCAAAGTAGATTTGGCTGCCTGCCGGGTTACATACACATTCACTCCGTTCAGAAAGCGGGGGCTGCCACTGTAACCCGTAGGCAATACGGCCTCAGCTTCGGTCAGGTCCTGCACAATATGACCATACACTTCTTCCACGGGGGATAGAGGTTTGGTATAATCATCGTTGACATTGTCCAGATTCATCGGCAGCGGTCCCCAAAGTCGCACCAGGGTAAAATAAGCGTATGCCCTCCAGAATTTAGCCTGCCCGAGGGCGATATTTATCTCATCTTGAGTGGTAGGTGTTTTAGAAGCCCCCTGTATGATCAAATTGGCAGCCTTTACAATGGCATAATGCATGTTCCACGCATCTTTGACACCCTTGTTGTTGTTTGCTGCGGCAAACTTGTCCATTTCTGCGGCAGGCTGTTTGTTGCTCCCCGGATTGGTCGTTATATCATCCCCCTGCCACTGGGGCAGCTGCATGTTCGTATATACCTGTGAAAGATTGACTTTCTGGTAAAGGGCATATATGCTCATGTTCAATTCATCCTGGGTAGAGAAGAAGTTTTCCGGAGTGAGTTTTCCCCTGGGATCTTCCGTTAAGAAATCACTGCACGACATCAGTGAAAATGACAGGGCAACCATAGTGCCTGCTATTATTTTTATTTTCATAAGTTCTTCTATTTTAGATTTAAAAATTCATCCGGAGACCGAATGTGAATGTTCTTGGGGAAGGATAGGCTCCCATGTCAATACCCGCGTCAACGTCAACGCTGCTGTTCGAGAAGGTAGTACCGGCCGGATCCATCCCCTTGTACCCGGTTATTGTAAAAAGGTTCTGACAGCTGAAAGTAAGCCGCAAATCAGCGAATCCCGTTGTCTTTTTGGGGAAAGTGTATGAAAGACTGATATTCTCCAGACGAAGGAAGTCCGCGTTCTCCAGCCATTTGGTTGAAACCGGCTGCAGATTATTTCCACCTTCGGTCAGGCTCGGGTATGTTGCCGAAGAGCCAATCTTGTCGAATCCCTTCAGATAGGCGTCTGCCAGAGTTACAAAGCGGGAATTCCCTTCGGCCGAAGCCATCGTATATCTTACAAGATTCAAACGTTTGGCTCCGAAAGATCCGTTGAAGAACAGGTTCAGATCCCAGTTTTTATAAGACAGGGAGTTATTCCATCCCAGGGTGAAATCGGGATTGGCCTTGCCGATGACCTTGCGGTCGCCACCGTCTATCATCTGATTTCCATCTACATCCGTGTAAGTGTCATGACCGTTTTCATCCAAGCCGGTCCATTCATATCCCCAAAAAGTACCGATGGCCTCACCCGGCTTGATAATGGTGGCATAATCAACCATACCGGCAGCCGGACTGGAGCCGTTGATGAAATCATTCTCACCACCGGAAAGGCGTTCCACGCGGTTCTTCAAATAAGTACCGTTCAAGGTGGAGGTCCATTGGAACCGGTCATTCTGCATAATCCGGGCGGTCACGCTCAAATCAATACCACGATTACTGATTTCGCCGTCATTCACCCAAAAAGAGTTACCGCCGACATATCCGGGGATACTTCTTTTAAGCAACGCATCTGTAGTACGCTTATAGAAATAGTCCACACTGAAATTCAGCCGCCTGTCGAACAGGGAGAACTCCAGACCCAGGTCGAACTGCTTGGTCTTCTCCCACGTAAGCTCGGGAGTCGCTATGTCATTTGCCCAATAACCGGTAAAATTACTGTTGGTTCCAAAATTGTATGCAGTAGCACTCATAAGGCCCATGGTCGCGTAAGGACTGATGGCCTGGCTACCCACAATACCATAACTGGCGCGAAGTTTAATGTCCTGAACCGAGGAAACATCCTTCATGAAATCCTCATTGCTCAACGTCCAAGCTGCGGCAATAGAAGGAAAGTACCCCCATTTCTTTTTGGCAAAGCGAGAAGAACCGTCGGCACGAAATGTTCCGGTAAGCATATAACGATCCTTAAAATTGTACATGACACGGGCCACTCCCGACATCAGCGCCCATTGCTCGTAACCATTGTTTGCATCACGAGAGGAAGCCATACCCACATTCCACCAGCCCACACCCTCGGTCAGCAGGTTGTTACCGGTTATACCCATTGTCCTGGTTTCGGAGGAGGTCACCTCATATACAGCCGTGGCTGTCAGATGATGGTCATTCCAGGAACCTGTATATGTCAGATTGTTGGAGCTTTGCAGCATCAGACGATAAGTATCGTTATTGCCCATACCACTCTTGGTCCCCACTCGTTTGGAGCTGAAACTATAACTTTTCCCGTCATAATAGTCCACGCCATTGGTTGTGGTGAATGTCAGCCCCTTCATTATATCAAGGCGCAAATCAACACGTCCGTTGAAAACATTGGTCATTGTCTCTCCCGACTGCAACTTTAGGATACCGACCGGGTTGGAAGCTATGGAATTATAAGTATCGGTGTTATAGTTCCCGTTTTCGGCCATCATCGTCATGGTAGGCGAATAGTTCAAAGCAATCCAGATCGGATTATCCTTACCGGAGGCAAAAGATCCCCCGCGACGCACACCGTGGGAAGCATTGATGTCAGCCGTGATATGCAGCCAGTCGGTAAGCTGTGAGGAAAGATTCGCCTTCGCCTGATAACGCTCGTTCTTCGATTCAATGACCACACCTTCCTGGCTCATGTAGTTGGCGGAAATGTAATATTGGGTCTTCTCGCTACCATTGGAAAGAGCCAACTTGTAATTCTGGGTGATCCCCGTACGGAAAATCTCATCCTGCCAGTCGATGCCCCCCGTTCCGTTCTGATAGGATTGCATCTCTTCGTTTGAGAAATCAATACCTTTGACCTCCTTGAGCGCCAGAGCATAATCGTATGCTCCAAGGATATCGTATCTCTTATATACATTGGAAACTCCCACTGATGCGTCGAACATAATTTCACGCACACCGGCCTTACCAATCTTGGTAGTGATCAGAACGACCCCGTTCGAACCCCTGGAACCGTATATGGCAGTGGACGATGCATCTTTGAGAACCTGCATCGAACGGATGTCCTCGGGATTGATACCGTCCAAACCGCTTTCGCGGACGATTCCGTCAACCACATACAAAGGGTCGTTGCTTTTGCTGATGGAGTTAGCACCGCGGATGCGGATTTTCACGCTTCCCCCGGGGACGCCGCTGTTCTCAACATGAACGCCACTGACACGCCCCTGAAGAGCGTCTGCAACCTGGGTTATAGGCTGGTCCTTGAAATTTTTGTTGTCCAGCACGGCTACGGAACCGGCCATATCCGCTTTTCTTACAGCACCATAGCCAATAACAACCACCTCGTCAAGGACTTCGGCATCTTCCTTCAAAACGATGTTTAACGGTTCACCTGTCCAGGCTATTTCCTGGCTCTGATAGCCGACATAAGAAACAACAATTATATCCCCTTTTTTTACGTTCCTAAGGGAAAAATCACCGTCAAGTCCCGTAATGCTGCCGTTTGTCGTCCCTTTGACAAGTACGGATGCGCCGATAATGCTTTCGCCATTGGCATCTTTGACAACTCCTTGACAGATATCACTCTGTTCGATAATTTGTCCCCTCAGGGAAGGGTAGTCAGGGAACGCATAAACCTGCATCCCACACAATAGCGAGAGCGACAGAATTGCTCCCGCTGTTTTTTGAAGTGTATTCATAAATTATTTAGTTAGGAAAAAAAGTTCGATAAGAAACATGTTCAGGCGTTATGCTCTTTTCAATACAAGTTCTGTATTCTACCCGGATCATATCTCCTTGGTTGAAACGCTGAAAGTTTCAATAAGGGTATTACCATCTGTTATATATTCTTTTTCCAAACGGTTAACCTCCTTGTCGTCAATGTAGCCTATTACTGTTATATGAAGCCGTTTACCCGCCTCCGAGATACTGGAAACCGAACCGGCACAGGTCATGAAAAACGCATTCCCATTTGTACAACAGGACATAGTTGCCGTCCTTATTTGGGCAGAATAGGAATCACCAATGTATTCTCCCTTGTCATTGTACAACTTGGCGGGACCACCCTTGTCAGCACCACCGATACTTACACTCACTTCAAATGAATCTGTGTCACCGGACTGTTGGATTACAATTTTATGAATTCCTGTCTGAAAATCAGATGCGTTTTCCGTTCGTTCATTGTCACATCCTACAAATATAAATCCGGCCAAGAGCAATACAACACTCCATAATGTGAATTTACTTTTCATATTTATATTTACAACAATAATTGATAAAAATAATATATCTATAAATCTTGCCAAGAAGAATATTAATCATCTAAGGCAAACAAATTATCTAATTAACAACAATATATTTATTGAATATAATACGCAGCCCATTATTTATTGTGCAAAGAAAAAACAAGATAAAATATTATTGATTATCATTTTAGCCCTATAATTTATCAATATGGCCTAATAGTTTGGAATATATAAACAAAATATTATACAATAAGATAAATACATCAAATAAAAATACCTTAGATTTATATTACAAAGGAGATGATTATGGCAAATTTCTATGTTTCATGTAATGTGTCAAAGTATAATAAGAGAAATAGAGAGGAGCTGTAAGGTTATTTTAGGACAAGTCAATTCATTGGTGCAAGGTGCAGCTATATCTGTATATAGCTGCACCTTGCAGTGTGCCGTGAGAATGTGGTATGGCTGTCACATTCGTAACTGCGATACAGATGAGAGTAGGTCTCTCGCAATCGCTTTGCAGGAAGAGGTTGCAAACCGGTGTATGCTGCTTTCTCCCGAAAGGGTTAAGGTAGTGAACGATACATTTAAAAGGCAGTGATGAACTGTCAGGTAACCATACAGGAGATGACCGTAAGGGAACCATTGATGATGCGTCGAAATGCAATGGGTGATGTCAAAACCATGCTTATGCAAGGAGTAGGGGATAAGTTCAGAGGTTACCTGCTTACTGTCTGAACGGCATCCGGCGTAGAGGTGGCATGACCTGTATGGAGGCTGTGTTGTGGGAACACGGGAACTCACCATAGGATGTTAAGGGAGCGACCAAGAACGGCAAACCCGTAAGGTCTGAGTACCGATGCCTATGGTGGGGGCGGACTGCCTCGTAGTAGCGTTGATGTTGCTGTAATGGCAATGGAGCAAAGGGGGCAGCTTGTCCGGTGTATTTGTTTTTGTACAACTAATTGATTAATGTTATTAGGATGATGCAACATCAAGTCACAAAACCGTTTACAATCGACAAGTATTTGATAATGAATGCTTGGAAACGGGTAAAAGAAAACAAGGGGAGTGCCGGTATCGACAATGTCAGTACAGAGGACTATGAGAGTAATCTGGGAAAGAATCTGTACAAGTTGTGGAACCGCATGAGTTCGGGAAGTTATTTTCCCGAAGCTGTAAAGTTGGTAGATATACCTAAACCCTCCGGAGGAACTCGTCCCTTGGGCATTCCTACGGTTGGTGACCGTATAGCCCAAATGTCGGTCGTATTGCTGATTGAGGAAAGATTGGAGGCGATATTTCATGCAGACTCGTATGGTTATCGTCCTAATCGTAGTGCCCATGATGCAATAGAAAAAGCCCGTGAGCGTTGCTGGCATTATAATTGGGTATTGGATATGGATATAAGCAAGTTCTTTGATACCATTGACCATGACCTGCTAATGAAAGCTGTCGAGCGTCACGTGCAAGAAAAGTGGATACTACTTTACATCCGGCGTTGGTTGAAAGTGCCCTACGCAACATTAACAGGCGAACGGATAGAACGGAAAATGGGAGTTCCGCAAGGGTCGGTGATAGGACCGGTTCTTGCAAACTTGTATCTCCACTATACGTTTGACAAATGGATGTCGCTTTATCATCCGACCATTCCTTTTGAACGCTATGCTGATGATACTATTTGTCATTGTAATAGCCTTAAAGAGGCCCAAATGCTAAAAGCATCCATAGTGGAACGCTTCGCTGCGTGTAAATTGAGACTGAATGAAGAGAAGACGCGTATTGTTTATTGCAAAGACGGTAAACGGAGGGGAGAGTATAAGGAAATCACTTTTGATTTCTTGGGTTATACCTTTCAGCCACGAGGTCAGAGGAATAAGCAAGGACAAGTCTTTAATGGTTATGCTCCGGCAATCAGTAGAAAGTCAAAGAAGCGCATCACAGAAAAGATGCGTGGTTGGCACTTAAACAGGCGGGTTCAGCTAAAACTCTCTGATATTGCAGTTGAAATAAATGCAGAAGTACGTGGGTGGATGAATTACTATGGTAAGTTTTACGGTAGTCAGTTAAAGGCTTTTCTACAATGTATCAATTTGAAATTGGCTCGGTGGGCAGAAAGAAAATATAAGCGGTTCAGGCGAAAGCCTAATGATGCTTATAAATGGTTGGTAAGAGTGGCTTCCAAAAATCCTGCCTTGTTTTACCATTGGCAACATGGTGTTAAACCCAATCGATTGAAACCGTTTGGATGAGAGGAGCCGTATGAGGGGAGACTTTCACGTACGGTTCTGTGAGAGGTTTGGGCTGAAATGCCCAGACCTACTCGACCTAAAAAATAGCCCTATTAAATCCGATACTTCTTCCTAAAATCAGTTGGATTGCAATCTTTGTATTTCTTGAATAGCTTGTTCAAATGGCTTTCATCTGTAAATCCAAGTTCTTCTACTATTTCACTAATTCTCATTTCGCTGTGTAGAAGACGGCTTTCCACCATTTGCATTTTATAATTGAATATATATTGCTGCATGGTTTCATTGGTCTGCTTTTTGAAATATCTCCCAAGATAATTGGGGGAAATGCCGAAATGTTGGCTTATCGTTTTGGCTTTTATCTTCTCGGGATAGCAAATATTCGACTGGATGTATTGCAATATGTTCAGTGACTTTTCTTCTGAATTCTCGTCTATCTGTTCAGGTAGGAACAAAGCAATGTTACGGGCGACAACAATCACGATTGTATTGATTAGCTGCGTAATAATTTCACTGCTATATATCTTTTTGTTCAAGTATTCACGAACAATCGCTTCTATCATAGGTTTTACCAGCAACTTGTCGGTTTGGTTGCGTAAGATACAGCCGGGGCGATGATTGGCGTGTTGTAATATAAACTCTAACCGTTGGATATTTTCCGCACCGAAGACTGCTGAATGAATATAGATGTCATTGAATTTTATATAAACAAACTTTGTGGTAGTATGAATGTTGAACGAATGTATATCGCCGGGAGTAATCATAAAAAGATGTCCGTCATGATAAGGAAACCTATTATTGTTTATCCACTGAACACCTGTACCCGATAGAATATAGACCAATTCAAAGAACGTATGGTCATGTTCCTTTAATTGCGACTCGTCCAGTTCACTGAAACTAATTTCAAACGGTTGGTGTAGATTTTCCCTGTTCATTTTATGTAATCTGCTATTTAGGTGTAAAGATACAAATAAAGAGAAAAAGAATACAGATTTTATTTTATAAATATGTATAACTTTGCCACAAATAGAAAGATAGTAGTAACTTTTATCATGAGTAGGTATGAAAACAGAATTGGAAAAATGCTTGTCGGGCGAATGGTACGATTGTCATGCTCCCGTCTTTATGGAGTTTAAAAGAAAGACGTATGAATTGTTGCTGAAATACAATTCATTGCCGTATGATTGTAAAGAGGAAAAGTATGCATTATTGAAAGAAATGTTTGAAAGCGTTGGCGAAAAGGTTTCGGTAGGGCATTTTTTTATATGTGATTATGGTTGTAATATCCGTATAGGAAGCAATGTCAGCATAAACACCGGATGTACCTTTGTGGATTGCAACAAAATCACAATCGGAAACAATGTATTGATAGCTCCAAATGTACAAATCTATACTGCTACTCATCCGGTGGAACTGAACGAACGTTTAGAACCCGTAGAAAAACAAAATGGTATAGAATATATTCGCCACACGTATGCTTTGCCCGTAACCATTGAGGATGGCTGCTGGATTGGTGGCGGTGTTATCATCCTGCCGGGTGTTACCATTGGTCGGGGAAGTGTCATCGGGGCGGGAAGTGTTGTCACTAAATCCGTTCCGTCAAATAGTCTTGCCATAGGAAATCCATGTAGGGTAATTCGGAAAATCAATACTTCACATAGCCATGATTAAATTAGTCGCTTTTGATTTGGATGGTACAATAGGCGATACCTTGCCGATGTGCATACAGGCTTTTAAGGAAGCCACACAACCCTATGCCGGACGTGAATTGTCGGACGAGGAAGTAGTACAGACAT
>ERZ1673702.3577-NODE-3577-length-11936-cov-5.701877_pt1 | contig 11936 bp, 11 predicted proteins | sample MGYA00580232_ERZ1673702 | MGnify/ENA primary metagenome ERZ1673702 (study PRJEB41218, sample SAMN15661792) | gut metagenome | host: Homo sapiens | place: Canada: London | collected 2015-08-20/2019-03-30 | study: EMG produced TPA metagenomics assembly of... | reverse complement strand
GCGAAAAACATATGCGGTGTATTGCACACCTTGGTCACTATGAAACATAAGATTATCGGGCTGACATCGGCATTGGAATGCAATATCAAAGGTAATAAGACTTAAGGCCGCGTCAATCGTATTGGAAATGCTATAAGAAAGTATCTTTCTCGAAAACAGATCCAAAATTACACAAATATAGTAATATTGATTGCCCACTTTTATATAGGTGATGTCACTCACCCAAATAACGTTTGGCTTCGGCTGGTCAAACTGGCGGGAAAGCAGATTTTTGAAATAGGTCCTCGGCAATGGTTTCTGATGTTCTGCTTTATAGACGGGCTTTGCAACTTCCAGCCCCAACTCTTTCATGATACGAGCAATCCTCTTTTCGCTTACATGATAGCCCATGTCTGACAGTTTGTGGTGGATTGGTTTCCGTCCAAATCTATTTTTGCTCTCGCGGAAAACCTGTTCGACCATCAGTTTAAGTTCAATATCGCCAATTTCGCGCGATGTTAATTGGTTCTCACGCCGTTTCCGATTGTAGTATGTTCCGCGAGGAAGGTTCAGCGCTTCACACAGCACACGGATGGAGTATCTTCCGCTTAAAGCATTGATCGCACCTATTTTATCATCTATGGAGGCGTTGATGCCACATGGACATTGACGTACCACTTCCAATTCCAAGGCCAGCTTTTCTAAATGAAGTTGAGCGTTCCTCGCGGCTTTGGTACTGCCCCCTGCCAGTTCATACAAGGGATATTCTTGGTCAAATCGTTTCTTCCATTCAAAAAATGTACTTTCGGCCATACCATATTTTGCACGAGTCTCAGCGAAAGAATGTCCACGTTCATAAAAGAGGACGGCCTCATTTCTAATTGCTTTCGAATAATGCTTTTGTCCCATGAGAATTTGCTCCTTGTTGCGATAAGTATAGTATATATCATAGCAAAAGATGGACTCTCATGATATATGTCATCAGAATCTATCTTCCGATGCTCTTCCTTGTACTTGTACACTTACCTGAACCCCGAGAAATCATTTTGACCCCCATTGTTTCGAAGTGCGTTTTATAGATACCCAAAGCCATTTAAGAACATCAGGCAGGACATGCCGAACTCGTCGTTTATGCAGTTGGCAAAGCGGTTTGAGGAAAAAAGCTGACCAGCCGAACTGATACGGGGTGCAACCGTCATAACAAAGCAGCATATAATAAATGTGTCCTTTACCATAAAAACCTTGATTTGTCAAGAGGGAATCTTGCATTTGTAGCCCGGCCGGTGTATAATGTAAGAACTCTCTTTGGGGATTATTTATTTTTTAGGGAGGGTCATTATGGCAAATAAGTATTTGCTCCCTGTTTTTAATGAAATCTACGGAGAAAATTTTAGCTACGCTGATTTCAATCAGCGGATGGAAATGCAAAAAGCAATCTATTTACTGCAAGACATGGGTGTCCCTGTAGGAGATTATGGTTTTAGGTGGTATTTGCATGGGCCATATTCTCAAAGTTTACAAGATGATATGCACTACGAAGATGGACGGAGCTATATAAAACCGACCTTAAGCAAAGAATACGCTGACAGTATTCAACAGCTCCATGAACTGGTTATTTCAAATAGGCGTGGAAAATATTCTGTTAGCAACTGGGTGGAATGCTTAGCATCCTTGCACTATTTGCGCAAAAATGTTCTTAGCTTTAATGCGTCAGACAGAGAAGTTGTTGAAGAACTAGAAAAGAGAAAGCCTCACCTAAATGACCATGATGTGAATATGGTTGCATACCAATTGGTAGAGGGGCTGTTTTCTTAAGGATATGGATGAAAAGATTGAATTTGTAGGCCAAGTTCTTGACAATGTGCACGGGTTTATCCCATATACCGCTGCCGAAAAGAAAATTATTGACACGCAATTATTCAAGCGGTTGCAAAGTATAAAACAGCTTAGCGTGGTAAATTGGGTTTTTCCCGGCTCTGAGCACACGCGCTTTATTCATTCCTTGGGCGTAATGCACATTGCTGACAAAATGGCAATTAGTCTAGGATTATCCGTCAAAGAACGAAAAATTCTTCGTTTGGCAGGGCTATTGCACGATATCGGACACTATCCACTATCCCATGTCTGTGAAATGCCATATCGAAAACCTATGACATTAGAGGAATTGCCGGATAGCGAGTTTTGCCGCCACCTCAACAAACGGGTTCGAGAAAAGATTAATAGTTTCGCAATTGAGCCCAAAACAACGCTGATGTCAAAATCCACAGGACGTCATCACGAGGCCATTGGAGCGCTGGTTGTTTGTTCAAGTGATGAGATACGAAAAATTATTGCCGAGGAATGCGGAGATGACTATGCTCCGAACATAATCGCTGATATAATCATTGGCAATGTAGAACGCGCCGAAACCGATCCCTTGCTAGTCCAGATTATTCATTCGGAATTAGATGCAGACGGAATTGACTATTTGATGCGGGATGCGACATTCTCTGGAACAAGTTTCGGAAGTTTTGAAATTGATCAACTAATCCGCTGCCTAACATATGGCGAACATGATGGGAAACGAATTTTGTGCATCACTCCGAAAGGAATAGCTGCTGCGGATCAATACCTTATCAATAAGTTCTTCTCATATTCTCAGGTTGTGTTTAACAAACATATAACCGTTTCAGAATGGATGGCGGAATGCGTCATTGATTGGATGCAAAAGCATCACGCCGTTTTTCCATCTGGTGCAAAGTTGGAGGAGTGGATAAAAGCAGAAAGTTCAGAATACTTAAATTTTACAGATAATATGTTTTGGTCAGCACTTGATCAAATACTCAAAAACCAGCTATGCGATCTCGTTCCGCATTATATTAAAGTCTTCTGCAAAAATCTGCTTTTGCATAACGAGCCAACTTTTATAAAGGGTAGTGAAGTCCGCTTTGTGGAATCCGACACAGAAAAGGCCCGTACTATTTTACGGGAATCTGATGTTTATACAAAAGATGATTTGCTGGATAAACGTATTACCATTCTGAACGATCGTTGTATGACAAAGCAAGTGCCAATTGATATTTTTTGTTCTGAACTTGACAAAATAAATGATTCCGAGAACGGCTGCGTACTTTCAGCCGATGATATTGCCAATGCTAAGCTGTCTCGTTTGATGGAATGTATATCCGTTAAAGAAAATGATAGCAGTATGCATTTGCTCTGCGATGATAACCGATCTTTGATGCGAACAATGTATAATTCCACATTGGTTATGATGAGAAGCTATGAATTTCCTGCGGATACCCCCGTATAGAATTCAGTAGGCCGAACTCCAGAAAGTATAGAATTCTAGGTATAATTTAAACGGGTAGCATATGTAGTGTACGCTGCATATGCTACCCGTTTTTTGCTTGAAGGCGGTCGACTTACTATTGTTTCCTTTGTGGCAAACATTTTGGTTGGCACCACCGGGCCCCGTCAAGATTTATGCGCAAAATTGTTTGCAGGCTCCGGCTGAATGAAGTCAGCCGGCAAGGAAGGCATCGTCCAAAGCCGCCTCCAAATGTTTCATATGGATGATGAGATACTTCTTAATGCCTTCTCTGCTTTGGCGCAAGAAGAATCTCAGTCCATCTCTATGAACCAGCGGTCCTCTATCGACGGAGGAAGCGGAAGGCCTCCGAGAGATCTTTAAGGCATACTTCTATAGATCCCCCTAACGGCGCTGCTCCCAAGAAAGATTTGACAGAGCTGTGGAAACGGATCGTGTTCAACATGGCTGTTTCCAATACGGATGACCACATGAGAAACCACGGCTTTATCCTCAAGGCGGATGGCTGGCATCTCTCACCCTTGTACGATGTAAACCCCGTCCCGGAGGGTGACGAGCTGTCCCTCTGCGTAAATGAGGACGATGCGACGATCTCCCTCGACCTTGCGCTGGAGATCGCACCGTATTGTGAGATCAGCACCAAGGGCGCAACTGCTATGGCGTCGGATATCCTGAAAACCGTCCGAGAAAACTGGAATCGTCTGGCAGCGGAATGCGGATTAAGCCGGAGTGCACAGGAATATATGCGGCCGGCCTTCTCGCTGGCTCTTGAAGAATAGAAGAAGAGGGGAAATATAAGGCTGTATCTATTTCGGTCACTCTTAAACATGCCCAATTCTCCGCTATCATGGGAAATTGAAAGCAGAAAATATGGCTGAAACAGCCCAAAGTCGCTTCAGCTCTCGATTTTTCCTATTTTCAACGTGTATCTAAATTGGTCATGCATGACAGAAAAGTCCCGAAATCTTAAGATTTCGGGACTTTAATTTACTTTTTAAGGGAAGTCGAAAGGGATAAAATAAAGGCTTCTAACACAATTGAAAATTTTACAAAATTACTGCTTTACTACATGCCTTTATTTCCTATCGAAAAATAATAACTGTTAAAAAGAGACGGCGAATACTGGACGGAGGAGGAAAAGCGTCAGCTTCAGGATATGTTCGAAGCCGGATATGGCATCTCGACGATCTCCTACAATCTGCAACGCAGTGAAGTCGCAATTTACCAGCAGATCGAGAAACAGGACTTATATTGCGACAAGACGCGGCTGAATCAGGTGCTGCTGAATTTTCTGTCCAACGCCATCAAGTTCACCCCGGCAGGCGGAACGGTCTCCGTCCGGCTCAGGCAGCTGCCGGGGACCCGGAAGGACCGGGAGCAGTATGAGATCCGGGTCAAGGACAACGGCATCGGCATGAGCCCGGAGTTTGCGAAGAAGATCTTCGATCCCTTTGAGCGGGAGCGAAGCTCCACCGCGAGCCAGATCCAGGGTACCGGTCTGGGCATGGCCATCACCAAGAACATCGTGGATATGATGGGCGGCACCATCGAGATCTGGCCAGAGCCGGACGGAGACCGATGACAGCATCCTCTCCGACGGCAGTCCGGATTTCCACGGCAAGCACATCCTGCTGGCGGAGGACAATGAGCTGAACCGGGAGATCGCCGTGGAGCTCCTCAGCAAATACGGCTTCATATTTGTATCACAAATTAGCCTTACTACGAATCCATAGTAAAGTGATAATAGTATGCAAAAACGAAAATGCTCTTCATTGTTGTGGTTCTCCGTTCATAGAACCAGGTTGGCCTCAGTATAAGAACCTCCATCCCGATTGCCAGCCGCATAATTTTACATTTTCCAGTACGGGGCGAATTTTCGTTGAAAAGTACGCTCTTTCTTCAAAGGCATCCTGGTGAAATTCAGCACTTTTCACCAAGTTCCGCAGATTTTTCCCGCCCCTTCGCCGCCGCAGAAATACGCGCTGCACGGTGCGGTAGGGCAAGGCTGCATACTTTCTCATTTCTTTTTTTACCGTGTCGTTTTCCCGAAGCTTTTGCTCTTGACATTCGTCAAATTATCCCGTATAATGCACCGAAAACAACACAAGGAGGAAATGAAAATGCGCTATCTTCTGAAGAATGCAAAATTTTTCTCGCAGGGCGTGTTTCATTTGGCGGACGTGTTTCTTTCGGACGGAAAGATCGTTTCTATTGGTGATGGTGTTTCCCCTTCCGATGATACTATTGTTATTGATATTTCTAATATGGTTTTGTTTCCCGGTTTCGTTGATGTTCATGTTCATCTTCGTGAGCCGGGATTTTTTTATAAGGAAACCATCCGCTCCGGCACACTGGCCGCCGCGCACGGCGGCTTCGCTCACGTTGCCGCCATGCCGAACCTGAACCCCGTGCCCGACTGCGTCGAATCGCTTGCGCTCCAGCGCGCGCTCATCGAGAAGGACGCCCTCGTTCATGTCCATCCCTACGGGGCGATCACGGTCGGTGAAAAGGGCGAGCAGCTTGCAGACCTTGCGGGCATGGCGCCAGACGTCATTGCCTTTTCCGACGACGGGCGCGGCGTGCAGTCCGAGAGCATGATGCGCCAGGCGATGGCCGAGTGCCGCCGTCTCGGCAAGATCCTTGCCGCGCACTGTGAGGACAACGCCCTGCTTCGCGGCGGCTACATCCACGACGGCGCGTATGCCCGCGCCCACGGGCACCGCGGCATCTGCTCGGAGAGCGAGTGGGGTCAGATCGCACGCGACGTGAAGCTTGCCGGGGAAACGGGCTGCGCCTACCACGTCTGCCACGTTTCGACCAAGGAAAGCGTCGAGGTCATCCGCGCGGCCAAGCGCCGCGGCGTGGACGTGACATGCGAAACAGCGCCGCACTATCTCGCCTTCACGCAGGACGATTTGCAGGAGGACGGACGCTTCAAGATGAATCCTCCCCTGCGCGATCAGGCCGACCGCGACGCGCTCATCGAGGGTCTTCTGGACGGGACGATCGACATGCTCATTACCGACCACGCGCCCCACAGCCGCGAGGAAAAGAGCAAAGGCCTTGAAAAGAGCGCCATGGGCGTTGTCGGACTGGAAACGTCCTTTGCCGCAAGCTACACGCATCTTGTGAAAAAGAGGATCCTGCCGCTTGAAAAGCTCGTCGAGCTGATGCACACCTCTCCGATGCGCCGCTTCGGCTGCGGCACGGAGATCGCCGTCGGCCAGCCCGCCGACCTGACCGTATTTGACCTTAACGGAACCTATACCGTCGACCCCGAAACATTTTTGACCATGGGGCGCGCAACGCCCTTCGCCGGCACGTGCCTCACCGGTGTGTGCAAGCTGACGATGATCGGCGGCGAGATCGTCTGGAAGGAGGACATGCTTTGATCGAAGTAACTTACACCATCGCAGAGAACGCCCTCATTGCCTCGGGCGTCTACCGCTTGAAGCTCGAGGGCGACACCTCGGCCATCACCGCGCCGGGCCAGTTCCTCGACCTTCGTCTGCCCGGTTTCTTCCTGCGCAGGCCCATCTCCATCTGCGACTGGGACGAAAAGAGCGTCACGCTCCTTTATAAAGTCGTCGGCGGCGGAACGGACCGGCTCTCCCACTGCACGCCAGGGCAGGCGCTCGATGCGCTCTCGGGTCTCGGCAACGGCTTTGACGTTGCCTCCTGCGGCGAAACGACGCTCCTTGCAGGCGGCGGCATCGGTGCCGCGCCGCTCTTCGGCCTTTCAAAGCGCCTTCTTGCCGCGGGCAAAACGCCCGTCGCCGTTCTGGGTTTCAACACTGCGGAGGATGTTTTTTACGAAAATGAATTCAAGACGCTCGGCGTGCAGACCGTCATCGCAACGGCGGACGGCAGCCGCGGCACACGCGGCTTTGTGACCGACGCGCTGCCCGAGCGGTTCGACGCCGTCTGCGCCTGCGGGCCGATGCCGATGCTCAAGGCGCTCTGCGCAAAGACGGACAAGCCCGGTCAGATCAGTCTGGAGGCGCGCATGGGCTGCGGCTTCGGCGCGTGCATGGGCTGCACGATCGACACAGTGAACGGCCCCAAGCGCGTCTGCCGTGAAGGCCCCGTATTCGGGAGGGATGAGATCAAATGGTAAAAACGAACGTCACGCTCTGCTCTCTTCCGCTCGATAACCCCATTATTCCCGCGAGCGGTACCTTCGGCTACGGCCACGAGTTCGCAGAGCTCTACGATATCAACTGCCTCGGCACGTTCTCCTTTAAGGGAACGACGCGCGAGCCGCGCCTTGGCAATCCCCAGCCGCGCATCGCTGAGATGCAAAGCGGTATGCTCAACGCCGTGGGCCTTCAGAACCCCGGCGTGGACGCGGTTATCGCCGAGGAGCTTCCTAAGCTCGCGCGCGTTTTCCGCAAGCCTGTCATGGCAAATGTCAGCGGCTTTTCGCTCGATGAATACGTCGAGGTCTGCCAGAAGCTCGACACCTGTCCGCAGGTTGGCTGGCTCGAGGTGAACATCTCCTGCCCCAACGTCCACGGCGGCATGAGCTTCGGCACTGACCCGAAGGCTGCCGCAGCGGTCACGCGCGCGGTGAAGGACGCGGTCAAAAAGCCCATCATCGTCAAGCTCTCGCCCAACGTCACAAGCATTGCGGACATTGCCAGGGCCTGCGAGGACGCAGGCGCGGACGGCATCAGCCTCATCAACACCGTGATGGGCATGCGGCTCGATCTCAAAACGAGAAAGCCGCTTCTTGCCAACAGCACGGGCGGTATGTCCGGCCCCGCGATCTTCCCGCTCGCCGTGCGCATGGTCTGGCAGGTCTACGAAGCGGTGCGCATCCCCGTCGTCGGTCTCGGCGGCGTGATGAGCGCCGAGGACGTCATCGAGCTGATGCTCGCGGGCGCAACGGCGGTCGAGGTAGGCGCTGCCAACCTTGTCGATCCCTTCGCCTGCCGCCGCATCGTCGAGGACCTGCCCCGCGTCATGCAGAAATACAACATCAACGATTTGAACGACATCATAGGAGGTGCCCACCATGAGTAAGGACGTTATCATTGCGCTGGATTTCGACAGCAAGGAAAAGACCCTCGCGTTTCTTGACCGCTTCACCGGCGAAAAGCCCTTTGTGAAGATCGGCATGGAGCTTTTCTACGCCGAAGGCCCCGCGATCGTGCGCGAGATCAAGGCCCGCGGCCACAAGATCTTCCTCGATCTCAAACTGCACGACATCCCCAACACCGTGAAAAAGGCCATGGCCGTGCTCTCCTCCCTCAATGTGGATATGGTCAACCTCCACGCCGCAGGTACGCGCGCCATGATGAGCGCCGCGCTTGAGGGACTCACCCGCGCGGACGGTACGCGCCCGCTCCTCATCGCTGTCACGCAGCTCACCTCCACCAGCCAGCAGAGCATGGAGGAAGAAATCGGCATTCACGCCCCGCTTGAGAATGTGGTCATCGACTATGCCAAAAACGCAAGACTCGCCGGTCTCGACGGCGTGGTCTGCTCCCCGCTTGAAGCCGGCCGCATCCACGAGACCTGCACGAAGAGCTTTCTCACCGTCACCCCCGGCATCCGCTTTGCTGACGCAAAGGCGGACGACCAGGTGCGCATCACCACGCCCGCAAAGGCGCGCGAGATCGGCTCGGACTACATCGTCGTCGGCCGCCCCATCACGCAGGCGGAGGATCCTGTCGCAGCCTATCGCCGCTGCGTCAGCGAGTTCGTGGGCTAAGCCATGCACTGCGACATCATCTTATTTGATTTGGACGGCACGCTGACCGACTCCGGGCCCGGCATCATGAAGGCCGGGCAGTATGCCCTGCGCGCATTTGGCATCGAGCGCGACTGGCGCGAGCTGTCGTTCTTCGTCGGCCCGCCGCTCAGCGAGACCTTCGCACGCTTCGTGCGCGCAGAGAATGTCGACGCCGCGGTCGCAAAATTCCGCGAATACTATCAGCAGGACGGCTGGCTCGACAACGCCCCCTACCCCGGCATTCCCACGCTGCTCGCGCATCTCAAAAGCGAGGGCAAGCGCCTCTTCGTTGCCACATCGAAGCTCGACATCATGGCTGAGCGCATTCTGGAGCACTTCGGTCTTGCGCCCTACTTCGACGCCATCTGCGGCGCACCCGAGGGCGACAGGGAAGCGGGAAAAAAGGTGAACGTCGTAAAAGCCGCGCTCAAGGCAGCCGGCTGCGACGATCTTTCCCGCGCCGTCATGGTCGGCGACCGCGAGCACGACGTCATCGGCGCGCATCTTGCGGGGCTCGACGTGATCGGCGTGCTTTACGGCTACGGCAGCCGCGAAGAACTCACCGCCGCCGGCGCCGAACAAATCGCCGAAACCCCGGAGGCATTGGAAACGCTAATTCTATCAGCAAACTGACATTTTGAAAGGAGAAGAGATAGAAATGGAGCATTTGGAACGCAGCATTGCGGAGGGCTTGCTCTCCATCCGCGCAGTATTCTTTCGCCCGAACGAGCCCTTTACCTGGGCCAGCGGCATCAAGAGTCCCGTCTACTGCGACAACCGCCTGATCCTGACCGCACCCGAGGTGCGCACGCAGGTGGAAAGTGCGCTGTGCGAGATCATTCGCGCCGACTATCCCGATGTGGAGGTGCTGATGGGTACGAGCACGGCGGGCATCGCCCACGCCGCCATCGTCGGCCACATGATGGGCCTTCCCATGGGCTATGTGCGCTCTTCCAGCAAGGACCACGGCCGCCAGAACCAGATCGAGGGCCGCCTTGAGCCGGGCCAGAAGGTCGTCGTCATCGAGGACCTCATCTCCACCGGCGGCAGCGTTCTGGACGTTGTGAGCGTCCTGCGCGAAGCGGGCGCGGAGGTGCTGGGCGTTGCGAGCATCTTCACCTACGGTATGCAGAAGGGCCTTGACCGCCTCGCCGCCGCCAACGTGAAGAACCACAGCCTGACCAACTTTGACGTCATCGCCGACGTAGCGGCGAAGCAAAATTATATCCACCCCGAGGACGTTGCGCGTCTCATTCAGTTCCGCAACGACCCGTCGGATGAATCTTGGATCGGAGGAAAGAACTAACATGGAGCATTTGATCGACATTTTGCAGCTGACCACCCAGGAGATCGACGATATGGTCGCCACGGCCAACGACATCATCGACCATCCCGACGCCTACGCACACAAGTGCGACGGCAAGATCCTCGCAACGCTCTTCTTTGAGCCCTCTACCCGCACGCGCCTGAGCTTTGAGTCCGCGATGCTCGGTCTCGGCGGCAAGGTGCTGGGCTTCTCGTCCGCAAGCAGCTCTTCCGCCGCCAAGGGCGAGAGCGTTTCCGACACGGTGCGCACCGTCAGCTGCTATGCTGACATCATCGCCATGCGTCACCCTAAGGAGGGCGCGCCGCTGGTCGCCTCCATGCACTCCGAGGTCCCCGTCATCAACGCGGGCGACGGCGGTCACAACCACCCGACCCAGACGCTGACCGACCTTCTCACCATCAACCGTGAAAAGGGGCGCTTCAACGACCTGACCGTGGGCTTCTGCGGCGACCTCAAGTTCGGCCGCACCGTCCACTCCCTCATCAGCGCCCTGAGCCGCTACACCGGCATCAAGATCGTCCTCATTTCCCCCGAGGAGCTCAAGCTCCCCAGCTACGTGAAGAGCGAGGCGCTCAAGAAGAACAACATCCCCTACGAGCAGACGACCGACCTCGAAGCCGTCATGCCCGAGCTCGACATTCTCTACATGACCCGCGTTCAGCGCGAGCGCTTCTTCAACGAGGAGGACTACCTCCGCCTGAAGGACAGCTACATCCTCACCCCGGAGAAGCTGCGCAGCGCCAAGAAGGATCTCTGCATCCTGCACCCGCTGCCGCGCGTGAACGAGATCTCCGTTGCCGTGGACGATGATCCCCGCGCCTGCTACTTCAAGCAGGTCCGCAACGGCCGCTTCATCCGCATGGCGCTCATCCTCAAGCTGCTTGGTATTGAATAAGGGAGGGACTTACACATGATCATCGACGCTATTTCCAACGGTATCGTTATCGACCATATCTCCGCCGGCAAGGCGATGGAGCTCTACAACATCCTCGGCCTTGACAAGCTCGACTGCTCTGTCGCGCTGCTCAAGAACGTTTCCAGCGGCAAGCTCGGCCGCAAGGACATCATCAAGATCGATCAGGTGCTCGACCTTGACTGGGACGTCATCGGCTATGTCGACCCCGGCATCACCGTCAACATCATCAAGGACGGCGAGCGCATCGAAAAGCGCCAGCTCAAGCTGCCCGAGCGCATCACCAACGTCATCCGCTGCAAGAATCCCCGCTGCATCACCTCCGTTGAGCAGGAGCTGCCGCAGGTCTTCACGCTGACCGAAGAGAGCACGCGCACCTACCGCTGCCTGTACTGTGAGACCAAGGCCGAAAACTAAAAGAAGCCGAAAAAGAGGGAACATTACGCAGGAGATTTATGCCAGAAAGAAGCGACACGCGAATGCGTGCCGCTTCTTTGTTATCGCTTTGCTGTCCCACCCGTAAAAAAACCGGCCATGCGCTCATGCGCATGGCCGGTTTTTCATAGTCTGACAGCTTTATTCGCCGATCTGGTTCTCGATCAGGTCGACCAGTGCGTCCACGGCCTCCTTCTCATCGACGCCGTCCGCGATCAGCGTAATGGCAGTGCCC
>ERZ1673702.3574-NODE-3574-length-11941-cov-11.625189_pt1 | contig 11941 bp, 7 predicted proteins | sample MGYA00580232_ERZ1673702 | MGnify/ENA primary metagenome ERZ1673702 (study PRJEB41218, sample SAMN15661792) | gut metagenome | host: Homo sapiens | place: Canada: London | collected 2015-08-20/2019-03-30 | study: EMG produced TPA metagenomics assembly of... | reverse complement strand
CCCTCTCCGTCACCTGCGGTGACACCTCTCCCAAAGGGAGAGGCTCTGGCGAAACTGGAAACTTCGCAGTTGGGCTGGAAACCTTGCCGTCCAAGCTCCATCTGTGAAAATGCAATGCCGGGCGGTCCGCAGACCGCCCGGCATTGCTCTATTAAAATTATTTTTCCGCTATTCATGCCCAAAGCGCACGCGGCGGGCATTCTGATTTGTTACATCCTGATTTTTTGCGCCGCCCGGGCAATGGACGCCAGCAGCGCCACCAGACGCTTTTCGTCCATCTGGCCGCAGTAGCTGGTGAAGGTGTAATAGCACCCCTGCACGCAGAAGGAAAGCACGATCTTGCGCACCACATCGGCATCAAACGAGGGGTCTCGCTCCGAGATGCATTTGCACATGGCCGCTTCCACCCGGTTGATGAACAGTCCCTGACGGGAGCCGGAAAACAGGATGCCGATCTCGGTCTGATTCCGGGTAAACGCCCGGAACATTTCCCGGGTCAGCCACTCGGTGCGCTCGCTCACATCACGGGCGGTCAGCTGCGGCAGGCTTTCCACCACCACCTCCACCATTTCGTCCTCCATGGCGTTGGCCAGCGCATAGATATCCTGATAATGGGCATAAAAGGTGGACTTATTGATGCAGGCCAGATCGCACAGCTCCTTGACCTTGATCTTTTCCAGCGGTTTCTGCGCCCGCAGCTCCATGAATGCCTGCTTGATGGCACGCTCCGTTTTTTCAATGCGAATATCCAGAAAATCCACCTCTTTTGCAATTCTGTTGATTATCCAACCATTTTCCTGTTTTGCGGATAGACAAGGCCCTCAGCCTTTTTTATACTGGGGCTATCCCCCCTCCGCGTCACTCCTTACGGTACAGGATGCCTTTTTCGTCCAGTGCCTGCCGGATGCGCTCAAAACTGTCGGCATCCGGGCAGTGCAGTGTATGCAGGTGCACGCCGCCGGTCATGCGGCTCAGCAGGCTTTCCGGCGTATTTTTTGCCTGCTGGATAAAGTTGTCCACATCATAGCGGCTGGCAAGGTTCAGGTTGCCCCGCAGTTCACCATACAGGCTGTTCTCCACAGCCACATCCACCACGATGCCGCCCTGATCCACAATGGTGTACAGCTCGGTGCGCATCTCTTCCTCGGTGCTGTGCACGCAGGCCAGAATGCCCACATAGCCCTTTTGGGCCGGATGCAGCTGATAGCCCCGGGGCGTTGCATCGATCTGTGCGCCGCCTGCCCGCAGCAGAGCCACATCCCCCACCACGATCTGACGGGATACCCCCAGCTGTGCCGCCAGGGCACTGGCACTGACCGGGGTCTCGGCCCCGCTGAGCCGGTTCAGGATGGATTCTCTGCGCTGCGCTGCGTTCATAGGTCTCAGGCTTCCTTTCCGCATTTCTGCATTCCTGCTCTATTGTAGCAAAACACGGCGGTTTGTGCAAGAAGCCAGCCCTTTATTCCAGCTGCAGGATGGTAGCATAATTGGAGGGCAGCTGCACCTTCATGCGGCCCCACTCCATGCTGGTCAGAACGGGCTGTGCGCCCACGGTATCCGCCAGCAGGTCAACGGCCCCGGAAGCCTCCACCGGCAGCTGGAATTCCAGCTGTGCGGGACTGTCGCCGTTGTTCAGCACCACGACGCAGGCCTTTCCATCCAGCACCCGGGCAAAGGCATAGCACTGGGTGGTGAGCTGCAGCTCCTTCACCTCGCCGTCGGTCAGCTCCGGCAGCTCCGCCTTCAGTCTGCCCAGTGCGGCATACACGCTGGTGACAGGGTTGGTGGTCTCAGCGTCCTTGAAGTCGGAAAGCTCCAGACAGGGACGCAGCGGCCAGTCGCTTCCCCACTCTTTTTTGCCCTCAATGCCAAATTCTGAGCCATAATAGATGGACGGAATGCCCCAAAGCGTATATACTAGAATTGCAATGTGACGGATGTGCTCCCGGTTGCGCAGCTTGTTGGGCAGCCGCTCCACATCGTGGTTGTCCGAGAACAGATACAGCCGGGTATCGTGGCACAGGCCCTGCAGACGGCGCATGGTGTGGGCGATCTCGAAATAGTTGTGGTCGTTGTGGCCGCTCCACAGGCCCTTGTGCAGCTCGTAGTTGGTCACCGAGTGCAGCATCTCCGGGTTTGCCCAACGGCTGTAATCCCCGTGGATCACCTCGCCCATGAGCCAGAACTCGGGCTTTACCTCATTGGCAAGGCGGCGCAGCCCCCGCATGAAGTCAAAGTCCAGCACATCGGCGGCGTCCAGACGGATGCCGTCAATGTCAAATTCATCCACCCAGAAGCGGATGGTCTCGTAGTGGTAGTTCTGCACTTCCGGGTTGCGCTGGTTCAGCTTGACCAGCAGATTGTAGCCACCCCAGTTGCCGTAAGAAAAGCCGTCGTTGTACTCGTTGTTGCCCCAGAAATTCACATCGCAGAACCAGTCCTTATAGCGGGCGTTCTCGCGGTTTGCCTTCAGGTCCTGGAACGCAAAGAAATCCCTGCCCACATGGTTGAACACGCCGTCCACGATCACCTTCTGGCCCCGGGCATGGCAGTCTGCCACAAAGTCCCGGAACTCCTCATTGGTGCCGATGCGACGGTCTACCAGCCGGTAATCGATGGTGTCGTAGCCATGGGAGCCGCTTTCGAACAGCGGGCCGATATAAATGGCCGTGCAGCCAAGGTCCGCTGCGTGCTTCGCCCATGCGTTCAGCTTCTCGAATGCGCCGGGCACCGCCTGCCCGTCGTTCTCATGTGCGCAGCCGCACAGCCCCAGAGGATAGATGTGATAGAATACCGCGTTGTCATACCAAGCCATTGTTCATACCGCTCCCATACAAAAAAATCAGCCGCCGCCCACTGCAGCGGCAGGAATAGTATAGCACAGAATCTGTAAAATATGTTAATATTTGCCGATTTTTGTCAAGAATCGACAAGAATATCGGCCACTGTGCCCCATTTCGCCTTGTTTTTATTGGATATATTGCCCAAACATCTGTATCACATGCAGTGCCGCCGGGCACTGCCCATCATAGAATGTAAGGAGATCTTTGCATGAATTACCCCGCCATTCCCCGTGAATTCTTCAATGGAGACTGCTTTGATGCCTACCGCATCCTTGGTGCCCATCCCTGCTCCGACAACGGCACCGAAGGGTGGCGTTTTGCGGTGTGGGCCCCCGGTGCCACGGCAGTGGAGGTCTGCGGCGGCTTCGACGGCTGGGAGGCAGGCGTGCCCATGGAAAAAGCCGATACCGGCGTGTGGAGCGCATTCATCCCCGGCCTTGCAGAGGGCGACCTTTATAAATACCGGGTGCATGGTGCCGACGGCAATGTGGTGATGCACAGCGACCCCTACGCATTTTCCACCGAGCTGCGGCCGGGTACGGCCAGCCGTCTGACAAAGCTGGACTTCCGCTTTGACGACAGTGCATGGATGGAGCTCCGCGACAAATGCCGCAACCGCCCGCTGAACATCTACGAGATGCATGTTGGCAGCTGGCGGCACAAGCCCGGCAGCAAGCAGGAGGACGGCTCAGACGGCTGGTACAACTATGAGGAGCTGGCCAAGGAGCTGATTCCCTGGCTGCTGGACCATCACTTTACCCATGTGGAGCTGCTGCCGCTGGCAGAGCATCCTTTTGACGGCAGCTGGGGCTACCAGACCACCGGCTATTTTTCCGTCACCAGCCGCTACGGCACCCCCGCCCAGTTTGCCGGCTTTGTCAACGCCTGCCACCGCATGGGCATCGGCGTCATCATGGACTTTGTGCCGGTGCACTTTGCCGCCAATGCCGACGCTCTGGCAAAGTTTGACGGCACCCACCTCTACGAGTACGACAGCGATGTGGGCCACAGCGAGTGGGGCACCTGCAACTTCAATTACTATCGCCGGGAGGTGTGCAGCTTCTTGAACAGTGCCGCTGCCCTGTGGATGGACGTGTACCACTGCGACGGCATCCGCATGGACGCCATTTCCCGCGCGCTGTACTGGCAGGGAGACCCGAACCGCGGCGTGAACGAGGGGGCTGTGAACTTTCTGCGCAGCCTGAACCACGGCCTGAACGAGCGCTGGCCCACCGGCATCTACATGGCAGAGGACTCCACCAACTTCCTCAAGGTGACAGCTCCCACCCGCTACGACGGCGTGGGCTTCGACTACAAGTGGGACATGGGCTGGATGCACGACACACTGGACTATTTTGCCACCCCCTTCGGTGAGCGTCCGAATGCCTACGGCAAGATCGTTTTCAGCATGCATTACTTCTACAACGAGCTGTATCTGCTGGCGCTGAGCCACGACGAGGTGGTGCACGGCAAAAAGACCATCATCGATAAGCTGTGGGGCACCTACGCGGAAAAATGCGCCCAGCTGCGCACCCTGTATTTTTATATGTATATGCACCCGGGCAAGAAGCTGAACTTCATGGGCAACGAGATGGGACACTTCCGGGAGTGGGACGAAAAGCGGGAGCTGGACTGGGATCTGCTGAAATATCCCTTCCACGATGCCTTCCAGAAATACTTTGCCCACCTGAGCCGGGTCTACTCCACCGAACCCGCCCTCTACGATGGCGAGTACAACCCCGACTGCTTTGAGTGGGTGGCCTGCGAGAGCCGCAGCGAGGGCGTGTACGCATGGCTGCGCAAGGGACAGGGCCAGAGCCTGCTGTGCATCATGAACACGCAGGATCACGCCCAGAAAAAGTTCCCCCTCTACCTCCGGTTCCCCTGCGGTGCCGAGGAGGTGCTGAACACCGAGTCCCCCGAGTGGGGCGGTGCGCTCAAGGGACGCCGCAAGACCAGCCTGCACACCACCGACGGCGGTGTCTATGGCCGGGATTACACCCTCACCATTGACCTGCCCGCCATGGGGAGCTGCCTGCTGCGGCTGACCCCGGAAGCCCCGAACCCGGACGCCGCCCGCATCAGCGCTAACAAAGCCATGGCGCAAAAGCGCCGCAGCGCCCGCAGCACAAAGACCGCTTCAAATTCCAGTAAGTAATATTCACCTCAAAATGTCCTGCATGCTTTGAAAGCTGCGGGACATTTTGCTGTTTTCCGCGCCCTGCGGCTGGACAGTGCAGATTTTGCTTGCTATACTGTAGCTGTGATATTCTGCAACTGAGAGGTTTTTGGGGATGAATGGAATCGTTTCCCGTCTGTCTGCCCTTGGCAAGGTCTGGCTGGGCCTTGCTGCCGGGGCGCTGGCGCTTATCGTATTCGGCCTTGCCGCACCGGGCAGCGGCCTGTTTTTCCCGCTGCTGAGCCTGTGGTGCAATGCAGCGCTGTTTGCACTGGCGCTGCTGGTGCTGCGCCGGGCCGGTGTGGAGCTGGACCTGTTCCACAAGGCGGTGCTGGTGGGCGTCTGGGCTGTGGCGGCGCTCTACTTTTTCTGGGCGCTGGGCAGCCGCACCTTCCTCTACTACTGGGACTATGTGAACTACATTTTAAAGCAGTATAACGCCGAAGCCGCCTTTGCCCAGAGCACAGGCGCAGGCTTCCGGTTCCTCCTCGATTCCATCACTGAGGACTACACCAACTTCATCCCCCTGTTCACCGAGTTCCCGTTCTGTCTGAGCGGCAAGACCGGTGACGACTACGCATTCTGTCAGCTGTTCAGCGTCCTGCCCAGCCTGCTGGTGCTGCTGGCGGGACTGGTGTGCAAAGCCGGGCAGCTGCTGCGGGTGAAAAACACCCGCTGGTATTTCCTCATCGGCTTTTCCTGGTGCGTCACCTTCCCGTTCCTGCGCATGTCTGCCATGTTGGGCCAGCCGGACTGGTTCGGGCTCATCTTCGCCTTCATGCTCCTGCTGCTCACGCTGGACTACCGCTTTGACCGTATCGATCTGCCCCGCTATCTGCTGATCTTTGCCGCCACAGCGGGGGCCATCCTCACACGGCGGTGGTACTTATACTTTGTGGTGGGCTACTGCTTTGCCTACGTCCTGCTGCTGGTGGTATCCAGTGTGCGGCTGGCAAAAAGCGGCCAGCAGTCCCGAGCTGTGCACCGCCTCGTCCGGCTGGCTGTGTTCGGCCTGTGCGCCGCCGGGGCCATGGTGCTGCTTCTGCTGCCCATGGTGCGCAAGATCCTCGGCTTTGATTACGCCGGGCGCTACTCCTACTACAACTTCGGCGGCGTCACGCTGGAGCTGGCCGCACAGACCCTGCGCATCGGCCTGCTGAACTTCATCCTCATCGGGCTGGGGCTGTGGTTTGCCGCAAAACGCCGTCTGCCTGCCCTGCCCTGTCTTGCGGGTGTGGAGCTGCTCACGAGCCTTCTGCTGTTCACCCGGGTGCAGAACACCGGCTCCCACCAGATGCTGCTGTTCGTGCCGGGGTGGCTGCTGCTGTTCCTCACCGGTTCTGCCGCACTGGCCGAGGGCATCCGGAAGCACCGGAAGCTCAAGCTTTTCTACTGGGCCTTCACACTGGTGTTTGCCATGTCAGTGCGCTGCTCCCCGCTGACCACCGTGGCCCTGCCGGGTTTTGTGGTGGACCACTTTCCCCTCAAGGCGGTGTCGGAGTACGTCCGACTGGACAAGCTCACCTACGACCGCACCGACGCCGCCCAGATCCAGCGCGTGGACGACTGGATTGATGCCCACTGCGATGCGGAAAAGGGCGAGTTCGCCTACATGATCCCCCACGATATGCTGTACAACTCGGACATGTTCCAGTATGCCGCCCTGCCGGACATCCAGCTGCAGGGCAAGCTGGCCGCCGGCATCTCCATCCCGGGCACCCACGAGTTCCCGGTGCGGTTCTTTGAGGCGAAGTATGTGCTCACTGCAGAGCCCTTCCCCCAGACCTTTGTCAGCGGCGGCGAGCTCTCCGGCCGGTGGAACGCCCTCTTCTGCGCCGCGCGGGATGAACACTTTACGCAGGCCGCCAGCTTTGACATGGGCAACGGCACCGTGTTCACCGTGTGGGAGCGCACCGAGCCTGCCGACCGGGCTGAGGTGGAATATTATCTGGATGCCTTCGCGCAGGAGGATGCCCTCTACCCCGAGATGTTCTCGCAGGTGGCAGAAAGCTGGCTTGCCGGGCATGGACTTTAAGCTGCCGTTTTCTCAGGCCGTCTGCGCCTGTACTTTGGAGATAAAAGGAGTCTTTTTCGATGGAACAGAATGCAAACGCCCTGCCCAAGGTCACGCTGGGCCAGTACAAAGGGCTGGACTTTACCCGCCGGGTGCGCCCGGTGTCTGAAAAAGCCGTGGAGCTGGAGGCCTCAAACCTCACCCGCACCCATGCCCCCTTTGTACCGGTGGAGCTGCCCGCCGCACGCGGGATGCGTGTAACGCTGGATTTTGAGGGGTTTCTGGACGGAGTCCCCATCCCGGACAGCCGGATGGAAAACGTCACGGTGGTGCTGGGCACCGGCCAGCTGATGCCCGCCGCCGAAAACGCGGTCTACGGCCACAAGGCAGGTGAGGATTTCCGGTTCGATTTTACCTACCCCGCCGAGTTCCGGGTGCCGGAGCTTTCCGGCAAAACGGCACAGTTTGCCATTGCCCTGCACACCGTGGAGCAAAAGCAGACCGTGCCGCTGGACGATGCCTTTGCCGGAACGCTGGGCTTTGACTCGGTGGACGCGCTGAAAGAGAGCATCCGCGAAAAGAAGCGCCGCTCCCACGAGGCCAACGCCGACCGCATTGCCGGTGCCGCCCTGCTGGACATGGCCGGGGCGAACCTGACGGCAGAGCTGAACGATGCCATTCTGGATCAGAACGCAGAGCGGGACATGAACGCCCTGCGCGACCGGCTGCGCCGCAGCAAGATGACCATGGAGCTGTACTGCAAGGCAGGCCAGACCACACCGGACGAGGTGCGTGCCGCCTTCCGCCGGGATGCGGAGCGCAAGATGCGCAGCATCCTTGCGGTGCGGGCCATTGCCGAAGCAGAGCAGATCACCGTGTCCAACGCCGAGGTGGACGCCGAATACGCCCGCCTTGCCAAGCTGCACGACACCCCGGAACCTGAGATCCGCAAAGTGCTCAGCCGGGACGCTGTGGCCTCTGCCGTGACCACCCAGAAGGTACAGCGCTTTCTGATCGAACATGCAAACATCACTTCTGTTGTGGAAGGGGAGTAAATTATGGGCTTTTTTACACGCACCGCGATGGATATGCTGATGAAAACTACCCATCCCGAGATCAACCGCCGCCAGTGCTGGAACCTGCATCCTCATCGCAAGCCCTGCACCGAGTGCAAGGATATCTGCCCCTATGGCGAACAGATCTTTACCCGTCCGAACCTCGTCAAGGACTGGGACCCCTGCACTGAGTGCGGCCTGTGCGTTTCTGCCTGCCGCAGCGGTTGCATCATCCCTTCGCCGGAGCAGGTGCAGCGGGACACCTCCGCCGCCGATACCGACAATGACACCATCTGGATCGGCTGCGAAAAGTCCACCCGCAAAAATTCCATGGTGCGCGCCTGCATCTCTGCCCTCACATGGGAGACGCTGGCCTACCTTGCCCTGAACAAAAAGATCGTACTGGACCTGACCCCCTGCGGTGAGTGTGAGAACGACCTGTGCGCCGCCCAGCTGCGCAAGGAGCTGACAAGGCTTGTGGATTTCTTTGGTCAGCCCATGTTCGAGGCACGGTTCACGCTGGCCTACGAGCAGGACGAAGCGCCCTATCACGTAAAGGAGCTGAGCCGCCGCGAAATGTTCGAGCAGGTGAGTCACGGCTCCAAGAGCGGCACCAAAAAGCTGCTGCAGCTGCTGCCCGGCCTGCGCAGCGAGGACGATGGCGGTGTGGATTTCCGCCTTTTGCTGCACCAGCGCACAAAGCAGCTGAAAGCGGCCATGGACACGCCGCTGAAGTACGGCTACTATCTGCCCAACTTCACCGACAAATGCTTTGGCTGCGGCAAGTGTGAAAAGGCCTGCCGCGCCGGTGCGCTGAAGCTGGAGGACCTGCCCGACGGCCAGACCCGCATCGTCATCACGCCGTGGAAGTGCAGCGAGTGCGAGGTGTGCGTGGCATCCTGCTCCAACCACGGCATCGACGGCATGAAGCTGCGCCAGCTGACCACCCTTGGCCCGGTGAGCATCTACAAATGCCGCAAGACCCTGTGCAAAGAGTGCGGCAAGCCCATTGCGCCGGACAGTGCGGAGGGCGTGTGCACCGTGTGCCGCATCAAGGCACGCACCAAAAAGCGGCAGGAGGAAGCCGCCGCCCGGGCAAAGCAGCTGCGGGAGGAGCGGGAGGCCAAAAAGGCTGCCGAGGAGGCCGCAAAGGCAGCGGAGGAGGCCGGTGCCGCTGTTTCTGCCGAGGCCGCAGCGGTCCCCGCCGAAGCCGCTGTCCCTGCTGCAGCCGGTTCGGTCATCAGTGCCGTGACGCCTGCCAAGCCCGCACCCACGCTGCCGGACGAGACACCCGAAGCCGCTGCGCCGAAAAACGATTGACGGCGCGTCGATTCAATGCTATACTGACCATAAAGCCGCCCTTTGTGCGGCAATGGACTGTTACAAAGGGGGTAACGGATGTGTGTTCCGTTACTCCCTTTTTTCAGAGCACACAAATGCTAGAGCTAGAAGAAAGAGGGATCACACTATGCGTCATTCCATTTCCCGCCGTCAGTTCCTGAAGGGCAGCGGTGCAGCCGCCCTTTCTGCTGCAGCTGCCGGTCTGCTGAGCAGCTGCGGCGGCTCCTCCGCTTCCAATGGCGGCAGCACCGGCGCTTCCGGCAGCAGCTCCACCTATACCGTGCTGTACTCCCGCCAGCCCGCCACCCTGAACTATCTGGTCTGCTCTGCCGACCCGGATCTCTACCACGGCACCCAGTGCATCGACACACTGGTGGAATACGACAACCGTGGCAAGATCCGGGAGGGCCTTGCCACTGCGTGGGAATGGGACGCCGACAGCCTGACCTGGACCTTCCACCTGCGGGACGAGAACTGGGTGGACTGCAATGGCGAGGTGCTGGGCCCTGTGACCGCGCAGGACTTTGTGGATGCGCTGGCCTATGTGCTGAACCCGGACTATGCTTCCTCCACTGCAAGTCTTGTCACCCCCTATGTGGCCGGTGCGGATGATTATTACAACTACTGCGTCTACCGCAACAACGCCAACAACGGCACCGTGGCCGAGGACGGCACCACCTACGCCATCGACCCAAACGGCACTGTGACGGCCACCGCTGCGGACGGCACTGCCACTGAGTACCCGGCTGTGGATTTCAGTGCCGTGGGGGTCAAGGCTGTGGACGAGCACACCCTGACCTACACCCTGAACTTTGATTTCCCGGGCTTTCTCAGCCTGTTGAGCTACGCCCCCTACGAGCCCGCCTACGGCCCGCTACTGGAGGAGTTTGCCGACCAGTTCTGCACCAGTGCCGAGACCGCCTGCAGCTGCGGCGCGTTCTATCTGGCCGAGTACACCCCGCTGGAAAGCTGGGTGATGAAGAAGAATCCCGAGAACTACGATGCCGACAGCGTTTATATCGATACGGTGCGCTACATCTACAATCAGGAAGAGCTCATCAGCGGCCCGGAGATGGTCAAGCGCGGCGAGATCGATCAGGCCACCATCAGCTCGGACATTCTGGACAGCTGGCTGGCCGATGACACCACCAGGGACATGGTGTCCATGGAGCGCCCGGAGACCGGCAAGAGCTATTTCTACATTTTCAACTTCCTGCCCTACCGCCACGAATTCTCCAACTGGACCGTGACCGGCGTGGACGCTGAATATGAGCCGGACAACTGGGCCAAGGCCATCAACTCCACCAACTTCCGCAAGGCGTTCCTGTATGCCATCAATCCTTCCGTCACTCTGGCCGTCACTGCGCCCGAGGGCTACGAAAACTATAAGCTGCACACCATCACCCCGCCTTCCTTCTGCGCCAACAGCAAGGGCGTGGATTATACTGAATGCGGCGGGCTGGCAGGCCTGTCCGATTTCTTTGACGAAGCCACTGCCAAGCAGTACCGCGATGCCGCAGTGGAAGAACTGACGGCTGCCGGTGTCACCTTCCCCATCAAGGTGCAGTACCCCTACAACCCCGCCGTGGTGGACTGGGACAAGCAGTGTCAGGTGTTCAAGCAGCAGGTGGAGGGCGTGCTGAACGACGGCTTCGACTTTGTGAACATCATCATCACCCAGGGCCCCTCCGACAACTTCCTGAACGCGGTGCGCCGGGTGGGTGCCTACCAGCTGATGTCCTACTACTGGGGTGCCGATTACTCCGACCCCGAGACCGAGGTGTACCCCTTCTATCAGGAAGCCGGCGACCGCGGCACCTGCTACAGCTTCCTGCGCACCGGCGTGGAGGACGGCATCGTGACCGGCGAGACCGCCGAACTTGTGATGCAGTACATGTCTCTGGTGGAGAAGGCAAAGACCATCACCGAGGATCTGGATGCCCGGTATGACGCCTTTGCGGATGCTGAAGCCTTCCTCATTGAGAACGCGCTGGTCATCCCGCTGGGGATGCCGGTGCCGCCCTACATCGCCACCCGCCTGAACCTGTGGGAAGGCCAGTACGCTCCCACGGGCCTGTCCACCAACCGCCTGAAGGGCGTGCACATCCTCGACCATTACGTTTCCATGGAGGAGTACAACCAGAACCGCGATGCGCGGTGAGCCGCAGTGCCTGCGGCAATGATGTGCTGACGCAATGATGTGTGCTGGCGCACATAAGGTTTGCGCTGCGCGCAAATGATGTGCCGCTGCTGCGGCAATGCAGGACGGACGATTTTGAATGGTTTCCGCTTCGCTCTAGCCATATTCAGAGGAAGAATTATTTTAATCAGAGCAATGCCGGACAGCCTGCGGGCTGTCCGGCATTGCTTTTTCACGGGTAGAGTCGTGGAGGAAAGCGGCATTTGCAGCGCTGGTTTCCTGCGGAAACATCCGCGCTGCGGGGAGCGTCCTCACCCTCTCCGTCTGCTCACTGCGTTCGCATCCACCTCTCCCAAAGGGAGAGGCCTT
>ERZ1673702.3548-NODE-3548-length-12045-cov-33.414762_pt1 | contig 12045 bp, 6 predicted proteins | sample MGYA00580232_ERZ1673702 | MGnify/ENA primary metagenome ERZ1673702 (study PRJEB41218, sample SAMN15661792) | gut metagenome | host: Homo sapiens | place: Canada: London | collected 2015-08-20/2019-03-30 | study: EMG produced TPA metagenomics assembly of... | reverse complement strand
ATTATACAACCTTCTATTTTGAAACCATGCATAGAGGATTCGAACAAAAAAGCAGACCTTTACAACTGGGGGTGGATATACGTTATCACTTCTAACCATTCTTGCAAAAATAAAAAGGGGGTTCTTCGCAGAACTCCCTTTCTGTTTCCACATTTACCAAATCAAATTTATTTTCTGTCACACTAAGAAAAGTAAGAACTTTATTATTGCTGCAAATGAAGCGAATAGCTCCTAAAACAAACCTATTCGTTTGAGTGTATGTACATAGAGAAAATGCTGTTTACTATAGAAAACTGCTTGAGTCTTTGTTAAAAGAAGCAAACAATAAAATTATTCATTGACAGCGCCGCAATGAGGACACACTCCTTTATTCTTTATCTTCGCCCCACAATTTCCACAACTGAATTTATACCGGGAAGCATGCTTTATACGATTAAATGACCATACAGCATATACCAATAAACATGGATAACCCAAATAGTAATACGTAGTAAATGTAAAAAACAAATATAAAAAGATACAGCAGGACATCAATCCCAACAAATAAAAACATGCAGCTTCAATATGTGTCTGATGAAACAAATCATCCAAAGTAGCCAACCCCACAAGAATAATCCCCCAAATATTAAACATGAAAAGAGAAAGAATAAAAGGTAAGCTAAAAGGATTCAAAGAAGGATTATAATAAAACTGCTCCCAAGTTCCCGGAACAAAATGCTGAATACTGGCATAAAGCGTAGCTGCTGTAGCTACCAACCAAGAAAGAACTGTAGGAAAAACGCTATCAATATCATTCAACCAGATTAATTGCAGCTTCTGGCGACGAATAGCCCTATGAATATACCAAATACCGAAAAAGCCTAATATGACAAAGAAAGCGATGGTATGAGAATTACTGAAAAAATGAATAAACTGTGACACTGAATCCACAGGAACTACTTTCTCCAACAATTCCTTTTCATGTATCCATCCCATTGTTTCCTGGTCCCGTGCTACCTTTACCCATACAGAATCCACACTATCAGCAGCTTGTATCATAAACTCCGCTACCACCAGCCGTTCTCCTTTAAAAACAGGAAGCACATCAACCAATGGCAGTTGCTGTAACATAAGCGAATCTGAAGTAACCTCAAAATTACTGTTTAATGTATAATGCCGTTCCACCAAATAATTGACAGAATCCCTTGTCTTTTGCGGCATATCCTCACTCGAAGTAACAGGTGAAGGATATTGGCAAGCCATCAAAATAGCCAATACCAAAAACAGTAATCCGATGTACTTACTTTTCAGCATAGACTTTCATCTGACAATTCTTACAATCAAACTCTAAGCGGAAACGTCTGTTATCCGAGCTAACCAAATAATAAGGTTCCCTATAAGGAGAACGCACTTTATGCCAAGAGGGACACCATCCCATACTATAACGCAAACAATGCTTGCAAAACATCAATACCGCTTCTTCTGCCGGAGCCTTTTCATAAGCCGGAGCAATACGCTGCACGCCATGATTCCTATAGAAGGAAATAGCATCAGCATTCATCACATTTCCCAAATAAGTCAATTCATTCACAGGAAAAGCATGATGCGTTCGAGGCAACTTGTAAATTTCCTGCCGATAGTTAATACGGCGCACTTCCAGCAGTTTCTCTATTCCCTTACGGCGAAGTTCGGCAAGCATAGAAGCCGGAATAAACCAATTGTCCGACCAGTCAATCACTATATCTGACGCTTCAAATGGAGTATTTCCTAACTTTCCAAGTTGTGTACGCAAGTTATCTTCCTGCAGAGTACGGGCACGTTCCTGCTCCCTTTCCAGCACCACACTGACACTGTTATCATCTTCATCAGTCAGAGACAGAGTAAAGCCCCGATTATTCTCAGCCAATTTTAAAATGACAGCAATTTTCCTTTCGGCTGATTTACGCGACATCAACCTCTCAAATTCCTGATCAAAATTACGATAAAGTATCGTACGGGGCTTTATCCGAGGCATCTCTTGAGGAAATAACTTATTATTCTCCACCCGGTTTATGCGAAATCCCTGCAACTTACCAGTCTCATCCAAAAAACAGACGCCATCTCCATTATTAAAAGACTTGATTCCGGCTACGGTAAGATAATTACCACGAATTTCCTTCACTGTTCCCATCTCCTCCCCTAAAGACTTGGGAGTATCAAAAGAAAAAATATCCTTATTCCTGTCAAAAAGAAAATAATTAGTAAAACCACGACTGAAACTCTTATCCAATTGAGGTTTGAACTCTAATTTCACTTTTCCCGATGAAGCACGGATATACTCTTTACGACGTTTGAAAACAGTATCCAGCTTCTGGCGATAATAAGCTGTTACATTTTTAACGTAAGATACATCCTTCAAACGTCCCTCTATTTTCAGGGAAGAAGCTCCGGCATCCAGCAATTGCTCCAACTCTTCGCTCTGATTCAAATCTTTCAGAGACAATAGATGCTTATTCCTTACTATAGATTTACCGTCCGCGTCTATCATATCAAAAGCAAGGCGACAGAACTGGGCACATTCCCCCCGGTTGGCACTACGCCCAAAACAAGCCTGACTAACATAACATTGTCCACTATAGCTTACACACAAAGCACCATGTACAAATACCTCCAAAGGCACATCAGGACAAGCATGATGGATATTTCCTATTTCAACAAGAGAAAGTTCACGAGCCAATACCACCTGACGGAAACCTGCCTCAGCCAGGAATCTTACTTTTTGAGAAGTACGATTATCCATCTGCGTGCTGGCATGTAACGGTATAGGTGGCAGATTCAATTCCAACAATCCCATATCCTGCACGATCAAAGCATCCACTCCGGCACGGTATAAATCCCAAATCATTTTTTCCGTATCCTTCAGTTCCTCATCCTTCAGAATCGTATTCACCGTCACATAGATACGAACATTATACACATGAGCGTACCGCACCAACTCAGCGATATCCTCCAATGAATTCCCCGCAGCCGCACGTGCTCCGAAACGGGGAGCACCAATATAAATGGCATCAGCACCGTGATCAACAGCTGCAATACCGCACTCCAGATTTTTAGCAGGAGCTAATAATTCTATTTTTCGTTGTCTGATCATCGTATCTGATTTATATCAAACGGGGTTTCCTGATATACATAATAGTTCAACCAATTAGAAAACAACAAATTGGCATGTCCGCGCCAACGCACCACCGGGGCATTGTCCGGATTATCGTCCTTATAATAATTTACAGGCATTTCAATAGGCAACCCTTTCCCCAAATCACGCTTATATTCCGTATCAAGCGTATAAGGAGAATACTCCGAATGCCCGGTAATAAAGAATTCACGCCCATTACGAGCCATAGCCATATAAACCCCAGACTCATCAGACTCAGCTATTAAAGCCAACTCTTTTACTTTCAGAATATCCTCACGGTGTATTTCGGTATGACGGCTATGTGGTACAAAAAACTCATCATCAAAACCACGGAATATGGGCAATCCCTGTACATTGATATGATGACGGAAAATACCAAACATTTTTTGTTTCAGCGGATATTTGGGAACTCCATAGAAATGATAAAGCCCGGCTTGGGCCGCCCAACAAATATAGAGAGTTGAGGTAACATGAGTACGCGCCCAATCAAAAATAGTAGTAATCTCATTCCAATAATTCACATCCTCATACGGCATCTGCTCTACCGGAGCCCCCGTAATAATCATCCCGTCATATTTCTCGCCACGCATCAAATCAAAGTCATGATAGAATGCTTTCATATGTTCCACCGGTGTATTTTTCGATGTATGGCTTTTCAACTTCATAAATGATATTTCCAACTGCAAGGGAGTGTTGGAAAGCAAACGTACCAAATCCGTTTCTGTCGTTATCTTCAACGGCATCAAATTCAATATCACGATTTTTAACGGACGAATATCCTGTGCACTGGCACGTGAATTGTCTATGACGAAGATATTTTCCTCCTTCAGCAATTCAATAGCAGGTAGTTTATCGGGTAAATTTAACGGCATTTTCTTATCTGTTAATTAGTTGTAAGTGCAAAATTAAAAAAATCCCGCCAAATCTCCTTACTAAACGATCTTTTGGACTAAATTATTTCCTTTCTTGATCGTTTTCAATCAACAAACCTTGATTATTTTTAGATTTTCACTCATATCTTCACAACTTCTGTCTTGATCCCACTTTTTCCCTTCCTTCATTTTATTTATTAACTCACCTTTTTAAATGAAAAAAGAGGACGAACTTATATCCATAATCAAAAAAGATTAATTATCTTTGAGCGCAAAAATAAAAAATATTCTTATTATTAACATGAAATATAATTAAGTTTCAAGTGGTTGACTCAAGAAACAACCTATATTTTTAAATTTTAATCTTTAAATTCAAAAAGTATGAGAACCTTTAAATCATTGATGATAAGCTTATGTATGGGTACAACCCTATGCATGTGTTTACCACAAACCACGACAGCACAAACCGTAAGTTCAGGAGATTCCTGGAAATGGGACAAAGGAACCATTGTGATTGACACTCCTGAACGTCCGTCCGGCCAGAAAAGTGTATTAGGCTTAACCATCCCGAAAATGGAAGTAGTCCGCGTAGGATTTGTCGGATTGGGAATGCGAGGTCCCGGAGCCGTAGAGCGCTTCACTTATATTCCCGGCACACAAATTGTGGCACTTTGTGATTATGAAGCATCTCGTGCAGAAAAATGTCAGGATATCCTAAAGAAAGCATCTATGCCGAAAGCTGCCATTTATTCCGGAGAAAAGGGATATGAAGAATTATGTAAACGTACAGACATAGATTTAGTTTATATCGCCGCAGACTGGTTGCATCATTTCCCGGTAGCAAAATGCGCATTGGAAAACGGTAAAAATGTAGCTATTGAAGTTCCCTCGGCCATGAACCTGCAAGAATGCTGGGACTTAATCAACCTGAGTGAAAAAACCCGCAAGCATTGCATGATTCTTGAGAACTGTTGCTATGACTGGTTTGAGATGAATACACTGAATATGGCACAACAAGGTGTATTTGGCGAAATAATCCGTGCCCAAGGAGCCTACATTCACAATTTAAGCCCGTTCTGGGATCATTATTGGAAAAACGGCAAAGAAGACAAACTAGGATGGCGTTTAGATTATAACATGAAACACCGGGGTGATGTATATGCCACTCACGGCTTGGGTCCTGTAGCACAAGCATTGGATATCCATCGTGGTGACCGTATAACCACTTTAGTAGCTATGGACACCAAATCTGTTGTTGGTAAAGATTTAGTGGAGAAGAGAACCGGCGAAGAATGTAAAGAATTCTGCAACGGAGACCATACCACCACCCTGCTTCGCACAGCAAATGGGAAAGTTATTGAAATCCAACATAATGTAATGACTCCCCAACCTTACAACCGCTTGTACCAACTGACAGGAAGCAAAGGGTTTGCCAATAAATATCCCGTTGAAGGATATGCTTTGGATGCAGCACAACTGACCGCATCGGGCGTGCAACCCAAAGTAGACGATTTGAACTCTCACGGATTCTTACCCCAGGCAGAAATGGAAGCGCTTATTGAGAAATACCAGCATCCTATTTTAAAGAAATATGGTGAAATGGCAAAAGAAGTCGGCGGCCATGGCGGTATGGACTTCATCATGGACAGCCGTCTGGTATATTGCCTGCAAAACGGACTGCCTTTGGACATGGATGTATATGACCTGGCCGAATGGTGCTGTTTGGCCGAACTGGGAGCTATCTCTATGGATAACGGCTGTGCGGCAGTAGCCTTCCCGGACTTCACACGAGGTGAATGGAACGTGACCAAAGGTTACAAACATGCATACGCTTCACCCGAAGACGAAAACGCAAGCATGGAAAAAGCAAAGGCTTTCACCGCGAAACTGAAAGAGCAGGGAGCGAAAGAATGGGCGAAAGAAGCCAAGAAAAAAAAGAAATAAATAGAAATAAACAAGAAAAAATGTGTCGGAAGTCACTCTGTTATAAAAGGTAGCCCAATTCTTCCGGCACATTTTTTATGCCATTCTGAACGACAATCGTTTCCAGCTTTTATTAAGAATCAAAAAAAGGACGTAACCGGCATTCTTCGAATTTCTAGCCAAAGTACTTTGGCTTTAAGGAGAGTATCATCATAGGACGATTCAGCCAACCTGGGAAACCAACTGACAGACCATCTGGCGGACGGATATAATGTGAAACTGGAGGAAATAGAAACCTTATCGGCAACATTGATCAGCCGGAAGATTACGGACAAAAAAAACACAATCCGCTTCGGTACATTTTTGACAGCGACAGTCTGCTTTTTTAAATGAAAAAGCAGGATAACACGGATATAGTTTGTTGACTATCCGTACCATCCTGCCATCCGTTTTTACCCTATCTGCGTTAAAAGAACAGACTGTCAGCTTTACAGATTATTCTTGTAAATATTCGCCATCACCTTCTGGTATTGATTCTCAATCTGCATATACGCCTGAAGATTCTTATAAATACTTTCCGTTTCCACAAAATATTCAATCAATGAAATTTGTCCTTCGGTCAATGCCTGTTTCAATAAATCCAGCGAACGGTACATCAAAGGGACATCATACGCATTCATGGCATCCTTCAACTGCTGCATCTCATTGAAAAGAGACATCAGGGAAGCCTCGACCCGGTCTTTAGCACTTTCTTGCATAAGCTGAGCGCTGATAGCCTGTGCCTTGGCTATCTTTACCTTTTTACGATTCTGAAACAAAGGCAAGGAGCCCCCTACCACAAAACCATTCATCGAAACCGCATCATCCGTGTTACGGCGAAAACCGGCTTCCAGTTTCGGCAACCATCCTTGACGGTCTACCGAAACCTGCTTCTCGGCGGCACGGGCAGTGGCGACGGCGGCCTGCAAGTCAAGGTCTGATGCCATCACTTCATCCCGCATGACATTGTAATCATTGATTTCCTGTATGGCAGGGTATGTGGTTTCAGCAAATTCTAAAGGCATGTTGCCGTTCATGGCAAGCAGAGATTGCAAGGCAGTGCGGTGGGCTGCGCTGTTTTGGGCAACTTCCGTCTGCACATTCATACGTTCCATTTTGATTTTATTGACTTCCAATATGTTCGCATCACCGGTAGTCAGACGCTTTTCATAAAGTGCCTGTAATTCATCTGCATTTTTCATACGGATATCCATCAATGTTTTTTCCTGATTCAACAGAATAAGGTCTAGACAGAGATTCTTCGCATTCAGCAGAATATCTCGGCGAGCAGCCTGTTGTTGCTTGTCCACCGCTTCGTTCTGCAAAGTAGCCTGCCGATTGCGGACAATATACTGAGTAGGGAAATCAAAACCTTGTGAAGCGACAAGTTCCGTACCGTGCCCCCCTTCGGCACCATTACTGTAAAAAGAACTGTAGCTCACTGTAGGGTCAGGCAAGTTGTTGTTTGTCCGGTTTTCCATCTTGGTTGCATCGGCTGCATGTTTCTGCGCCTTGAGCTCTTTATTATTCTGCTCGATGCTTTTCAAAATGTGCTCAATACTCTGGGCCTGCGCCAGCAAGGGAGAGCAGAAGGCTATTATAAATAAGATTCGTTTCATATATTTCTATTATTTCTTCTTTCGATTCATCAGTTCATAAACAATCGGAATAATGAAAGCGTTCAAGAAAGTCGATGTCAAAAGACCTCCCAGAATAACTTTCGCCATCGGACTTTGTATCTCATTACCCGGCAAATCGCCACGGAACGCCAAAGGTATCAAAGCCAACGCGGAAGACAATGCAGTCATCAGGATAGGGTTCAAACGGTCTAACGAACCGTGAAGAATGCTTTCTTTCAAATCCATACCTTCTTCGCGCAACGTATTGTAATGACTTATCAACAACATACCATTACGGGTAGCAATACCAAACAACGAGATAAAGCCGATAATAGCCGGAATGCTTATCTCACCCGTTGTTATCATCAATGCAAATACCCCACCAATCAACGCCAAAGGCAAATTCAACAAAATGACTCCACTTTGGGCTGCATTCTTAAACTGGGTATAAAGCAACAGGAAGATAACCACGATACTCATAAACGAAGTGAGCATCAGCGTACGGCTGGCCGCCTGCTCGCTTTCAAACTGACCGCCATATTCCACATGATATCCTTCGGGAAGCTTGATTTGCGCATCAATCCGTTCCTGTATATCATTCACCACGCTGCGCAAATCACGACCGCTGGTATTGGCCGAAATCACAATCTTACGCTTCACGTTCTCACGGCTGATGGTATTCGGTCCCATGGCAGAAACCACATCGGCTACATAGTTGACAGGGATTTTCTGACCGTCACCGGTATCAATCATCAGGTTGCGCACCTTCTCCATCTCATCACGCACCTCATCCTTGGTACGGACAATAAGATTAAACGCTTTGCCTTCTTCATATACCTGTGAAACGACTTCACCCGCCATGTTCACTGATACAAACTCGGCAAACTCCGGTAAAGAAATACCGAATTTGGCAAGCATCTCGCGTTTGGGAACAATCTTGAGCTGCGGACGTTCGATTTGTTGTTCCACATTCAAGTCGGCAATACCCTCCACACTGCTGATGGCATCCTTTATCTGATTACCGATGGCAAACATCTTGTTCAAATCATTACCAAACAGTTTGATGGCAATGTTGGCCTTGGTACCCGAAAGCATGGCATCGATACGGTGGCTGATAGGTTGGCCTATTTCGATATTCGCACCGGTAATGGTAGATAACTTGGCACGCACATCGGCTACCAGTTCCTGGCGGGAACGGTCTTTCAATTCAAACGGGGCCTCAATTTCACTCACGTTAACCCCTAATGCATGCTCATCCAGTTCGGCACGTCCCGTTTTACGGGCTACAGTCTGTATTTCGGGAATAGACATCAGCAACTCTTCTGCACGGTGTCCCATTTTATCCGATTCTGCCAAAGAAATTCCCGGCAATGAACTGATATTAATGGTGAACGAACCTTCATTGAAAGATGGCAGGAAACTGCGTCCTAATGTAAAAAACATAACCAATGCCACCGCAAACAGTCCACCCGTAAAACCCAATACTGCGGATTTATGATTCAAGGACCATAACAAGGCATTGCGGTAATGCTTTTTCATCCATACGGCCACAAATGCCTCTTTGGGCAATCCTTTGCCTTTATTATTACCTAACAGATAGCTGCACAGTACCGGAGTCAGTGTCAAAGCCACTACCGTAGAAGCAAACAACGCCACAATAAAGGCAATGCCCAACGGAACCAGCATACGCCCTTCCATTCCTGTCAGGAAAAACAAAGGAACAAAGCTGACTACAATAATCAAGGTAGAGTTCAAGATAGGCATACGCACTTCCTTCGAAGCATTGAACACGACTTCAATCACGCTCTTACGTTCCCCTTCGGGCAACAAGCGATTCTCACGCAAGTGCTTCCATACATTTTCCACATCCACAATGGCATCATCCACCAACGAACCAATGGCAATGGCCATACCACCCAAACTCATGGTATTGATGGTGAGTCCCATATAGTGAAGAGTCAATATAGAAACAATCAATGACAACGGAAGGGTTACCAATGAAATAACCGTGGTACGTACATTGGCAAGGAACAGGAAGAGAACAATCACCACAAAAACAGCACCTTCATACAACGAATCCTTCACATTGCCGATAGAGCTTTCAATAAAACGGCTCTGACGGAAAATATCTGTAGAAACGTGTACATCAGCCGGAAGATTCTTCTGCAAATCCTTCAATGCGGCTTCCAACTGCTCTGTCAGTTCAATAGTCCCGGTCTTGGGTTGTTTGGTAACGGTCAGCAGTACGGCAGGTTTTCCTCTCTCCGAAGCAGTACCTAGTTTTGGTTCCTGCGAACCGATCTTCACATCGGCAATATCCTCCAATGTAACGGGCACCCCTTCCACCGTCTTAATAACGGAACGTGACAACTGAGCCACATCATGGCTGGAAAGCACCCCACGAACAATATATTCGTTTCCATATTCATAAATCACTCCGCCATTGGCATTCTGATTCATGTTACGGGTAACGTTCATCACCTCTGCCAACGTAACATTGTAATGTTTCATGCGGGCAGGGTCAAGCAACACCTGATATTCCTTGATATCACCTCCCAGCACGGCAACCTGTGCCACACCTCCCGTAGAGAGCAGGCGCGGACGGATAGTCCAGTCTGCCAGTGTACGGAGATCGAGCATGGAAGTAGTATCCGAAGTCAGACCGATAATCAGCAACTCACCTAAAATAGAAGACTGAGGTCCCATGGTAGGTTTACCTACATTCTCGGGCAGCTCCTCGCTGACCAAGGACAATTTCTCACTGACAATCTGACGGGCCAGATAGATATCGGTATCCCATTCAAATTCCACCCACACAACGGAAAAGCCATTGGTGGAAGATGAACGCACCCGGCGCACATGGGTCGCACCGTTCACGGCAGTTTCTACAGGAAAGGTTACCAATTGTTCCACCTCTTCGGCTGCCATACCATTCGCTTCGGTCATAATCACTACAGTCGGCGCATTCAAATCGGGGAACACATCGACTTCCGTATGAAAAGCCGTGTAAGTACCGCCAATAAGCAGCAAAACCGACGCCACCAGAACCAATATACGGTTTTGAAGGGAAAAATGTATAATTTTATTTAGCATAGGGCGGCTTGATTAATGTTCATGACTATGAGCCGGAATCGCATTGCTGGCCGATGCCAATTTCACCTGATAGGCTCCTTTTGTTACCACACGGTCACCGGCTTTTAACCCCGTAAGAATCTGAACTTCCTTTCCGTCATTAGCCCCCAAAGTCACTTCCTGTTTCTTATACCCTTCTTCATCCAATTGCAGATAAATAAAATACAAGCCCTGTTCTTCGGTCAATGCTGTAACAGGTAAGGCCAGCACATCGGGCATTTCCGACGAGAGCAGATACACCTCCACATACGAACCGGGAATCACATCTCCCCGATTATCAAATTCGAAAGTTACAGGCACATAAAAAGAAGTACCACCGGATGCTTTACCATAAGAAAGCAGATGCCCTTTCAACTCACCCAACTCATATACCTTATTATCGTATGGAGTCTTGAAGTTTGCCGACTGGATGCTATGCAGATAACCATAATATTTCTCGGAAACATCTGCACGAAGGAACAGACGACGGTTCTGAGTGATACTCACCAAAGGCTGGCCTACCGACACATAGTCACCTTCCTGCACCAGACAATTCTTGATATAACCACCTAAAGGAGCTGTGACGGACACACCTGTCTTGGTCTGGTTCTTTGAAATAGCCTCGTATGCCAATAATGCATTTTCATAACTCTCCTTAATGGCATTGAAATCTTTCTGCGATATTATCTGACTTTTTACCAACTTGGCGGCACGTTCATATTCTTTTTTGGCGGTTTCATATGCGATACGGGTACGTTTTACAGGGTCTCCGTCCGGCATATTCTCAGCAGAGATATTCAGAATGGGAGCCCCCTTGCTCACACTCATACCGTCCGTTACCGGATGGCGGAAAGAAACCACACCGGCTACATTGGCAACTACTACGCTTTCATCACCTTGTGCCGCCTGTACCTGTCCGCTGGTCGTTATTACCTGACGGAATGATTTAGGCTGGATTATTTCCGATTCTACTCCAGCTGCTTTCGCTTTTTCCGGAGCCAGGATTATCTCATCGGAATGTCCGGTTGCCATCTCTGCCTCGTGGTTATGTCCTTCGTGGTTTTCACTCGCATGATCGTGTTCCTCATGCTCGTGATCATGGCCTTCATGATCATGATTATGTGCTTTTTCCGTTTCATGACTATGCCCCTCATGGTCATGTTCCGATTTACTGTTGCAAGAGCCTAAAAGAAATAATCCCAAGACTCCCATAAAGATAAGTTTCTTCATGATGATATAATTTGTTCTTACTTTTTTATTAAATACAAAATTAGCGTAAAGAAAATGCAACAAAGTTGCGGATAAAAAGATAAACTTTCTATCTGTTAAG
>ERZ1673702.3543-NODE-3543-length-12057-cov-20.716714_pt1 | contig 12057 bp, 10 predicted proteins | sample MGYA00580232_ERZ1673702 | MGnify/ENA primary metagenome ERZ1673702 (study PRJEB41218, sample SAMN15661792) | gut metagenome | host: Homo sapiens | place: Canada: London | collected 2015-08-20/2019-03-30 | study: EMG produced TPA metagenomics assembly of... | reverse complement strand
GCCATGCCCTTCAGCGGCAGGAAGTAGTTCATCATGGAGAACATGCCCTTCTTCATCTCGCCGCCGTACCAGGTGTTCACGATGACCTGCTCCTTGCTGGTGATGTTGAACACAACAGCAGTCTCAGAGTTCAGGCCCAGCTCCTTGTAGTTCTCAACCTTGGCCTTGGATGCGTTGTAGACAACGAAATCGGGCTCAAAGTTCTCCAGCTCCTCAGCGGTGGGCTTGATGAACATGTTGGTGACGAAGTGTGCCTGCCATGCAACTTCCATGACAAAGCGGATGGCCATGCGGGTATCCTTGTTGGCACCGCAGAATGCATCCACGACGTACAGGCGCTTGTTGGACAGCTCCTTCTGAGCGATGGCCTTCACAGCAGCCCATGCTTCCTGAGAAGCGGGGTGGTTGTCGTTCTTGTACTCGTCAGAAGTCCACCACACGGTGTCCTTGGAGTTCTCGTCCATAACGATGAACTTGTCCTTGGGAGAACGGCCGGTGTAGATGCCGGTCATAACGTTCACAGCACCCAGCTCGCTGACCTGGCCCTTTTCGTAGCCTTCCAGACCGGGCTTGGTCTCTTCCTCGAACAGCTGCTCGTAGGAGGGGTTGTACACGATCTCAGTCGTGCCGGTAATGCCATACTTGGTAAGATCCAACTTTGCCATATTCGCTATACCTCTACTTTCGTTTGATCCATACGTCCTGTATAGGGCACAGCGTTTCCCGGCGGGCCGGGCGCTGCGCAGAAGGCTTGCAGTTTGTAAATGCAAATTCTCCTGTTTACCATTATACATAAAAGCCTTGCAAAATCAATAAATAAACCGTACTATTTGCAGAAAAGAAACAAATTTCATTAAGAAATTTAACTGCCTGAAACAATTTCAGGAAACAAAAGCAGGGGGCGAGGCCTGAAAAAATAAGGTGGAACGGCGGGAAAACAATTTTTTGATAAAATTTTGACGAGCCGGGATGCATGGCGGGATGCATGAAAAAACTGCACATAAAAACGGCCCTTCCCGCAAAACGGCGCGGCAGGGAAGAGCGGAACAGGATCCACAGCCCGATTTGTGCAAAATTTACGAGATTTTGACGATTTTTATAGCAAAGAAACTTTGCCTGTGGTATACTGTATCTGACAAAAGAACAGCCCCGCTTTTTCTGTGTGCTGCATATAAAAAGGAAAAAGATCATGAAGACCATCTACATCCTGCTCACCCGGTCAGGTACCCTGCTTTCAAACCTTGTTTACACCGTTACCGGTGCAAATTATACCCACGCTTCGCTGGCTTTTGACGAAGACCTGAGCTGCCTGTACAGCTCTACCCGCAAAAACGGCTATACCATGTTCCCGGCGGGGCCCAGCAGGGAATACCTGAACCGGGGCGTGTTCCGCCTGCGGGAGAATGTGCCCTGCGCGCTGTATGCGCTGGATGTGAGCGATGAAGCCTACATCCGTGCCCGCCGTCGTGCCGAGCACATGATGGCCCACGGCAGCCTTTACCGGTTCAACGTCATCGGTCTTGCACTCTGCGGGATGCATATCCGCTGGAAGCGCCGCCGGCACTATTTCTGCTCCCAGTTCGTCAGCGAGGTGCTGGAAAAGAGCGGTGCCATGGAGCTGCCCAAGCACAGCACCCTGATGCACCCGAACGACTACACCCGGCTGGAAGAGCTGCGGTGCGTATACAAGGGCACACTGGCCGGTCTGCCGCAGCGCCAGCAGATGGAATTTGACCAGAACGATACGGTGATCGGCGTATATCTGGGGCTGGCGCTGGGCCTGTTCCACACCGGCGCGGCCCGGGTGCGGGCGATTTTTTAAAAAAATGAAATTTTGTGTTGACAAAGCAGCTGCGCTATGCTAAAATAGTCGAGTCGGGAGCGAACGCCCGATGCAAAATGGACGTATGGCCCGTTGGTCAAGCGGTTAAGACAGAGGCCTCTCACGCCTTTAACATCGGTTCGATTCCGGTACGGGTCACCATTTTATAGTAGTAAAACGGTCATGTGCCGTTTTATATAGATGCCTCTTTAGCTCAGTCGGTTAGAGCACCTGACTGTTAATCAGGGTGTCGCCTGTTCGAGTCAGGCAAGAGGCGCCAGCAAAGCGATGGAAGTTTTCCATCGCTTTTTTCTTTTTCCGCTGCTTTTGTTGACAGAAAATGCAGGGCGGGATATACTTAAAATAATAAGCGAAACAAGAGGAAACTCCTTCCGTCATTGCCTGCGGCAATGCCACCTCACTCTATGAGGGAGGCTTTGGCAAAACCGGAAACTTTGCCGCACCGCCAAAGGCCCCATCTCCGAGGGGGCTGGCACGGCGTAAGCCGTGACTGGGGGAGTTTGCCCTTTAAAAAAGGAGAACATCATGAAAAAGATCATTCTGACCGGCGACCGTCCCACCGGCCGCCTGCATGTGGGCCACTATGTCGGTTCCCTGAAGGAGCGGGTGCGCCTGCAGAACTCCGGCGAGTACGATGAGATCTACGTTATGATCGCCGATGCACAGGCCCTGACCGACAACGCCGACAACCCGGAAAAGGTGCGCCAGAACATCCTGCAGGTGGCGCTGGATTATCTGGCCTGCGGCATCGACCCCGCCAAGACCCATATTTTCATCCAGTCCATGGTGCCGGAATTGACGGAGCTGAGCTTCTACTATATGAACCTCGTCACCGTGAGCCGCCTGCAGCGCAACCCCACCGTCAAGAGCGAGATCCATATGCGCAACTTTGAGACCAGCATCCCGGTGGGCTTCTTCTGCTACCCCATCAGTCAGGCTGCGGACATCACCGCATTCAAGGCGACCACTGTGCCTGCCGGTGAGGATCAGAAACCCATGATCGAGCAGTGCTGCGAGATCGTGCGCAAATTCAACGCCGTTTACGGCGATACCCTGACCGAGCCGGAGATCGTGCTGCCCCAGAACGCTGCCTGCCTGCGCCTGCCCGGCATCGACGGCAAGGCCAAGATGAGCAAGAGCCTCGGCAACTGCATCTACCTGTCCGAGGAACCGGAGGACATCAAAAAGAAGGTCATGTCCATGTACACCGACCCCAACCACCTGCGGGTGCAGGACCCCGGCAAGGTGGAGGGCAACCCGGTGTTCATCTATCTGGACGCCTTCTGCCGCCCGGAGCACTTTGCCGAGTTCTGGCCGGAATACCAGAACCTCGACGAGGTGAAGGCGCACTACCAGCGCGGCGGTCTGGGCGACGTGAAGGTGAAAAAGTTCCTGAACAGCGTCATGCAGGCCGAGCTGGAGCCCATCCGCACCCGCCGCAAAGAGTGGGAGCAGCGCCTGCCCGAGGTGGTGGAGATCCTGAAAGAGGGCAGCGCCTACGCGGAAAAGACTGCCGCCGCCACGCTGGCCGAGGTGCGCAAGTCCATGCGCATCGATTACTTCGAGAACGACAACCTGCTGAAATAAAATCTATGAGAGCGTCCGAAACACCACAGTCGTTTCGGACACTCTTTTCTTTTACATTTTCAAACCGGGAAGGTCTGCCGTACAAAAGCTTCCCCTTCGGGGGAGCAGGCAATGCCGAAAGGCATTGACTGAGAGGGTTCAGAAGGAGAATAAATATGTCAAAGACTGTATGGATCACCGGCGCAAGCTCCGGCATCGGGCAGGAGTTTGCACGCCGCTATGCAAAGCTGGGCTGCCGGCTCATCCTGACCGCCCGCCGCACCGACCGACTGGAAGCGCTGGCCGCAAAACTGGGCACGCCCTGCCGCATCCTGCCCGCAGACCTTGCCCGGGAAGAGGACTGCCAGCGTCTTTTCAAGGAGCTGGAGGGGGAGACCATTGATATCTTTATCAACAACGCGGGCTTTGGCGTGTGCGGCAGCTATCTGGAGACCGACGACGCCCGGGAAGAGGAAATGATCCGGGTGAACGTGGAAGCCATGGCGCGGCTGTTCCGCTTTGCGGTGCGCAGGATGCACGCGGCAGGCGGCGGCACCATCCTGAACGTGGCGTCCTCGGCGGGGCTGCTGCCCGGCGGGCCCTATATGGCGGGCTACTATGCCAGCAAGGCCTATGTGGTCAGCCTGACCCGGGGTGTTGCCCGGGAGCTGCAGGAGCTGCACAGCCCGGTCTACGTGTGTGCGCTCTGCCCGGGGCCGGTGGATACCGAGTTCAACGACCGGGCAGGGGTGGTATTTGCCCTCAGGGGCATCACGCCGGAGTTCTGCGTACAGGAAGCCATGCACGGCATGATGCACCGCAGAACCATCATCGTGCCTTCGGCCTTTATGCGGGCGTGCACCACGGCGCAGAAGCTGCTGCCCGCCTCCCTGCTGATGCCCATTGTGGCACGGCAGCAGAAAAAGAAGATGGGATGATATAAGGAGACCGGACTGTGGGTTTGCAGTCCGGTCTTTTGCATCTGATATTAAAGTGCGATGCCCAGCAGCAGGAACAGCGCACCCAAAATACCCATGCCGCCCAGCGCGGCCTTGGTGAGCTGGCGGTCCCGCTTTTCATAATCCGCGGCGGCCTGCCCAACGTATACGGCACAGCCTGCGCTGCGGCCCTCCGGGGTACGGACCGTGACTATGGCTTTTCCGTCAGCCACGGCAGTGACGGTGCCGTCGGCGTCCACAACAGCTACAGAAGGGTCAGAGCTTGTCCATTGCAGTGCCACAGCGGAAGGTTCCTGTACAGCCACAGTGGGGATCAGGTCCTGCTGGCTGCCGATGCTGTGCAGCAAAAGAACGTCTGCATCCAGCGTGACTTTGCCAATTTCGGAAGTGACCGTTACGGTGCAGGTCAGCGTTTCTCCCTGCGTGGTGTATGCACTGATGACTGCCTTGCCGGGGGCCAGTGCCGTGACAAGGCCGCTGGCATCCACCGAAGCGACGACCGGGGCGGAACTGCTCCACCGGTAAACGGAATACCCGGCACGGGAGACAGACTTTAGTGCCAGTTGGCGGCGGGGATTGGGATTCTGCCATGTCTGGGTCATCTCCAGTGCGGTCAGTTCCAGCTCGGAACGCTCGGTCACAGGCAGTTCCGGCTGTACTGTAATGATGTAAAGCGAGGATGCTTCGGTCTGGCTGGAAGAGACGGCCCCGGCAGACAAAGGTGCGGACAGCACCAGGCAGCTCAGAGCCAGAGAAGCAAAGATGATTGCGTGTTTTTTCATAGCAGGACTCCTTTTTCTTTATGAGAATTATTCTTGATTTTGAGGATACAGGAAAGTCATACTTATGTCAAGAAGAAACAGAGATAAGTCTGCAACTTTGTCAACAAGCCCAAATTTTTCTGCCGAAATTGTGCGCACCGCTAATGGCTGAAACCGTGTATACAAGATAAAACCGGAATTTTGCGGCTTTGCACGACTTTTCACGAAAAATTTTCCCTGAAAATTAAAAATACAGCAAAAATGCAGAAGAAAATGCCTTGACAGAGCCCAAAAAGAATGTTACCCTGTATACAAGAAGGATGCTAAAACCGAGAGTTCAGCTTTGGGCATCCTGCAAGGCAAGAACGGGGTTTCCCCGCAAAGGAACAATTTGATTGGAGGACTCTATTATGGCACAGTGCACTCCCAAATCTTTTGATCTGACCGGCAAGGTCGCGCTGATCACCGGCGCATCTTATGGCATCGGCATGGCGATTGCAAAGGCAATGGCAGCCAACGGTGCAACCATCGTGTTCAACGACATCAAGCAGGAGCTGGTGGATAAGGGCATCGCTGCTTACACAGAAGCAGGCATCAAGGCTCACGGCTATGTCTGCGACGTTACCGATGAGGATGCCGTCAACGCCATGGTGGCAAAGATCACCGAGGAAGTCGGCCACATCAACATTCTGGTCAACAACGCCGGTATCATCAGGCGCATCCCCATGACCGAGATGAGCGCTGCTCAGTTCCGTCAGGTCATCGACGTCGACCTGAACGCTCCCTTCATCGTGGCAAAGGCCATCATCCCCGATATGATCGCACAGGGCGGCGGCAAGATCATCAACATCTGCTCCATGATGAGCGAGCTGGGCCGTGAGACCGTCTCCGCCTACGCTGCAGCCAAGGGCGGCCTGAAGATGCTGACCAAGAACATCGCCTCCGAGTACGGCGAGTACAACATCCAGTGCAACGGCATCGGACCCGGCTACATCGCTACCCCGCAGACCGCACCGCTGCGCGAGATCCAGCCCGACGGCAGCCGTCACCCCTTCGACCAGTTCATCGTTGCCAAGACCCCCGCAGGCCGCTGGGGCGAGGCCGAGGATCTGGGCGGACCCGCTGTGTTCCTGGCATCTGAGGCCTCTGACTTTGTCAACGGCCTGATCCTGTATGTGGACGGCGGCATTCTGGCCTACATCGGCAAGCAGCCCCAGTAAACGCTGAGGGCACTCCGCAGTTCTGACCCCGGGGACTGCCGCACAGCGTTGTGTGGCAGTCCCTTTTGCATTTGTACGGGAAAGGATGTTATGCTATAATGGAAAAAGCACATCAGGACATCCCTTGGGTGCCCCATGCCGAAATTTCCCCGGAACCCTGCGGCCCCGGGGTGCAGCGCCGCGTGCTGGCTTACAGCAAGGACGCCATGTGCGTGGAAAACACCTTTGAGACCGGCGGCGTGGGTGCCATGCACTGCCACCCCCACACCCAGATCACCTATGTGGTGTCGGGCCGCTTCCGCTTTACCATCGGGGACGAGACCCGCGAGGTGGGCCCCGGCGACACCCTGCTCAAGCAGGACGGCGTGATGCACGGCTGCGTCTGTCTGGAAGCCGGCATCCTGCTGGACTTCTTCACCCCCATGCGGGAGGACTTTGTATAACACCTGCACCTGCAGGAGAAGATCATAAAAGGAGAAGAAACTACTATGAAGATCGCACTCATCAACGAGAACAGTCAGGCCGCCAAGAATGGCATCATTGAAGCCGCCCTGAAAAAGGTGGTGGAGCCCATGGGCCACGAGGTGGTCAACTACGGCATGTACGCCGCCGATGACGCCGCACAGCTGACCTATGTGCAGTGCGGCATTCTGGCCGCCATCCTGCTGAACAGCGGCGCTGCTGACTACGTTATCACCGGCTGCGGCACCGGCGAGGGTGCCATGCTGGCCCTGAACAGCTTCCCCGGTGTTATCTGCGGCCATGTGGAGGACCCCGTGGACGCCTACACCTTTGCCCACGTCAACGACGGCAACGCCGTCGCCATGCCGTTTGCCAAGGGCTTCGGCTGGGGCGGTGAGCTGAACCTCGAGTACTGCTTCGAGAAGCTGTTCGGCTTCGGCCACGGTCAGGGCTACCCCAAGGAGCGCGTGGAGCCTGAGCAGCGCAACAAGAAGATCCTGGACGGCGTGCGTGCCGCCACCTTCAAGCCGCTGATCGAGTGCCTGAAGAGCATCGATCAGGACCTGCTGAAGGGCGCTGTGGCCGGTGCAAAGTTCAGCGAGCTGTTCTTCGCTTCCTGCAAGGACGCGGAGCTGGCCGCTTACGTCAAGACCCTGCTGTAAGGGGATGCCGCTATGGGATGGCTTTATCATCTGAACACCGTTGTCACGGAAGTTCTGGAAGGATTTCTGGTGACGGCGGTGCCCATGATCGCGGGTCTGGCCGAAGTGATCGGACTGTTCATCATCATTACCAGTCTGGCCAAGGCGACCTACCACTATATCCGGACGATATTCTTCAACGATCATCATGATTTCCACCACGAGATGAGCAGTGGCCTGACCACGGCGCTGGAGTTCCTGATGTCGGCGGAGATCGCCAAGACCTTCCTTTTGCAGAATCTGGAGTCGGTGGTGCCGCTGGCTGCTACCTTTGCGCTGCGTGCCATGATGAGCCTGATGCTGCACTGGGAAATGCAGGGCGGACACCGCTCCGGTCACAAAAAAGCAGAAAACGACACAGAAGCGGAAAAGAATGACCAGTGTACCTAAAAACAAAGTTTTGCCAAACTTTTGCCGCATTCCCTTTCTTCGTGTTGTGAAAAACGTAAAACCTTGACATGAGCCCTTGACACTTTTGCACAAAGGGACTATACTCTTGCCATCGAAAGCAAAGGCGCTGACGGAATTGATTCCGCCAGCGCCTTTTGTGTTTTCGGGGATATTGCCGCTTGGGGGAAGATAGAGGGTCTCCTGAGTGCAAATGAAGCGTTCCTGCGTGCGATCGGCACGGGGAACACCGCACACGCCAAAAGGTTCTGGTGGCCTTGCGGCATCACATTCGTGGGAGGTATGAAAAGTTATGTTCAGCTCCGTCAACACCTGTTGGACGCTGGTTGCAGCGTTCCTTGTCTACTTCATGCAGGCGGGCTTCGCCTTGTGCGAAGCCGGTTTCACCCGTGCCAAGAACACCGGTAATATTCTGATGAAGAATATGATGGACTTCTGCATCGGCACCCCGTGCTACTGGATCATCGGCTTTGGCCTGATGTTCGGCGGCACCGGTGCACTGATCGGCGGCTTCGACCCGTTCATTCAGGGCGATTACAGCCATCTGGGTCTGGATATCCCGCTGTGGGTCTACATCGTGTTCCAGACCGTGTTCTGCGCAACGGCTGCCACCATCGTCTCCGGCTCCATGGCCGAGCGCACCAACTTCAAGGCTTACTGCGTTTACTCTGCTGCGATCTCGCTGGTGGTCTATCCCATCTGCGGCCACTGGATGTGGGGCGGCGGCTGGCTGCAGAGCATGGGCTTCCATGACTTTGCCGGTTCCGCAGCCGTGCACAACGTGGGCGGCGTCATCGCCCTGCTGGGTGCCTGGATGCTGGGCCCCCGCATCGGCAAGTACGACAAGGACGGCAAGCCCCACGCCATCCCCGGCCACAACCTGACCGCCGGTGCCCTGGGCGTGTTCATCCTGTGGTTCTGCTGGTTCGGCTTCAACGGCGGCTCTTCCCTGAGCCTGTCCACCGACGCCACCATGACCCTGACAGGCCTCGTCTGCTTCAACACCAACCTTGCCGCCGCCGTGGCCACCTGCGTGACCATGATCTTCACTTGGCTGCGTTACGGCAAACCCGATGTCTCCATGACCCTGAACGGCTCGCTGGCCGGTCTGGTCGCCATCACGGCGGGCTGCGATGCAGTCTCCCCCTTCGGCGCGTTCATCATCGGCTTCGTCGCCGGCGTTCTCGTGGTGCTGAGCGTCGAGTTCTTCGATAAGATCGCCAAGATCGATGACCCCGTGGGCGCCGTCTCCGTCCACTTTGCAAACGGCGTCTGGGGCACCATCGCGGTGGGCCTGTTCTCCAACGGCGGCGACGGCGTGGGCAAGGGCCTGTTCTACGGCGGCGGCCTGAGCCAGCTGGGCATTCAGCTGCTGGGCCTCATCACCGTGGACGCCTACGTTCTCATCGTGATGTTCCTCATCTTCAAGATCATCGACAAGACCATCGGTCTGCGCGTCCCCGCAGAGGTGGAGATCGACGGCCTTGATATCCACGAGCACGGCCTTGCTTCCGCTTACGCTGGCTTCTCCATCTCCGACGCCAACGCAGCGGCCATGCTCCCCAACGAAAATACCGACCTCGGCGAGGATGACCCCGTCAAGGCATCGTCGAAGCAGATCGATGCAGCCGTTCCCGTGGTGCGGGAGCCCGCTGTCATCCACGACGGCATCTACGACACCGGGATGCACAAGGTGTCCATTATCGCAAAGCTGTCCAAGTTTGACCAGTTGAAGACCGCCCTGAACGATCTGGGCGTCACCGGCATGACGGTCACGCAGGTGATGGGCTGCGGCATCCAGAAGGGCACCAGCGAGAAGTACCGCGGTGTGCCCGTGGACTCCACCCTGCTGCCCAAGATCAAGGTCGAAGTCATCGTCTCCAAGATCAGCGTTGACTCCGTGGTCGAAGCCGCCAAGAAGGCCCTTTACACCGGCCACATCGGCGACGGCAAGATCTTCGTCTACAACGTGACCCGCGTGGTCAAGATCCGCACCGGCGAAGAGGACTTTGCCGCCCTGCAGGATGTGGAGTAAAACTCCCGGACTCTAACAGCTGTCCCGCTGCGGTGCAGTTGCACCGGCACGACACCGGCCCCTGCGCAGCAGCGTGATGATCGCGTTTGCGTCAGCAACGAAAGCCCCAGTGGGGCTTTCGAGTGACCAAACGGTCTGCGAAAGCAGATGGAGGGGCCTCGCCCCGACAAGTGCTCTTTGTTCTCCTTTTTCCTTTTTCCTTTTTCTGATCCGAAATCTTAAACGGCAACCAGATCAAAGGCCCTGCTTCTGCGCACAAAGAAGCGGGGCCTTTGGCATTTGTTTTACCGGGCATGTGAAAGTTGTATAAGATCCTTTGCCATTCTTTGGTTGACATTGATAGAAAAACATGTTATGTTTTGGCGCGTATAGACAAAATCAAATCGAAATTAAGAGAGGTGCGGGGAAGAAACATGTGGAAAATAAAGGAATGGTTCCTGCATTATAAGGAAGCGATCCGGATCTCGCTGCTGGCGCTGTTCCGGTGGACGCTTCTGGCTGTGTGCACCGGCGTGCTGTGCGGCGGCATCGGAACGCTGTTCCATCTGGCAGTGGAATGGGTGACCGAGCAGCGCGCAGAGCAGGTCTGGCTGCTGTGGCTTCTGCCTGCGGCAGGCATCGCCATCACGGCTTTATATAAGGCGACGGGCTGTGTCGGCAAGGGCACCAACGATGTGCTGCGGGCCGTGCAGGACGGCAGCTCGGTGACGCCGTGGCTGGTCCCGGCCATCTTTCTGGGTACGGTGCTCACCCATCTGTGCGGCGGCTCGGCCGGCCGCGAGGGCGCAGCGCTGCAGATGGGCGGCAGCATCGGCTGGAATATCGGCCGGGTGCTGCACTTCAACAATCATGACTGCCGCACGGCTACCGTGTGCGGCATGGCGGCATTTTTTTCGGCGCTGTTCGGTACGCCGCTGACCGCGACCCTGTTTGCGATGATGGTGGTGGATGTGGGCCTGATGCTGACCGTTGCCTTCGTGCCGGGCTTTCTGGCGGCGCTTATTGCATATGGCATCTCGCTGAAGGCCGGCATTGCGCCCACACGGTTTGTGATGGAAGCGCCGCCGCTGGATGCCCGGACGGTGGTGCGCACCGCCGTGCTGGCCATGTGCTGTGCGGTGGTGGCGGTGATTTTCTGCCAGATGCTGCACTTTTTTGAGCATGAGATCCCCAGACTGCTGCCGAATCCGTGGGTGCGGGCCGCTGCAGGCGGTGCGGCTGTGGTGGCGCTGTCCTACCTGATGGGGGTGGGCCGCTATAACGGTGCCGGCATGGATGTCATTATGGATGCCGTTGAGCTGGAGCAGGCTCTGCCGTGGGACTTTGTGTGCAAAATGGTGCTTACGGTGCTGACCCTGAGCGTGGGCTTCAAGGGCGGCGAAGTGGTGCCGAGTTTTTACATCGGCGCAACGTTTGGCTGCGTGGTGGGACCGCTGCTGGGGCTCCCGGCGGGCTTTTCTGCTGCCGTGGGTCTGGTGTGCGTGTTCTGCGGGGCGACCAATACGCTGGTGGCTTCCATTGTACTGGCGGCTGAGCTGTTCAGCGGTGCCGGGTTTGAGCTGATGGCTCTGGCCTGCGGCCTGAGTTATATGTTCTCCGGCTATCACAGCCTGTATTCCAGTCAGGGATTCCGCACCAGCAAGCTTTTTTCGGAATTCCTGCAGCCGAAGGAAGAAAAATGAAGAAAAAATTTCATGGCTGCGTCTCTTGATTTTTTTTGCGGGACGTGCTACAATCAGCGTAGTTTCATCCTGTAAAAGCGATGATGCGGACAAACTGAGTTCCCGTTTCTCCATGACCCAGAGAGGGCTGCCCCGCAAGGGTGCTGCAAGCAGCCTGCCATGTGCCGGAGCTCTACCACCGCAGAGCGCAGAGGAGAACCTCTGCCGGGTGCGCCCGTTACAGCACAGCGAGTGGCACGCAGAGGCGTGCAATTCGGGTGGAACCGTGGAACGTTTCTGACTTTTTCAGGCGCTTCATCCCGTGAGGAAGTGTGCGGGATGAAGCGCTTTTTTGTTTTACTTTATCTGTCAAAGGAGCAAACATTATGAAGATCATCTATAAGGACGGCCATGTGGACGAGTGCCCGCAGGACCAGGAAC
>ERZ1673702.3538-NODE-3538-length-12064-cov-10.492964_pt1 | contig 12064 bp, 9 predicted proteins | sample MGYA00580232_ERZ1673702 | MGnify/ENA primary metagenome ERZ1673702 (study PRJEB41218, sample SAMN15661792) | gut metagenome | host: Homo sapiens | place: Canada: London | collected 2015-08-20/2019-03-30 | study: EMG produced TPA metagenomics assembly of... | reverse complement strand
AATGCGCTGGGAAGTTACCCCATGCGGCCAGCTGCGGGGTCTTTGTTGCGTTCGTACAAGCAACCCAACATATATATCTGAATTTGGATGGGAGGGGCTTGTTGCTGGTAGGGGCGTTGGGCTGTTGTCGATACTTTGGGATGGATTGTGCTTTGGGGTGGGGCGTGCTTTGGGATGAGAGGCTTACTTACTTAGTTGAAGAGGGGTTTTATGGCTGAGAGGTAGTCTTTGGCTACGTCGGTTTTTTCTGCTTGGAAGTTGTGCCAGGCCCACCATTGGACGGTGGCTACGAAGCTTGAGGCTATGTGGTGTAGCAGGAAGCTTCGGTCCATGGTGCCGGCGGGGCCTGCGGGGTTGACGGGGACGGTTTCGGCTGCTCGTGACATGATGGTCTTGCGTAGGCAGTCGGCGAAGACGCGTGAGCCGGCGCCGGCTACGAGGGCTCGAACGCCCTGGCGACGCTCCCAGAGGTTGTTGAGGATATGCTCGACCTGCACGAGTGGGTCGTCGAGGGGCGTACCGTCATCGTCGAGGGCATGGGTGCAGATATCGCACACGAGCTCAGCGAGCAGGTTATCTTTGCTCTTGAAGAGGCCGTAGAACGTGGCCCGACCCACATGGGCGCGAGCGATGATGTCGCCGACGGTGATTTTGCCGTAGTCCTCTTCGCGCAGCAGCTCGGAGAATGCCGCGACGATCGCAGCGCGGCTTTTTGCCTTGCGGGTATCCATGGCTATTCGTCCGCGTGAACAAGCAGGCAGCGGAGCGTGCCGGAGCAACCCTCGTAGGGGCGCTTGCCGGCGCCGTAGCCGACGGCTTCGATGCGGTAGCGTGAAGGCAGTTGGTCGGACGTACGCAGCGCGGTGACGATGGCGGCGCCCGTGGGCGTCACGAGCTCGCCGGCGACCGGTGCAGGCGTGAGGGCGATATTGCCCGCCTGGCACAGGTTGACGACAGCGGGGACGGGAATGGGCATGAGGCCGTGGGCGCAGCGAATGGTGCCGTGGCCCTCAGAGAGTGACTCGACCACGATGTCCTCAATACCCAGGTCGTCGAGGCAGATCGCGACAGAGCAGACGTCGACGATGGAGTCGACGGCGCCCACCTCGTGAAACAGGACGGTCTCGGGCGTTTTGCCGTGAGCCTTGGCCTCGGCAGCAGCGAGTACGGAAAAAATGGCGAGGGCGCGACGCTTGGCGCCATCGCTTAGCTGTGAGCCGTCGATGATGGCAGTGACGTCTGCCAAAGAACGGTGGTGATGGTGGTGGGTGTGATGATGGTCCTCATGGTCATGCTCGTGGCAGTGCTCGTCATGGTCATGATGGTGGTGCTCATGCTCGTGCGTGTGCTCGGCAGCTGCTTCGTTGCCGTAGAGCCAGGCCATATCGTAATCGTGGTTCTCGAGTCCCTCTGCAAGCTGGACGTCGAAATCGCAGGCGTCGATGCCATGCTTGTTTGCACGCGTGACGGCAATCTCAAAGCCGTCGACCGGCAGCGTGGCGAGCTGTTCGCGCAGGTGCTCCTCGCTGGCGCCCAGGTCGAGCAGGGCCGCGACGGCCATATCGCCGCTGATGCCCGAGGTACCGTCGATGATAAGCGTGTGTTGATGGTTGGACATGGAATGCTCCTTAACGGGCGCGGGATGTGCCGGCGCTCAGGTGATTGATAAGACTTGCCTGGTAGGCGGCACCAAAGCCGTTGTCGATATTGACGACCGATACGCCGCTGGCACAGGAGTTGAGCATGGCGAGCAGTGCGGCTACGCCACCAAAACTTGCGCCGTAGCCCACGCTGGTGGGAACGGCGATGACCGGACAGCTCACCAGGCCGCCGACCACGCTCGCCAACGCGCCCTCCATGCCGGCGATGGCGATGACCACCTGCGCCTGTGCAAGTTCCTCGGCATGCGCGAGCAGGCGGTGCAGGCCGGCAACACCCACGTCGTAGAGGCGGTCGACCTCGTTGCCATAGAATTCGGCCGTCAACGCGGCTTCCTCGGCGACGGGCAAGTCGCTCGTGCCGGCGCAGGCGACGACGATGCGTCCGTTGCCAGTAGGGGAGGGCTTGCCGCCCACGAGGGCGAGCTGTGCGTTCGGGATATATCCCAGGTCGATGCCGTTGCCGAGGAGCTCCGAGGTACGGGCTGCTTTTTCGCTGTCCAGGCGCGTGACCAGGACGCGCTCCTGGCCGGCATCGCGCAGCGCTTCGATAATGGCGGTAATCTGCTCGGCGGTTTTACCGGCACCGTAGACAACCTCGCCGGCTCCCTGGCGCACCCCGCGCGAAAGATCGAGCTGTGCAAAGCCCAGGTCGGCGGTCGGCGCCGTCTGGATGCGCGTGAGGGCATCGGCCGGCATAATGCTTCCGTCTGCCACGTCACTTAGCAATTGCTCAAGATCTCGTTTGTCCATATAAGTTCCCTTCGACGCAGAAAAGTTTAGCACGCGAAGGGTTGTTTCCGAACATTAGAGCATAATTGTTCGGAAATCTGACATGTCAGATTAGATGAAGTTGTGAGGCAAACTGACTAGTCGCGCAGGATGATGTCCATGGCGAGCATCAGGTTGCGCTCGTCGATGGCAAATGGGGCGGCCTCGCGCGTCTTGGGCTTGGCGCAAAATGCGATGCCCGTGCCTGCGGCCTGAATCATGGGGATGTCGTTGGCGCCGTCACCGATCGCGACGGTATGGGCCATATCGACACCGCACTCGACTGCCCAATCCAGCAGCTGGATGAGCTTGGACTCCTTGGTCACAATGTCTGCCGCCAACTTACCGGTGAGCTTGCCGTCCACGACCTCCAGGCGGTTAGCCAGGCAGAAGTCGATGCCCGCGGCGGCCACGATCTTGTCGGCGACCTCGTGGAAGCCGCCGCTCACCACGCCGACCTTCCAGCCCTTGCTGTGTGCCGAGCGCACAAGCTCCAACGCGCCGGGGGTAAACGTCACGCGCTCAAAGGTGCGCTCGAACACGCTCTCGTCCAGGCCGGCGAGCAGCCCCACGCGCTTCTCGAGCGCTTGCCTAAAGTCCAGCTCGCCGCGCATAGCGCGATCGGTGATTTGCGCAACTTGCTCGCCCACGCCGGCCTCCTCGCCCAACAGGTCGATGACCTCCTGGTTGATGAGCGTGGAGTCGATATCCATAACAATGAGGCGTGCAGTCATGATGGGCCTTTCCAAGTGCTGTTTTATTGGGGCATATTGTCGCACGTGAATAGCGCGGGCGGGTGCCGCGGTGCGTCAATTGTTTCGTCTCCGTCAAGTCTTTGGGCAAGAGCTACTTTTTCGCGGCACATCGACGCGGGTGCGATAAGATAGAACGCCATGTCCGGCTGCGCGGTTTACGCAGGCTGGGCAAATCTGTACGACGCCGCCCGGAACGACACGGGGCGGCACAGATCCATAAAGGAGGATCACTGGTATGAGCCAGACCCGTCCCATCGACGAGCATTCCATGCACACCCGTACCTGCGGCGAGCTTCGCTTCGAGAACGTGGGCGAAGAGGTCACCCTCACCGGTTGGGTGAGCCGTCGCCGTGACCACGGCGGCCTTATCTTCTGCGACCTTCGCGACCGCGAGGGCATCACGCAGCTCACCTTCGACCCCGAGCACTCCGACGGCGATGCCTTTAAGATCGCCGAGACCATGCGTCCCGAGTGGCCCATCAAGATCCACGGCGTCGTGCGCGCCCGTGGCGAGGAGACCACCAACGCAAAGCTCGCGACCGGCGAGATCGAGGTCCTGACCGACCACGCCGAGGTGCTCAACACGTCCGTCACCCCGCCGTTCCAGATCGAGGACGGCATCGAGACCAGCGAGGACACCCGCCTGCGCTATCGCTATCTGGACCTCCGCCGTCCCGAGATGATGGCCAACCTCAAGCTGCGCTCCGACTTCACCTTTGCCATTCGCGAGGCGCTGCACAACCGTGAGTTCATGGAGGTCGAGACGCCCTCCCTGTTTAAGTCCACGCCCGAGGGTGCCCGCGACTTCATCGTTCCCAGCCGTATTCAGCCGGGTAACTTCTACGCCCTGCCGCAGTCCCCGCAGCTCCTGAAGCAGCTGCTCATGGTCGGTGGTGTCGAGCGTTACTACCAGGTTGCCAAGTGCTTCCGCGACGAGGACCTGCGTGCCGACCGTCAGCCCGAGTTCACCCAGGTCGATATCGAGATGTCTTTCGTGGACCAGAACGATGTCATGAGCGCGCTCGAAGAGGTCCTGTCCGATGCCTTCGGCCGCATGGGCGTCGAGATGCCCACGCCGCTGCGTCGCATGAACTACTGGGATGCCATGGACACCTATGGCTCCGACAAGCCCGATACCCGCTATGGCATGCACCTGGTCGACCTGACCGACATCTTTGCCAACTCCAAGTTCAAGGTCTTTGCGACCGCCGCAAACGAGGAGGGCTCTGTCGTCAAGGCCATCAACGCCAAGGGCGCCGGCGCCTGGGCACGTGCCAAGATCGATAAGCTCGCCGGCGTGGCCTCCACGTTTGGCGCCAAGGGCCTGGCATGGATCGCCTTCCGCGAGGACGGCTCCATCAACAGCCCCATCGTCAAGTTCTTCTCGGACGAGGAGATGGCGGCTCTGCGCGAGCGCATGGACGTCGAGCCCGGCGACCTCGTGATGTTCGCCGCCGGCCCGCGCCTGCTCTCTGACGAGATCCTGGGCGGCATGCGCTCCCACATGGCCAACGCGCTCGAGATCAAGCGCGAGGGTCACGATTTCCTGTGGGTCGTCAACTTCCCGCTGTTCCACTGGGACGAGGACCGCAAGGCCTATGCAGCCGAGCACCAGCCGTTCACCCTGCCGACCGAGACCGACATCGCCAAGATCGAGGCAGATCCGCTGGCAGCCGGTTCTTGCACCTACGACTTTGTCATGGACGGCTTTGAGGCCGGCGGCGGCGGTATGCGTATCCACAACGCCGAGATGCAGATGTCCATGCTCAAGCTCCTGGGCTTTACCGAGGAGCGCGCCGAGTCGCAGTTTGGCTTCCTCATGGAGGCCCTCAAGTTTGGTGCGCCCCCGATGGGCGGTTTTGCTCTGGGCCTGGACCGCGTGTGCATGCTGCTCACCGGTTCCGATTCCATCCGCGACGTCATGGCGTTCCCTAAGACGGCCAGCGGCTCCGACCTTATGTCGGGCGCTCCGAGTGCCGTTTCCGGCGCCCAGCTCAAGGACGTCAGCCTGCGCCTGATGTAGGCGAGCGGCTACATAATGCCCACAACGAGGGAAGGACGCGTGCCTTCCCTCGTTTTTTATGTCGTGACGTCATGGTTTGGAGGCTTGCCGTCGTGCGCCGGGAAACTACAACCCGGAATCTGCGTCCAGAAGGGGTCGCGCTTTCCCAAAGGGGGTCCTCTGGGAAAGCGCGACCCAGAATTCGGCAAAATAATGGGGCAGGCTTTCCGCAACAACTGTCTGGCGGAAAGCCTGCCCCCAGTTTCTTATAGCGAGTCTCTCTGGATCAGCTGCATGTGCATCACGGAGGTGGTGGGCTCGGCACCCTTGATCATGTCGAGCGCAATGTTGGCGGCCATGTGTCCTTCTTCGCGCAGGGGCTGGCGGACGGTCGTGAGCGCGGGGACGCAGCGCGCCGCAATCTCGTGATCGTCGAAGCCGACGACAGAAACGTCCGCAGGAACGGATAGGCCTGCCTCGTTGAGTGCGGTGATGACGCCAGCTGCGATACGGTCCGATCCGCAGAGCACGCCATCGAAAGCAATCTCGCGCGCGAGGATCTGGTGCATGGCCTGATAGCCGTCTCCGCTGTTCCAGCCGGTATAGATAACGTTTGCGTCTGGGAGGTCTTCGCCCAAGACGGCACGGTAGCCGCGCAGGCGGTCGACAACAGCGGGGTTGTCTTGCGGTCCCAACACGGCGACGATATCTTTGCGCCCGCGATCCTTCATGGCGAGTGCCGCAAAATGTCCGCCCTCTTCGTCGTCAGAGTAGACCGTCGAGAACACATCGCGATAGGGGTGGCCCTCGAGCTGGCCACACAACACGGTGGGTACGCCCAGCTCGCGCAGCACCTCGAGCAGCTCGCTGCCTTTGTAGGGAGAGACGTCGATCACGGCGTCGAACGAGCGGCGCTCAAAGTGCTCGCGTGCGCGGTTGCGCTCATGCGTAGAAGACGCCTGCAAGATAACGGGCAGATAGGACGACTCCGACAGTTCCTCGGTAATGCCGCTCAAAAACTCGCTATAGGTGGGGTCGCTGAAGAGTTCACTCAGAGGCTCGGTCACGAGCACGGCGATGATTTCCGTGCGCCCGACAGCGAGCGCTCGGCCACGAGCGTTGGGGACAAAATTGACTTCCTTGGCCGCCGCGCGGACGCGCTTTTTGGTTTCCTCGCTAATGCGGGGCGAATCGTTGAGGGCGCGCGATGCCGTGGAGCGCGACACGCCGGCAGCTGCGGCAACCTCGGCAAGCGTAGGTGCGGTGCGAACTGGTTGTGTCATGGCGTCTCCTGGAAAATGCGGTCGATGTTGTCACTGATACGGGCTAGTGCGGATACAGCTTACTATAGTGCGCCTGAACAGCGTTCATGATATCCGGTGACCGGTGTCGTTTTGCAACCAAGCCGAAATCGAATACGTCTCGTGTGGGTGAGATATCAGCGGGCGTGGAGGTTGCCTACGAGCTTAAGAACGATGTCTTGTGCTGAGTTTCGATATTCAGGGTGACATAAGTGTTGCGATTGTACAACCGGTTGCACCGTTAACCCTGCCAAATCGACCGTTCAGCGGACAACCGGTTGCACAGTTTTTTACATCGCCCGTAAGATAAGGACAACCGGTTGCACAAGAATCACTACGATGATGAAGGAGCATCACCATGGACGCCATTAACGATTGGGAAAACCAAGCGCTCACCCACAGGAACCGCCTGGCACCCCATGCGTACTTTATGGGTTACGAGACCGCCGATCTCGCTGCAACGTACAGCCGCGAGCTGTCGCGCGGGTTTGTCCAGCTGTCCGGCTCGTGGCAGTTCCGCCTCTTTGAGGACCCCGCTGCCGTCTCCAACGAGGAACTCTCCACGTACAAGCCCGAGTGGGATCACGTGGAGGTTCCGCACCTGTGGCAGGTGGACGGCTATGGCAACCTTGCCTACACCGACGAGGGTTTCCCGTTCCCGGTTGATCAGCCGTTCGTTCCCTCCGACGACCCCACGGGCGTCTACCAGCGCATCGTCAACCTTCCCGCCGTTCCTGCCGGCGCTCGCGAGATCATTCGCTTCGACGGCATCGAGAGCTATGGCGAGCTGTACGTCAACGGTCAGTATATCGGCATGACCAAGGGTTCGCGCCTGTCTGCCGAGTTCGACGTGACCGACGCGCTCGTCGAGGGCGACAACCTGTTTGCGGTCAAGGTCCTGCAGTACAGCGATGGCAGCTACATCGAGGATCAGGACATGTGGTGGGCCTCGGGCATCTTCCGCGATGTGTACCTTATGCAGCGTCCCGCCGCGCACCTGGTCGACTTTAGGTTCCGCACGCACCGCGAGGGCGATGCCGCTCTGATCACGCTCGATACGGTTGCCGAGGGCGCTTCCCGCGTTGTGTTTACGCTCAGCGATGGCGAGAACGTGGTGGCTACGGGTGAGTGCGTCGACAGCCATGCCGAGTGCAGCGTGACCGATGCCCACTTCTGGAATCCCGAGGACCCCTTCCTCTACGATCTTACGTTTGAGGTCTACGACGGCGACAAGGTGAGCGAGTACGTCCCGCATCGCCAGGGTCTTGCCGAGGTGACGGTCGAGGGCAATCATATCTACCTCAACGGCACTTACTTTAAAATGCATGGCGTCAACCGCCACGATCACGACGATCACAAGGGCCGCGCCGTGGGCCTCGATCGCATGCGCCGCGACCTGGAGCTCATGAAGCAGCACAACATCAACGCAGTGCGCACCTCTCACTATGCCAATGACCCGCGCTTCTACGAGCTGTGTGATGAGTATGGCATCATGCTGGTCGCCGAGACCGATATGGAGAGCCACGGCTTCGAGAATATCGGCAACATCGCCCTGGTTACCGACGACCCGGCATGGGAGCCGGCCTACGTCGACCGTATTGAGCGCCTGGTGATGCAGGAGCGCAACCACGCGTGCATCATCATGTGGTCGCTGGGCAACGAGAGCGGCTATGGCTGCAACATCCGCGCGATGTACGCCAAGGCTCACGAGCTCGATGGTCGTCCGGTCCACTACGAGGAGGATCGCAACGCCGATACCGTCGACGTTATCTCCACCATGTACTCCCGCGTGTCGCAGATGAACGACTTTGGTGAGCATCCATTCCCCAAGCCGCGCATCAACTGCGAGTACGGTCACTCCATGGGCAACGGCCCCGGAGGCCTGTCCGAGTATCAGGAGGTCTTCGATCGCTGGGATTGCATCCAAGGCCAGTTTATCTGGGAATGGTGCGACCACGGTCTGGCTGCTGTGACCGAGGACGGCATTGCCTACGATATGTATGGCGGCGACAACGGCGATTACCCCAACAACAGCAACTTCTGCATCGATGGCATGGTGTTCCCCTGGCAGCAGCCGAGCCCGGGCCTTACCGAGTACGGCCAGGTCATCTGCCCGGTTCGCATGGCTTATGACGCCGAGGCGGGCGAGCTGACTGTCACCAACAAGCGCTGGTTTACCACCCTCGAGGATGTTTGCCTGTCGGCGGAGACCCTGGTGGACGGCGACGTGGTCTGCCGCAAGACGCTCATGCCCGGTGCGGTTGACCCCGGTGAGTCCGTCCAGCTTCCGCTGGTGATTCACGAGGCCGCGGTAGGCGAGACCCTGCTGACTGTGCGCGCCTACACCATGGCCGCTCACGTCTGGTGCGAGCCGATGTTCCAACTGGGCGCAAACCAGTTTGCCATCGCAAACCATCCGGCGCCGGCCATTGCGGCCCCCACTCGTCCTGAGCTTACGGTCGAGGAGACCGAGCAGGAGATTCGCATTCACTCCCTCAACGGCGAGCTGACCTTCAGCAAGGTAAACGGCACCGTGAGCGAGTGGAAGGCATCCGGCCGCGACGTCATGGCCTCTGGCCCCCAGGTTGGTTTTTGGCATCCGCTCGTCGACAACCACGCCCAGGAGTACGACTCCCTGTGGAAGGACAACTTCATCGATGTAATGCAGACGTCCACCCGCAAGGTTTCTTGGAAGCAGGACGGCAATGCGGTCGCCGTTACCGTGAGCCAACGCATTGCTCCTCCCGTCCGTGCGTTCGGCATGCGCGTCGAGCTTGTCTACACCGTGCTTCCGAGCGGTCGCGTCGACCTCAAGGTTTTCGGCGAGCCCTACGGCGATTACTCGGATATCATCCCGCGCATCGGCATCTCCTTTGAGGTCCCCGGTTGCGATCGTGCCGTCGAGTGGTATGGCCACGGCCCGGGCGAGAACTATCCGGACTCGCTGCGCGCCAACCCGGTCGGTCATTACCGCACTACGGTCGACGACATGTTCACGCCGTATGTCATGCCCCAGGATTGTGCCAACCGCGAGGGTACCCGCTGGGTTGCCCTGCGCTCTAGCCACGGTGACGGCGTGCTGGTGACGCGTCCGGCTGACGCTGCCTCCAATCCGTTCTCGTTCTCGGCATGGCCCTATAGCTGCGAGGCCATCGATAACGCCAAGCACGTCTACGACCTTGTCAAGGGCGACACGGTTACGGTCAACATCAACGACCAGCTGCTCGGCCTTGGTTCGAACTCTTGGGGTTCCGAGGTGCTCGATTCCTATCGCACCCGTTTTGAGAGCTTCAGCTTTGAGGTGTCCCTGCGACCGCTGACGTCTGCCGATCTGGCTCAGGCACTGGCACCCATTAAGGAGGCATAAGTCATGCATGTCTTTAACTCGCGCGCCGATTTCGACGCTCAGATGAAGTCCGTCAAGAAGTGGATGCGTACCGGACAGGCGCTCGACGGCGTTTCTGAACTGCAGCACGATGTGGCGTACTCCATCGGAGACTCGCTGGTGTATTGGTGGGTGAACGCCCACGAGGCGGCTACCGCCGATCTGGTCGGTCACCGTCGCTATCATGCCGTGCTCGCCCCGCTCGACGGCGACCTGACTGTCGAGGTTGCCCCCAAGGCAGGCCTCACCTGCACCCGCGCCTACAGCGATATCGATGATCGCGAGCGCTTTGAGGGTACGGGGGAGACCGTGACGATTCCCGCCGGCGGCGTTGCCGTCGTCGAAATTGACGAGGCCTACCGTGTCGTGGCCGATGCCGCGGATCCCCGCGTCGTGGTACTGCACGTGACAGTCGAAGGTTATTCCTTCCCCAACAAGTAGTATTCGTCCGCCTGGACGTTTGCTTCGCGCCGTTAAGGGGGATGGCTTTGTTGACTCCCTTTTCCCCATTCCCCTTAGCAGGTGCGCCGTCCGTGTTTGCACTTGCAGCTCGGACGGTTTTAGATGACATTTAACAGATGATTGGGAGGGCTTATGAGCTCTGAAAACGAGGAACGATTGGTTCGTTCGCTCTGCTGGGCATGACGGTCGCCGCCGTGTTCGGTATCAAGAACATCATCAACAACAACGCGGCCATCGGCTTGGCAGCTGCGCCGTCGTTCTTCTTCGCCACGCTTTTGTACTTTGTCCCCTATACCCTGGTTACCGCCGAGTTCGTCGGCCTCAACAAGGACTCCGAGTCTGGCGTGTACGCATGGGTTAAGACCTCGATGGGTGGTCGCTGGGCGTTCCTGACGGCATTTAGCTACTGGTTTGTTAACCTGTTCTTCTTTGCGTCCGTCCTGCCCAACGTCATCATCTACGCGAGCTACGTGTTCTTTGGTGCCAACGCCGAGCTTTCGCAGCTGTGGATCACCATTATCGAGATCGTCGTCTTTGCTATCGCCACGTGGGTTTCGACCAAGGGCGCTAAGTGGATCGGCTCCATTTCCTCCTTCGGTTCGACCGCGGCTCTCGGCCTGACCGCCGTGTTCATCCTGCTGTCCCTGGCTGCTGCCTTTGGCGGCGTTGAGTTCGCTACGGCTCCTACTCCCGCTAACATGGCTCCCGACATGAGCAACTTCGCAACTGCGTGGGGCTTCTTCGGTACGCTTGCCTGGATCATCCAGGGCGTTGGCGGCGCTGAGTCTGTCGGCGTGTTCCTTAACGACCTTAAGGGTGGCGTCAAGGCCTTCGTGCGCACCGTCGTTATCGCCGGCCTGACCATCGGCCTTCTGTATGCAGGCGCTTCGCTGCTGGTTAACCTGTTCATCCCCGAGGGCGGCGTTGCCATCTCCACCGGTATCTTCGACGTATTCGGCGCTGTCTTTGCCCACTTTGGCATTCCCATGGAAGTGTCTACGCGCGCCATCGGCTTGATCCTTCTCGCCGCCACGCTGGGCTCCCTCATGATGTGGACCTCCGCTCCCATCAAGGTCTTCTTCACCGAGATCCCCAAGGGCGTCTTTGGTAGCAAGATCGTCGAGCTCAACGAGCATGGCATTCCTGCCCGCGCTGCTTGGCTGCAGTTCGCCATCGTCGTCCCCATCCTGATCATTCCGGCCCTGGGCTCCGGTAACCTCGACGACCTGCTCATGATCGTCACCAACATGACGGCTGCCACCGCTCTGCTCCCACCGCTGCTGATTTTGCTTGCCTACTTTATGCTGCGCAAGAACTTTGACGCCGCTCCCCGTGGCTTCCGCATGGGTTCGTGCAGCTTTGGCCTGGTCGTTGCCGCATTCCTGCTTGTGGTCTTCTGCTTCGTGCTTATCTGCGGCACCATTCCGCTCGATCAGCCGCTGTGGCTGACGCTGGTCTACAACGTTGGCGGCGTGGTTGTCTTCTTGGGCCTTGCCGTGACGTGGTACAACCGCTACATCAACCGCCTGCGCGAGACCGATCCCGAGGCCGCCGAGAACGAGCTTCGCCCTTCCGTCCTCGATATGATGGAGTAGCGGCTAGGATTAATCTACGGCTGTGGAATAAATCGATTCCCTTTCCTAAGGAGGGGCCTTACGAGGCCCCTCCTTTTGTGTTCAAGACTTTAGTCCGCTGGCCGCGCAGCGGCCAGCTTTAAACCACCCGCTACG
>ERZ1673702.3535-NODE-3535-length-12069-cov-5.254953_pt1 | contig 12069 bp, 20 predicted proteins | sample MGYA00580232_ERZ1673702 | MGnify/ENA primary metagenome ERZ1673702 (study PRJEB41218, sample SAMN15661792) | gut metagenome | host: Homo sapiens | place: Canada: London | collected 2015-08-20/2019-03-30 | study: EMG produced TPA metagenomics assembly of... | reverse complement strand
GCGCAGGTCAGCATCGCGCAGGTTGGCACCGCGCCTAATAGCGTCCAAAACCGTTTCGGTGATTGTGTTTCCCTCTTTCGTGTATTCAAATACGACCGAGCCCGTCCAACGGTTGCGGATTTCGATTTTAATCTGTTTCGTTGATTCCATTGTGGTAAAAGCTTTTGTTACACTCCTTTCGGAACCCGATAATGAAGGGTACGTCCGGGATAATGATAATCGAGAATCGGTTTGGCGAGGCGTATATTTCCTTCGATCAACGCCGCCAGTCTTCTGCTGGATACCGTCAGCGTCAGCCGATCCCGCGTTATCTCCACGCCTTGAAGATCAGTCAGCATATCGCGGCATACAGCCACCGTCGACAGCCTGTCGTAGATTTCATGCCAGCATTGCAGAAACCTCACCGGATAACGCAGGGGTTCCGACGTCTTTTCTTCGGTCCATGCACGGGCCAATGCCGCCTTGTCTACGACCTTCTCTCCCTTGCGCATCCATCCGGTAGCCTGGTAGTGATTAACGAACCTGTCGACTTCGTTTGCAGGGTTTCGGAAATTTCGGAAAAAGAAAATCTCGAAAAATTTCTCTCTCTCTTCTTCGCGCGTTTCGGATTCAGAAACAGAGACAGAATCAGATTCAGAATCAATATCAGAATCAGATACAGATTCAATAGGGTTTTCGCGGTTTCCTGCCGGTTTTGAAGAAAAACCGCCGCTTTCCGAAAAAACCGTGCGGTTTTCTTCGAAACCGTCCGCTTTTTTAGGCCGACCGCCCTTGCGGCCGTTCTCGCGGTTCTGCTCGCACTCCGCGTAATACTTTTTGGCGTTCGCATCCAGCGACGCACGGATGAAGCCGAAACAGAGCGTAGTCAGTTCATCCATTTCCGGCAGCTCCTCTTCCGTCGCGTGCGCATAAATGGCAGTCAACAGCCTGCCCCGCTGCTCCATCGTGAGCATCTTGATCTGCGGAAAGAAATCGTGCCGCAGAAGAAACGTGTCTTTATTTTGCCTGGCCATGATGGTTATGTTGCTTTTGGTGACACTCCGCACAGAGTGTAATCAGACAATCCAAGTGCTCTTTTTCTCTGCCTACGATGGATTGGCCGTCGACGTAATAGGTCTTGTGATGGATTTCCAGTGAATAGCTCCGTCCGCAAAGCTGGCAGCGGTGGCCGTCTCGAAGACGCACGATCCGGCACACCTCCTGCCAATAATCGCTCTGCAATTGTCGGATATAGCTACTCCTCCGGCCCCGACGATGTTGAAGTCTGCTCATAGGTCGCTTCGTTCATGTCGATCCCCAGCACGTCGAGGAATGCCTGCTTGTTGGTTTCCAGATTGGCAAAGAGGCTCTGCTCGTCCCACGAAGGAATCTTCTCGACTTTGCACAGTTGGAACCGCCCATCGATCCATGCATAGTAGAGATAGTGTCCGCACAAGGCCATCTTTACCGTCGTATCGCTCGGTAAATCCACCTCCTTCTCTCCGCGCTTGACTTGATAGACCAGATCGCGGATCTGGGTAACGACAGCTTGCAATTTCTCGCGGGCATCCTTAGTCAGTTGCTTACACTGCGCCTCGATCTCGGCAAGCTGCGTTTCGAGTTTCGGCTGTTCGTCCTCCATCAACTCCGAATAGTTGGCTCGGATAGATGCTCTCTCGTAACTGTCGAGAAACCGGACGGCTTTGGCATTGGTTACGCTCTCGGCAATAAATTTTCCCGACAGATGTTTTCTGATTTCGTCCATGTCCTTCGCCCCTTCGAAGATTACACGCGGGAACGACACGTTTTTCGGCAGTTTGAACTCCGGCGATTGCGGAGCGTAATTTTTAAGATCGATCATAACCTATTCAATTTGATTTTATAATATTCTATCAATTCCCGATAGTCTTTCTCATGAAGGCAGACTGTCAGGTGCTTCATCCGTTCCAATTCCTCGACTGCTTCCACTCCGTACAATTCGACCAAACGACGGCGGTAAGCCTTCAGATTGCCGTATTTATGTCGATTGCATATCCTGCATTGGGCGTGGACGTTTGTTTCGTTCCACCGTGTCGCCGTATGCGCTCGGCCGATGTAATGACCCGCATCGCAGGTATCGTAACTTATCAATGCTCCGCAACTGATGCAGCGGCCGATCCCATTCGGGCAATCCCGCCGTCGGATGTAGCGGCTGAACACTTCGTCCAGCGTCCTAATCGACTTCGACATCGGGCAGGTATTGCGGCAGCAGTTCCGACTTGATATAGCCGGGCAGTTTGCCCTGAATAATTCCGAAGGCACCCTCCTCGGCCAGTGCATCGAACCCGGGCCAACTGCCAGACGCTTTGCAGCGCTTCACGATGTCGAGGGCCTGCGCATATTTGTATTTGCCGATCTGCAAATCCTCCGCATCCCAGAAGATCAGGGCGAGCTGGAAAGGCGCGGTATTTTGGATCATCACCATGAGCGTTGCCGTAAAGGGGCGTCCGGTGATTTCGCTGGCCACTTTCAAATACATTCCTTCGGAAAGCTCGTAGCGGTACTTCGCGCATTCGTTGTAGAAAGCCTGCACGGAGGACGCACTCGTAGTCTTGATCGACAGAATGGCGTTGATGCCGAAATTCTCCTCCAGCAGCATTCCGTCCGGTCGAATCTTCACCTTCATGCCCGTATCGGGATCCGTCCCGTACATCGATGTCTCGGCCTTCACGTACTGCATCAGTTTCGGGAGGATGCCGCCGCCGTAGGTTTTGTAGGCGATGCGGATCACGTCGACGATCTTCGCGTCGTCTTCCTTGATGAAGGTATAACCTGCCTCTTTCGCCGCGGTGTGGAGCGTATCGATCTGCACACGCAATGCGCCGATCTTCTGATCGGACAGATCGGCATTCCCCTGAATGCCCAGCAGCTCCCAGTAGTAACGAATCAACCGCCGGCAGCCGGAGGACGTGGTCTTGCTGGCTTGCGGCAGGACGCGAACCTTCGAGAACTTCGATGGTTCCAAGATGGCCGAGTGGACGAAGGTACCGAAGTCGAAATGGTGCGTATTCTTCGATTTCAGCTCCGAAGTGCGGGCGATCAGGTAATGGCGGGGCGATTTCAGGGCTTCTTTCAATAGGCTGCTGCTTTCGCCCGCATGGGAGAGGTAACGCTCCATGCTATCGGACACGACCCTGCCGTTCACGTTAAGCCGCTTCACCGGTACTCGATCCGGCCGATCCGGCAACTGCCGGATATGCTCCAGCAGTTGCTCGAACGGTGTGTACTCCTCACGGTCGAAGTGTAGCGCCGCAAGCGGTTCACCCGCCGGTGCTGCACCCGTCAGATCGAAAACATCGAAGCCGAAATCACTCATTGCTGTTCTACTTTGAGGGGGACGATCGCCCACCGGTCAGACATGAACGAATTGGTCGCATTGCGTTCCTTGCCCAGGTAGGTAATTTCGAAGGCCATACCCGGACGGATCGTTTTCTGAAAATTCTCGAACACGGCCGTCAGTCGGCGGCTCGCCTGCCGGACGACGCGCTTGCGGCCATCGACCGGTTCCACGAAATAGGCGACCAACAGATCGATATCCTGTCCGCTCTGCTCGTCGATCGATTTCTCGGAACGGAGATCCATGAAAAACATCCGGCGTTTCTCGCCTTTCTCTTTGGGCGACCAATACTCCGAACTGATCTCCAAAGGAGCCAGTTGGGCTTTACTCAGATCGGGCATCTGCCCTTCGAACGCATCCGCATTCGGAATCAACGCCGTGGCGTTGCTGGTTACTTTTGCTTCTTCCATAATTGAATATGTATTAGTTGAGTTGCTTTTCAAGGATTATTGCATAGTCCGGATATTCTCGGCCATATTGGTCATATACCACGCGAACGCATACCCTGTCGCCCGTGTATTCGGCGTAGCGCTCCACGCTGCCGTCGTCGTGGCTGCCGCCGATACTCGATTCGTATTCCGCGTAGAAATCGACCGAAGTCGTCAGACCTCTATATTCAACCTCGCAGGTTCCGGATTCCAGCCCGAGATCATGGGTGATCGCTTCGTTAATCTGTCTGGCGAACTCTTGCAGTTCGGAAGGAACGAGATGTATTTTCGGTTCCTCGATACCGCAGACCACCACAATCGGCTCGTCTTTCGACTTCGTGTGCAGGTCATACCCGTAACGGGCCGGTACACTCAAACTCGGATAAACCGCGTATTCTTCTTTTGGCGTTTTCATTCCCTCTTAGAATTTTGCATGTTGACGATTGTAGATTCTCCGCATGGAGTTCATCAGATCGGGGAACGTCCGGATATACCCCATATCGACCGAGAAAGCCAGTTTGCGTTGCAGGTCGTCCAACGCCCGAAGCTGATTCGGCGATGCCGTGTTCCGGATGTCGCGTTCATGCTTGTTGAAGACGATCCAGTTCAAACCCCGCGCAACCTGAGAATAATCCACATCCGGAAGCGCGGCGATCGACCGTGCAAGTACGTTGTAGTTGTCGCCCGCATGATGCCGGTACTCGATCAGCTGGTCGTAAACGAATTTCACGACTTTAACCTCGAAGCGGGGATTGAGCCACATCGCAAACTTCACGAACAGGTACGGGTGCATCCATGTACCGCCGTTGTATTTGCCGCGTGTTTTTAAATATGCCAAATTTGGCACCTTTAAATTTTCCTCCTCCATCAGCGCCTCGATGAAATCTTTGGTGTTCTGATTTTCAAAGAAGTCCTGTATTCGTTTGTTGCTGTTCTTGGCTTTGTTCCATTGCGCAAGCAACGACGTCGCGTTGAACATGCCGTCTCTCGTGCGTTGGTATACCTCGAATTTACCCAGCGGGCGGGTCATGATGACATTGCTTTTCATCGTTCGTTGAAGAATTCGTTAAACTTCCGTTCGAAATATGCTCTGTGCGCGGCCGCAAACCCGTAGGCGGCCAGGATCGCACACGAGAAAAGAACAAGGATCACAAGCTCGGCCATAGGCTATCGGTTTCGATAGATACGACAAAGGGTGTCGAGCGTGCTCTTGATGCCGTCCGTCGACGTAGAGGCGAAGTTGCCTTCTTTGACACGGACACACCACCGCGCTACCGTCGCGATGGCGCAACGATAAAACTCGTCGTAAGTGAGTGGCGGGTCGATGTGACCGGTTGAGATAATTTGGATAAGTTCCGCCTTCGTAAGACGGGAGGTAACAGCCTTACTCTGCTTCGGGCTGGTACTTTTAACACTGTCTGGCATAACGTCGTTAAAAGTTTAATATATGCATAAAAAAGAGGACGTACCCCTTTTGTCGCCAGACAGTCGCATCTACGAAAAGCAGAAGCGGACAAGGATACGCCCAAATTAAATAGGCTTCGTATGTACTTTGTTGTCGTTGATACGACTATCTGGCACAACAAAGGTACGCAATTATTTCGAACCGCCAAATTTTCACCGATATTTTTTACAATGGAGTACATAATTGATCGCTGTTTAATAGCTTAAAAGGGCCGCCCGCCACGAATGGCTGTCAAACTATTTCGCTTTATGGTTGCGAACGGCCCTCGTTTTTCCTATCTTTGATTCGTCAAACTAATTTGCTCGCTTTATGAATGGTTTTATCGAAGTAACCGAATCGTCCAGGAAGGTGCTTATTTGTATCGACGAGATTTCCTACATCACGGCTACCACTGACGGAACAATGATTCATCTAAAAAGATGCGGCAGCGATAACCGCCCGATTCCTATTATTTCATCGGACAACTACGACGATGTTGTACAGGCTATAAGGGAATCTTCCCGCTCTTGATCCAATTATACATATTGTCCGCATGCTTGACTACCATATAGTACGGTAGTCTGTCGTTAGATTGCGTCAAGCACCACTTTCGGAGTCTCACATCGGCCCCGAATAGATTTTTGATGTAGTTTATTAGTCGTTTCATATCTGATAAAGTTTATGAGGTTCGGAGAGACGTTTGCGCTCTCGATAGAGGAACAGATCGCGTTTGCGACGCTGAGTATGGACTCGTTTATACCACATGCACCAGAAATAACCGGCTACTCTCTTCCAGAGAGGCGCGGGCTTCAATTCGAATGAATCCATGACTATCGGTTTTTGTAAAGTTTTTCCAGTGATGACAACTGATCCTTAACGCTATGCACCGAGGCAAAACCTCCGGTAATAACGTTGTCGCACCAACGAAAGACGATACTTGCTGCACAGCGGTAGAAATGCGCAGCAGAGAGCGGATTAGATGTAGTTCCGTGAAGAATGCCGATAAGGTCGGCTTTCGTGAGATGACTGTACGGGTAAGGTACAGATGTAGCCCCGCTACTGTTCTTCGCGGGTCGGCTACTTTTAACTTGGTCTCGCATTGTCAGTTAAAAGTTTGTATGTATAGGGCAATAAAAAAGGCGTTGCCCCTATCAGTTTGCGAGACCGACACGACTACCGTAGTAGAAGTGGACAAAGGGCAACGCTTTATTACAAGCGTTAATTATGTTCTTTTGATACGATCATCGTATCGATCTCGCATTGCAAATATAGCGATTCATTTTGAAACTGCAAAAAAAGAAATGAAAAAAGGCATCGCTTGGATGCCTTAGAAAAAAGAAATTAAAATAGACTACCGACTTTTCTTTGCCTTGAAGAAAATGAATACACCAGCCACAGCAGCGATGGACCCGACAGCGATGTATCCGGCTACGGTATCGAATCCTCTATACAAAGCGTAGACTACCGATCCCGATAGAATCAACACAGACATGAAAGCGAAGATTATTCCTAAAAAGGTACTGCGAATGGCACTCCTTGTCATTGAATCTTCCACGCGATGTCTATGCTCCATTTCTTTCTCTGCCATTTTTATAATACGCTCTGCGGCTCCAGGAACAATTTGATCATATTGGGCCAAAGATTCAGGCTGGGGAAGTGGTCCCGAATAATGTTGCTGAACTTGAACGACTTCTTTAACAGGATTTGTATTTCTCATACGCTCGTCTTATGTCGTTTCCTACATTGTACCAATCCTGCGCCATGTTTTCTGTGTCTGTCCTTTCTTGACGCTGTTTGCGGCATTTCTCTATCGGATTCTCTGCCAATGAAAAGAAATACAAAACGCTGTCTAAAAATATGACAAAAAGATTTTTCATAATAATATCTCCCTTGCAAATATACACTTTTATTATGATAACACAAAAAATGTGCTGTTATTGTGCAAACAGTTGTTTTTGTCGCGCCGGCAGGATTCGAACCTGCGACTTCACCTCCAAAGGGTGACGTGTTGCCCCTACACCACGGCGCACTGGATTCATTTGTCCCGGTGGTCCTTGCCGCTCGTGTCGTCGCAGCTTCGGAGCCTATGCCGGTTTGTTGCGCTTCGGCTATTCGCCGTCGCGGGGCTGTCTCTTCGAGTCTTGCCCACGACCCGCCGATTTGGGTATTATCGGCCTACCCGATACTCTTTCTGCCCTTGCGGGCTGGGGTGATTTTGCCAGAGCACCAAACCCCTCACCTCTGCGGGTGGCTATCGTTGTGGTGTAGGCAGGATTCGAACCTGCACGACTGCTTTCCGAGGAGCGTCCTCCGCAACTTGCGTTGCCCGACCACTATCAGCCCATCTTTTTGTGTGCGTCTACCATTCCGCCACTACACCATTTGCCGGTCTTTCCCGGCCGTCGTCCTGCTGCGAGCCTCACGGAGGACAGCGAGGAATACAATAATAAATATGAAAAGATACAGCACATTAAAGGCGCGCAAACCTTTGCTAAGCCCCGAAGCCGCAAAACACCCTTCTCTCAAAAACACCAATCATGAACACCTCCGGCTTCGGACGCTCTCATTTCAATCCTGCCCCGTCGATCTTCTCGGCTTTCAGGAGCGCTTCGACTTCGAGCCGGCTGAACAGTATCGCAGAGTTTTTAGCCGCTCCGGCCTTTATTCCCTGGATATTCTTCCGCTTGATATGATAGTCGAGCCAGTCGTTGGGATAGCTCTCGTACAATTTCCGACGTGTCATCATGTCCGACTTCGGAGCATTACGACGGCACACGGCCAAAGCCACGAGATCGGCCGATTCGATCAGCGCATTCTGTATATCTCGGATGTTCATCATTCACAAAATTTTGCATTATGACAAAGATTCAAATTCGCGTCAGAATACGCATTCGCGCAACTGTAAGAACTTCGGTTCGAACGGTATACCGATAGCTTCTGACCGTGATATGGCGGGCAATTTCCGCCCTCTCTAAATTTCTCCTGTCATCCGTTGTTATTCACGCACCCACCTGATTTTGGTGTTCTCGAATCCCCCGCGTTCACGAGCCATCCGGCGGATGCGATCCGGCTGTTCGCCATAGGTAGGATATGTGAGATTCAATGCGTTATTCACAGTGTCAACCGTACACCCCAGCTCTGCGGCGATCTCCTTCTTTATCGCTGGCGCAACATCGATGAATCGGATCTTCTTTTTGGTCAGTTTGTTTGTAATCTCTTGATTCTTCATTATATTTGCATCTAATATTATTCGTTCGGTTATCGAAACGGTTACCGTTCTATGAACTTGACAATGCAAATATACAAGAAAATTCTATTAATAAAAATATATTTTGATAGAATTTTCTTATACAGTATAATATGTGTATAAATGGAAGAGAAGGATATAACTCTTGCGGATATGATTCTGGCCAGTTTAATGTCAGAAAGCGAACACATTATGCTCTATGTCATACACGAGAAAGCGACAGACGAAGCCCAAGCCCAACGTGTAATATTGTCTCTCTGTTCTTATGGTGCGGCACATGAGACCGACATACACTTAGAAAAGACTGACAAAACAGCCAACCTTATAGCACTTGGAGGAGCGCGGTATATCTACGAACAAGAGCGCCTTAAAGAAAGATATAACAAATTATCAATGTTAGATATAGAATTGTCGATACAAGAAAAGAGACGAAATAAATGGTTGTCTATTAGCGCAATATTAATCTCTTTTGTTGCACTTGTTATTTCTATTGTGAGTCTTTTCGTATCGTGATAAAAAGTCATCTACATTTGAAAACCAATCTATATATACCGCATAGCATGAGCATGCGAAAGCAATTAATGACAATATAACGCAGAGGACTTTCATAGTATTGCAAATATAATAGAAAATTCGATCAAATATGTTGACGGGACAAAATAAAATCAATTTAATATTAGATCACGTAGGCATTAAAGCCCCTACGTTTGCTAAACATGTCGGGGTTAAATATCAGCGGATATTAGATATTCAAAACGGAAAGGTTAAAAACATCTCTGCTGAGGTAGCAAGCCGCATTATAGACGCTTACCCACAGTTCAACATTGAATGGCTTCTCACCGGCGAAGGTGAAATGCTGAAAAACGGGATTGCTCATGAACCAGACAATGGCACCACGATCGGCTCTGGCAGAGTGATCCCGTATTATGACGCCGAGGTTGCAGCAGGAACCGAGTACGGTATGGAGATGATGCAGACGGCACCCGTAGGTGTAATCGAAATAGGCGGCCTGCTCAAAGACAGCGAATTTGCGATGCGTGTCTACGGCAATAGCATGGTTCCGAACTATCCTGCCGGATGCGTGATCGGGCTGCGCCAATATAACGAACATTTCATTGAACCCGGAACTGTGTACGTGATAGAGACGGAAGAAAACCGTTTTCTCAAACGGCTGTATTACAGCAAGGATAAAAAGGCATTCCGCTGCATGAGCGACAACCACATGAAGCATGAGAACGGCCCAATGGAGGGAGAATATTTCTACCCTGAATTCGAAATCCCGTTTGAAGATGTCCGACGGTTATTGCGGGTGACGGGAGTAATTAAGCGCAATATTTTATAGGATGATTACAACAATATATTGTATTATATAATATGAAAAAGATTTATCTGTTATCGTTCTTGATGGTGATCGTTGGGATCAGTTGCGAAAAGGAGACTGTCATCACTATATCCAACGAATCTTTCGAAGAGTATTTTCCGTATCATGAAAATGGGAAATCATATAATGAACCTTTTCGATATGTAGGAGAAGATAAAACTTACGGATTTCCAGTTTGGAGATCGTTATACGAGATCAATGAATCGGGAAATAGATGTTCTCTTGAATTCATAGACAATAAAATGTATGGCGGTCAAATTCCCGTTGAGATCAGATTACCATCTTCGTCACTACTACAAGAATGGAATTATTTAAAAGAGCGACCGCAAGACTATGGAGTTGACGCATTCCATATTGTTGCCTATTTCACCTTTACCTATGAAAATATAAATGGGAATTATTATATAAAGAATTACCACTACACTACAGATGCTCGCATATTCGGAATGAACTATCTTGAATTCGATTCTTCGAACGGAAAAATCGGCAGGTGGGTTCATAAAAAGTAATGTGATAGATGTGGATGATGGGGTGATCAATTCGATGTAATGTGCTATTAATCTAAACTTTAAAACTATAAGATATGGAAGATTTTTTTGTAATGATGCTAATTGTATGGGCGGTGGGTATCTTGTCAATTATATTATTCTTCAAATTATGGAGGATGACAAATGACATTAAGAAGATTTGCATTTCTGTGGTAAAAGAACCGCAACGAGGCCGAAATTGGGTGGTTTCTACGATGCTGATGAAAGGCGAGTCTCCAGAAATGATAAGTAAATATTTAATTGAATCTTTTTCAGAGGATATTCATAGACTATACAAAGTTGGATATACGGAACAGGCGTTTACCCAATATGCAAACGCAAAAATCACCCAATATAAAAAGTTATATGAGTTAATTGGAATAGAGATGCCAGATAGTATACAAAATGCAAATACAATCACAAAAGTAAAAACCATTTTTCATCAAGGATGATAACGCTTGTCTCGACTCTCCGGCAGGCTTATCCCTTGCGATAGCATTTTAATAATACCTCATGGAACTGCAACCCATCCAAAGTAAGATATACGAAATACGGGGCCAGCGGGTGATGCTGGACTTCGATTTGGCGGAACTCTACCAAGTGGAGACCCGAACACTCAAACAGGCGGTACGACGCAATATTGAGCGTTTCGAAGGCGACGATTTTATGTTTGAACTCTCGGATAACGAGTATAACGCATTGAAAGACAGAATAAGGTCACAAAATGTGATCTTAGAAATCGACGGACGAGGCAAGTATCCCAAATATCCGCCCTTTGCCTTTACGGAAATGGGCGTCGCAATGCTTTCGAGCGTGTTGCGCAGTGAGACAGCCATACGGGTAAATAGGGCTATTATGCGGGCTTTCGTAGCGATGCGCAACTACATCATGACCACGACGACAGTAACGGCAGAATTGGCCGAAATTCGGGCACGGCTGGCGTTGTTGGAGCAGACGGGCAAGGACAACGCCGAAGCGGTCAGCGATCTATCGGAGGATATGCGCCAGGAATTGGACAATATCTACGAGGCAATTGCGGCACTCTCCGTGAAGGTTCCGCAGGCGCGCAAATCCCCTCAGCCAATCGGGTTCAAAAAATAGACAGATTATACTCGATCGATGCAGATGTTATCCTAATGTTGTTCGAATATTTTCGAATAAATATCGTAAATATTTAGTAAACAGCAAGTAAAGTAATTATTTATAACAGCCTTCTAAGCTGTGGGTCTTGGGTTCGAATCCCAACGGAATCACGAAACAGAATCGCTTGCGGATCGGGGAGGGGGCTCCCCGATCCGCAAGCGTTCATATCGGCGGGACCTGCACAGGTTCAGGAACGCACGAGGCGCACCCAGCCGTCCCGGCATACCGCACGACGCCTCCGGAACGGGCGCGTTCGCCGTGCGGCGGAAGGGTGCCGGATTCGGGATTCTTGCGTATTTGCGATTTTTTTCATAGCTTGCCTGCATAAATCGCCCGAAAGAAATTCAGAAATCTCCCAAACACCGTATGAAAAAGATATCGAGGAAACTTTTCCTGAAAAAAGCAGCAGCCGGATTGGCTGCATTGGCCGTGTCGCCCGCACTGCTTTCATGCGACGAATCGGACGCCGGCAGCCGGAAAATCCGGAAACTCGCCCCGCTCGCGGGCCGGTACGACGTCGTGATCGCAGGCGGCGGCCCTGCGG